>Ga0265331_10001510_pt1 | contig 17163 bp, 16 predicted proteins | sample 41923metaG_FD_202088 | JGI IMG/M metagenome (GOLD analysis project Ga0265331, IMG submission 202088) | Rhizosphere microbial communities from Carex aquatilis grown in University of Washington, Seatle, WA, United States - 4-19-23 metaG | ecosystem: Host-associated > Plants > Roots > Rhizosphere... | reverse complement strand
CGGCCGCACCCCGCGCCAGATCGAAAACGCTTCCGCCGCCTGCTCGACCAGCATGCCGAGACCATCCGAAGTGCGCGCCCCGCGATTTTGCGCGAACGCCATGAATGGCGTCGCTTTACCATAAACCATATCGTACGCCAGCGCGCCGGCGGCAAAGACACCTTCCGGCAATGGCGGCATTTCGTCGCGCAATCCGGCGGATGTCGCGTTGATCACGAGATCGAATTGCATTCCACCGAGTGCCGGATAGAACACGGCCGATATATCGCCGCCTGAAAATTTCCGCTTTGCACTCTCCACGAGACTGCGAGCCTTTTCCACGGTTCGGTTCGCGACGACCAGTAATTTCGGCTGCGCCTTAAGTATCGGATGCATGACGCCGTACGTCGCGCCGCCCGCGCCCATGATCAGCACGCGCTTGTCGCGAATCGCAAATCCGAGATTGCGTTCGAGGTCGGTGACCAAACCGATCCCGTCGGTGTTGTAACCGAGTATTTCTCCATCGCGAAAATCGAGCGTGTTGACCGCTCCGGCGTCGATCGCGGAAGCCCTGGGTTCGCAATAACGGAATGCGTCGAACTTGAACGGAACGGTCACGTTCACGCCCTTGCCGCCGTCGCCGCGAAATTTATCGATCGTGGCGGCGAATCCGCCGAGCGGCACAAGCAGTTTGCCGTATTCGATGTCCTGCCCCGTCTGGCGCGCGAACGCGGCGTGGATTACAGGCGAGAGGCTGTGGGCGACGGGATTGCCCACCACGGCGTAGCGGTCAGTCATAGACTGCGATTGTACCCGTTACTCTGCGGATACTTGATCGGAACGCGTAAAGGTCCAGGTGCGGGTAATGCTCAGGATGTCAGTGTCTTTAGCAATGTCAGGTGGAAATGGTTCATACGGCGCCGCGAGATGAACTGTGCGAATGGCTGCGTCGTCCAGAATCTTATGCCCCGAAGACCTGTTGATCTCGACGCTATCGACCGCGCCGTCGGCCCTGATCGAGACCGTGAGTTGCAGGCTACCGTAGAGGCCCTGGTCGCGCGCTGCCGGCGGAAAATTAAGCGTACCGACGCGCTCAATCTTCTGACGCCAATCTTCCATATAGCGTGCAAAGCGATACTCTTGCGAGCGAGCGCCGACAAAGCGCCGGCGCGGGTATTTTTGGTAGGCCTCCCAATCCTTATTGATTTGCGCTTCGAGCCGCGCAATTTCTAGACTCTGGCGTTCAATCTCAGTCGCGTCCGGGGCAGTCTTGGTCTGCGCGGGCGGTGCAACGGCGGCGCAACCCGCCATCATGCCCGTCAAAATTAACCACCCCAATGGGCAATTAACCCGCCCCGCACTCATTCCGTCGTTAATCGGTCGGAGATCGTAAAGGTCCAAGTCTTGGTGATACCGAGAATATCAGTATCTTTGGAGATGTCGGCGGGGAAAGCCGCATAAGGCGCGGCAAGATTGACAATGCGGATCGCCGCATCGTCGAGTATTTTTTTGCCCGAGGATTTGTCGATCTCGACCTTATCAACCGAACCATCGGACCGGATCGACACCGTGAGTCGCAAACTTCCGTAAATCTTCTGGCTTTTGGCCGCTTCCGGATAATTGAAGGTGCCGATGCGCTCTATCTTCTGGCGCCAGTCCTCGATGTACTGCGCGAAGCGAAACTCCTGTGTACGCCCGCCGAGAAACTTTCGGCGCGGCCGTTTTTGATAGGCTTCGTGGTCTTTGGCTATCTGCGCTTCGAGCCGAATTGATTCCAGACTATTGTTCATGATGTTGGCGGCATTGGGCGCAATCTTGATGTCCGTTTGCGACTCGGGTTGAGTCACTGCGGTCTCGACCTTCGCCGGGGACTGAACTTGCGTCAACAGCTTTTTCGCCTCCACTTCGAGTTGCTGGACGCGCCGCGATGCCACCGACAATTCGTTGGCTTGCTGATCGCTGCGCATTACGGGCAGCGGCGTCTTGGCCTGGCGGTCGAGATCGGTATTGCCGCCGCCGTCGAGATTGTGCTGGGCAATCGCGTCGGCGTGCTCCGGCCGCGTCATCGATCGCGAGTTGACGAGTACCACTTCGAGCGCCGGCGCGACGCTGTCGAGCTTCGACAGATCGGGGGGGCGGAACGTGACGCCGAACAATACGATGGCATGCACTACGAACGACGCGACGACCGCGTATTGGAAACGTGACAAATCATCCATATCAAGCAAGGCACGCTTGAACGCAGAAAGTTTTGCCGCGAATGGCAGATCCAGTGGGATCAAACTTCTCCCCAACGGCATCAATCGGTTCGAGCTGGTAAGGCTCATAGCGGCCTATTTTACGCAAGATTGGCGATAGTGTATATAAATACCTTATTTGACAGGTATTTGCAATCTTTATTTAAGGTCAATTATAGCTAAGGCCGGCACGCCTTATGATGTTAGCAGGCACTCACCACAGACTCGTATTCGGCGTGCAGGGTGAGTTCCCAGGGGTCCAAGCGTGAAACCGTGAGCCGCACCGTGTCGCCGGTGCGCACGTCGTGCAGGGACGGCACGCGCAATACCAACGGCAAACGGTCGCACCGCACAAGCGTGTCGCGCAGCACGGTCGCATCCAGAGTGTTCGCGTTTTCCTGCTCGATCCAGCGCAGGCACCAGTAGCGTTCCATGTTGCGCTGGAACTCCGCATACGCGTCGTAGGCGAGTTCGAACTCGCGCAATGCCGCGAGCAAGGCTTCGTCGCCGGCCTTGTACGGCGCGGGCCGGCCCGCGAACAGGGCGAGCAACTGGCGCTGGTTGATGAGGTCGACATAACGCCGCAGGGGCGAACTCGCCCAGGCGTACTGCGCGACCCCGAGCCCGTCGTGGCGCGACGCGACCGTCGTCATGCGCGCAACGCCGCCGCTCTGCGCGCGGTAAATCGCCACGTAGCCGGCGCGCGCCAGCTGGCCGCCCCACTCGGCGTTCGCGTAGATCATGAGTTCGGACACGACTTTGTCCACCGGCGAGCCGCGTTTGCGCTCGACGATGCGCACGCGCCCGTCATCGACGTAAAAATTGTATTCGACGCGCTGGATTTCGCCTTCGATGTCGGCTTTGCCGCGCGCGGCCTGCAGATGCTGCGCGAAGTGCCACAGGTATTTGAGTTCGACGCCGAACTCGTGGGCAATCGTGTCAGCTGCCATGGCCTCGACGTTGAATACCGCCTCCAGCGTGCCATGCCGCAGGTTGGTGGCGATCGGCACCAACTCGCAACGGCTGCGCGTATTCACCACCGCGCCGTCCGCGCCGACTTCCGCGTATAGCGACAGCGCGCACCGCTCGCCGTCGCCCGCGAGCGTAAACGCATCAATCGCAGCCTCCGGCAGCATGGTGATTTTCCGGCCGGGAAAGTAGACCGTCGAAAGCCGCTCCCGCGCGATCGCTTCGATCGGAGAATCGGGTGAAATGCCGAGCGCCGGCACCGCAATATGGATGCCGACCTCCCGGTTGCCGTTGGGCAACGGCGTCACTGAAAACGCATCGTCGATTTCGGTCGTCGTCTCGTCGTCGATGCTGAACGCGCGCACGTTCGCGCGCGGGAGATCGGCAGGCAGCGCGACCGGGGGCACTGCGCTGAAACCGGCGCCGCGCGGAAAGTATTCGAACAAAAACCGGTTCAGATGATAATCATGCGGCGAGGCGAGCGCGCCGCAATTGGCCATCACGCGCGCGGGCGACAGCTTCAGTTGCTCGCACGCGGCCTCGAGCGCTTTCCATTCGATCGTGTTCTTGTCCGGCGCATACAGCAGCTTCGACACCAGCGGCTGGAACTCGGGCGGCAACCGGCCCGCGACGAGTTCGTCGGCCCAGCGCAGTTTCTGCTCCGCCTGCAGGCGTTTTTTCTCGACGCTCGCGAGCGCGGCTTTCAACGATTCGGCGGGCGCGGCTTTATAGCGGCCCCTGCCCTTCTTGTAAAAATACATCGGCGCGCCGTGCAGCTTGTACAACAATCCGGCGGATTCGAGCGCGCTCGGCGGATGGCCGAAATAATCCCTGCCGAGAGCGTCGAACGAAAACTCGTCGGCGCCGCAGCATTGCCACAGAAAATCGATGTCGACTTCTTCGGCGACGCGTTGCGCCGCGTCGGTAAACGCATTCAACGCCGGCTGTTCGAAACGCAACAGCACCGCCGACGCCTTGATCTTGCTGCGCTTGCCGTGCGCCGCCTCGACCTGCAGCGACGCGTCGTTGTCAGCGAGAACGGCACCGACTTTGAAAGTGCCTTCTTCTTCGTAAAAGACGTTCATGCGGGGCGCAGGGAGGGTGCCGCGCGACGCGCGGATTTGGGCGAGGCGCGGATTATAAAGCCTATCGTGCGGGGCCGTCGCAAAAATCCATTACCGCGTCGACGTGAGCGGCAAAGTCGCTGAACCCGTGGTCGCCGCCTTCGATTATCAGCTGCCGCGCGCCGCGGTATTTTTCGACCGCCCGGCGGTAATCGAGGACTTCGTCGCCGGTTTCCACCATCAGCAGATAGCGTTTCGGGTCGATTGCATTGACTTCAAGCGCGCGCAATTCGGTAATGTGCTCGAGCGTGAAATCGTATTCCTCGCCGCTGTGGAAATTCTGCTGGCGCCCGACGTGGCCCGCCAGCAATTCATACGGCCGCACGGCGGGATTGACGAGCACCGCGCGCAACGCGAAGCGTTCGGCGAGCCACGTCGCATAAAAACCGCCGAGCGAACTGCCGACCAATGCAGCGTGCGGATGTTGGCGCGCGAGCCCTTCCAGCACGTGTACGGCAGCGGCCGGCGAATGCGGCAGCACCGGCGCCACGAATTCATGCGCTCGCTTGCGTGCTGCAAGACGGTCGTGCAGAACTTTCGCCTTGAATGACGCAGGCGAGCTGTTGAAGCCGTGGATATAAATGAGCACTGTGCGCTTCAGGCGGAAATGCGGTGCACGAGATCGAGCAACAGCGTGTCGTTGCCGCGCGCCGCGACGAGCGACAGTCCGAGCGGACAACCATCGAATTCTGCGAGCGGCAAACTGATTTGCGGCAGGCGCGCGAGGCCGGCGATGCACAGGAGGCTCATCGCGCGGCTGCGGAAATCGTCGAGCTCGGCCGCCGGCGTGTTGCGGCGCGGCGCAATCGTGTGCACGGTTGGCAGCACGAGCACCGCATTGTCCCCCAGCAGTTCGGCCATCCGGCCGGTGATGACTTCACGTTGCGCCTTGAGCGGTGCGACTTCATCCGCGGTCAGGGTCGCAGCCCATTCGAAGCGCTCGCGCACGCCCGGGCCAAACCGGGGTTTTACCTTCGCGATCCACGCGCCGTGTTGCGCCCATGCTTCGGCGCCCTGCAGCTTGCGAAAAACCTGGAACCACTGCGGCAATCCTTCGGTCGACACGGTGACTTTGCGCGGCGCGCCCAGCACTGCAATGACGCGCGCGACGGCAGACTCGAACAGCGGTTTCACCGCGGGATCGACCAGCGCGAACGCATCTTCCGCGTACAACAACGCGCCGGGTGTGGCGGCGGGTTTGTCGTCTTGCAGCAACACGCGGCCGACGCGTTCGAGCAGCGCGGCGTCGCGCGCAAACGGGCCGGCGACATCGAAGCTCGGCGCCAGCGCACACGCACCTTCCATCGGGATACGGTCATGCGTGGGCCGCAGCCCGTAGATGCCGCAAAAACTCGCAGGCGCGCGTACCGAGCCGCCGGTATCGGAGCCCAGTGCAAAATCGACGAGACCCGCCGCCACCGACGCCGCCGATCCGCTCGACGACCCTCCCGGAATGCGGCCCGGTGCATTGACGTTGACCGGCGTGCCGTAATGCGGATTCTCGCCGTTCAAGCTGTAGGCCATTTCATCGGTGTGCGTCTTGCCGACGATGCGCGCGCCGGCGTCGAGCAACCGCTGGACGGCGGGCGCGGTGGCCGCGGCCGGCGCGTGCGTTTCGAACCACGCGGGGCTGCCGAAACCCGTCTTATGCCCGGCGATATCGTAGAGGTCCTTGATGCCGCACGCGAGGCCCGCGAGCGGCCCGCCCGCGGCGCCCGCAACCTCTACATGAGTGTGGCGGCAGAATGCGCCGACCGTATCGCGCTCAAGTATGTTCTTCATGCGCGCATTGTAGCGTTCCAGGCGGGCACCCGACGCGCGTGTGCTAACATTTCCCCCTTGCCCGTTTCCGCCTGCGCGCGTCCTGGTATGAAAACCGAAACCGAACAGTTGCTGGGTTATATCGAACGCAACATCGCGCGCACGCTCGCCGATTGCACGACCTGCGGCAAATGCTTCGAAGCCTGCCCGATGACGCAATACTCGGACAAGCTGAAGGGCAAAAGCGGCAGCGAAGTCGTCGCCGGCATCCGCGGCATCCTGGAAGGCACGGGCGGCACGCCGGAGGCGCTGGAATGGACGCGTCTCTGCACGCAATCGGCGCGCTGCATTCCGGCGTGTCCCGAAAACGTGAACCCGATGCTGATGATGCGGCTCTCGCGCATCACCTCGCTCGGCTCGACCGGCGGCCCGGCGATGCTGGCGGACGGCAAGCGCGATCCCAATTTCTTCCGCCGCATCAATGCATTTTCCGCGCTGCAGTTTTCGGACGCGGAAATCGCGGAGTGGCAGCGCTAATGGGAACATTGCGCGAGCGCGTCATTTTCTGGTACGGCTGCAACGCAGTGCGCCACGGCGACATCATCCACAGCGCGATCGAGCTCCTGCGCGCGGTGGGCATCGATTCAGATCCTGCCGGCGGTCCCGCGTACTGCTGCGGCACCGCGAAAGACGGCAATCTCGCCGCGGCGGCCGGCATGGCGGCACGCACCGTGGAAAAATTCAACGCGTCCGGACGCGATAAAGTCGTGACGTGGTGCCCGTCGTGCCACCGCCATGCGGGCACTTTCATGGAAGGCGTCAATCCCGCAAAATTCGAAGTGTCGCACATCATCGAGATGCTGCACGCGCGCCGCCACTTGCTCGCGCCGCGGCTCACGCATGCGGTCGAGCGCCGCGTCGTTCTCCACGTGCATAGCGGATTCCACGAAGTCGACGCGTATCCGCTGGTCGCCGATCTGCTGCGACTGATTCCGGGACTCGAACTCGTCGTCGCCGATTTTGCGGCGCCCGGGCATATGTGCTCGGCGCTGGCTGCGGTGCCGGCCGCGCTCAAAGATGTCCAGCGCCAGTCGGTCGCTTTTTGCGCGACGCACGGCAGCGACACGCTCGTGACGGCGTTCCACGCGTGCCAGCGTCTCCTGTGCGGCCTCGCGACGACCGACGGGATCAAGGTCGTCAATTACGTGAACCTGCTCGTCGAGGCGATGGGCCTCACCCCGCCGCCCGACGAATACGCCGAATGGAAGAACGCCGGTTCCGAAGCCGCGATCATGGAAAAGATCGGCGCCGAGCGCATCGCGAAAATCGGCCCGGAATTTTTCGCGAAGCAGATGCTGCCGGAATTGCGCAAGCTGCCTGAAAAGCAGTGATGGGTGGTGAGTGGTAGGTCATGGGTGATTAAGTGATTTGGTAATTACTCAATCACCCAATTGCTCAATCACCCATCCCCAATCACCGATCACCCACCGGTCCCGATGTCAATCAACTCGACATACGCCACCCTTGGCATGGTCGTCGCGCCGCATGCGCTCGCCGCGCAATCGGGCCTCGCGGTCCTGCGCGACGGCGGCAATGCGCTCGAAGCGATGGTCGCGGCGGCGGCCGCGATATCGGTCGTGTATCCGCACATGAACGGCATCGGCGGCGACAGCTTCTGGCTCGTGCATGAGCCGGGCAAAGACGTGGTCACGATAGACGCCTGCGGCCGCGCCGCCGGCCGCGCGACTGTCGATTTTTATCGCGGCCACGACGTAGACTCAATTCCGATGCGCGGGCCGCTCGCGGCCAACACCGTCGCCGGCACGATTTCCGGGTGGGCGCTCGCGCTCGACTACAGCGCGCAACAATGGGCGGGCCGCATGCCGCTCGCGCGCCTGCTCGACGACGCAATCCACTACGCGGAGCACGGCATCGTCGTCACGCGCAGCCAATCCGTCAACACGGAGTCGAAACTTGCCGAGTTGAAGGACATCGCGGGCTTTGCTATGCGCTTCCTCGTCGACGGCAAAACGCCCGCCGCCGGTTCGGTGATGAAGCAGCCGGCGGTAGCGGCGACGCTGCGCCAGCTTGCGAAGTGCGGCCTGTCCGATTTTTACGAAGGCGAACTCGCGCGCTCGATCGCGGGCGACCTGGCCGAACTCGGCAGCCCGCTCGCGCTCGCGGACTTCGACGGCCACGCGGCCGAACTGCGCGCGCCCGTCACGCTGAAACACACCCTCGGCACGCTCTACAACATGGCGCCGCCGACGCAGGGCACGGTGTCGCTGATGATCCTCGGCATCCTCGACCGCCTGCAACTCGACCGGGTTGCAGCCGACAGCGCGGACTACGTGCACTGGTGCGTCGAAGCAACCAAGCGGGCGTTCCGGGTGCGCGACCGCCACATCACCGATCCCGCGTTCATGACGGTCGATCCGCAACAACTGCTCGAACCGGATGCGATCGACAAACTGGCGGCGGCGATTCATCGCGATGCCGCGTTGCCGTGGGGCGCGCAAGCGCAGCGCGGCGACACGGTGTGGATGGGCGCGATCGACGGCGAAGGGCGCGCGGTGAGTTTCATCCAGAGCATTTATCACGAGTTCGGCAGCGGCATCGTATTGAAAAACAGCGGGATCAACTGGCAGAACCGCGGCTGCAGTTTCTCGCTCGACGCGCGCGCGCTCAATGCATTGAAGCCGCGGCGCAAACCGTTTCACACGCTGAATCCCGCGCTGGCGCGATTGAACGACGGTCGCACCGTGGTCTACGGCGCGATGGGCGGCGACGGCCAGCCGCAAACCCAGGCCGCGGTGTTCACGCGCTACGCGACGTTCGGCCAGGGCATGCAACAGGCGATTGCGGCGCCGCGCTGGCTGCTCGGACGAACATGGGGTCAGGCGACGGATACGCTGAAGCTCGAAGCGCGCTTCGCACCGGCGCTGATCGAGGAACTCAAGCGCCGCGGCCACGATGTGGAAGTCATCGGCGCGCTTGATGAAACCGTCGGCCACGCCGGCGGCATCGCGCGACACCCGAACGGCGCGCTCGAAGCGGGTTACGATCCGCGCAGCGACGGCGCCGCGGCGGGCTTTTAGCCCGTCACGCGCGCGCATAGTAAAAAAAACCGGCTTTCCAACGAGGAGAATACGATGAGACAGCTGCTCACGATTGCGTTCATTGCAGCGGCGTGCGTCCTGCCGCTCCGCGGCGAAGCCCAGGAGACCAAGCGCTTCCCGGAATTCCGCCCTGAGCAGTTGACGCCCGAACAGAAAAAATGGGCGGAGAGCATCGCGCTGCCGCCGCGCAATGCGAAATACACCAATTTTCCCTACCGCGCGTACATCCACAGCCCCGAACTCGCGCCGCGCCTGCAGGCATTGTCCGATTACGGGCGCTGGAATACGCAGCACCCCGCGCGCCTCTCCGAATTCGCGATCCTCATCACCGCGCGCCAGTGGTCGTCGCAATGGATCTGGCGCGGACATTACACGCTGGCCGTCAAGGGCGGCCTCGATCCCAGGGTCGCGCTCGATCTCGCCGCGGGCAAACGCCCCGCCGGCATGAAGGAAGATGAAGCGATCCTGTACGATCTCGCGACGCAAATCTATCGCGACAAGGCGGTGACCGACGAGATGTACGCAAAAGCGCAGATAAAATTCGGCGAGCGCGGCATCCTCGATCTGCTCGGCATCATGGGTTACTACGATACGGTGGCGATGATACTCATTACCGCCAAGGCAATACCCCCGTTCGACGACATACCGCAGCTGCAGCCGCTGGCGGCCGCAAAATAACGATGCGGCCCGCGGCCGAATGCCGCAGGCTTTTTTCCCTGCACTGAGTGCGTGTGCCAGCGCACATACGAAACAACCGATCTGCGTTACAAAGGCGGTGCTGATGGAACGGCGGGACTGCGCTGCTCGGTCCGCGCAAACACGGCGGGGTTATGTGTCGATTCGATCATTATCCGGCTGACCGATAGTCTCTTTTTGGTAGTTGCCGAAATTGTCCAGGAGGACATATGAAAATTCTTGCTATATTTCTGCTGGTCGTGAGCACTTTCCTGACCGGATGTGTCGTTGCCGAACCCGGGTATCGAGGAGACAGTCGTGGCGACCGCGACGGCGCACGTTATGAACGGGAACGTGACGGCGCGCGCAATGATCGTGACGGCGACGGCGTGCCCAATCGTCAGGACCGCCGCCCGGATGACCCTCGCCGTTACTAGAGTCCGCGCAGCAAACAGGGAGCGCAGTCATGATTGACGCGGTGGAGTGGCAAAAGCTGGCGAACGTCCTGCGCGAGTTGCACCGGACCCTGATCGAGCACGCGCGCCGGGATTACGAGCGCGACCTGGTCGTCACCTTGAATCCCGGCGAATTTCTGCAGTTGCTTACGACGAACGCCGACTTCGCGTGGTTGCGCAACCTGTCGGAGCTGATGGTCGATATCGATCTCGTCCAAGATGCCGAACCGGGTCAGCGGGACGAAATTGCGAGTGCCGTACGCGCCGCGGTCGAACAGCTCATATCGAATGCGCGCGATCCGATCAACCTGTTCGCCCAGCGCTATTGGCCGTATGTTCACGACGATCCGAACGTTGCGATGGCGCACGCGGCGGTGAAACAGGCGATCAATGCGTGGCCGCGGCCGGGAAAAAGCGACACCGCGAGCCTGCTCCATGACCGCCACCGCCTCGCCGAAAAAGCGCGTCATCTCACGAAGCGAAAATAGCGCAGCCCGTTTGCCGCATCCTCGCACGTGTGCTACGGTGCGCCTTCTTTCGTAACTCGGGAGGGGGAACGCGATGAGAACCAGATATCCGTGGGCGGCGCTTGGACTAGTCCTTATAGCAAACGCGCATGGCGCGGAACTCGCGGTGCCGCCGGCACCCTGGCGCGGCGCCGGCCCCACGCCGTGCGTGGGTTCGGACGGCGGCATTCAGCAATGCGTCGCGGCGTCTCCGCTCACCGCGGTGCGCGCCGGGCGCCTGTTCGACAGCAAGAGCGGCAAAATGCTGGAGAAGCAGGTCGTGCTGCTCGAGGGCGAGCGAATTACCGGCGTCGGCCCCGAGGGCAAAATAAAAATTCCCGCCGGCGCGCGGGTCATCGATCTTCGCCATGCGACGGTGCTGCCCGGGTTGATCGATGCGCACACGCACATGTTCAACAATCCGAAGCCGGGCATGTCGCGCGAGGCATCGACGCTGATCGCCGTCCAGAATCTGCAAGCCGATTTGCGCGCCGGCTTCACCACGGCGCGCGATATGACGTCGCACGGCAACGGCTACGCCGACGTCGACATCCGCAACGCGATCAATGAAGGCCGTCTCGACGGCCCGCGCTACCAGGTGGCCGGCCGCGGTATCGGTTGGAGCAGCGCGCCGCCGCCCGCGAAGCCGGAAAACCCGCTGGATCGAATGACCGTGCGCTCGGTCGACGAAGCGCGCGCCGCCGTGCGCGAACAGGTCGAGCACGGCGTCGACCTGATCAAGCTGTATCCGACCGGGGCCTACTCGTTCGCTCCCAACGGGGAAGCCCAGTACGTGCTGACCTATCCGATGCCCGTACTCCAGGCGCTGATCGATGAAGCGCATCGCCTTGGCAAGAAAACCGGCTGCCACGTTTACGGCGGCGAAGGACAGAAAAACTCGATCATCGCGGGCTGCGACACCATCGAGCACGCGTTCGGACTGAACCAGGAACAAGCCGACATGATCGTGCAGAAGGGTCTCTACTACGACCCGACCATCGTGCGCTACACCGAGCCGTACATGGACGACGACGACAGCAGGAATACGGGGGGCAAGTACCGCATCATTCCCGTTTTTGAAAAAGCGGTGACGATGGCGGCGGCGACCAAGGGCATGAAAGTCATGGTCGGCAGCGGCGCCGACGGTGCGACTTTCGCGCACGGCACGCAGGCCATCGAGTTTGAGTGGCTGGTCAAGCACGCGGGCATGACGCCGGCGCGGGTGATCCAGTCCGGGACGATCGTCAACGCCGAGGCGATGGGCTGGGCCGACCGCATCGGCTCCGTCGACAAGGGCAAGTTCGCCGATCTGGTCGCGGTGGCCGGCGACCCGACGGCCGACATTACCGAGCTGCAGCGCGTAAAATTCGTGATGAAGGGCGGCAAGGTCATCCGCAACGACCTGCCGCCGGGCACGCCCAAGTAATCCGTCGCATTCGGTACAGAAATCCCGGGCGGCTTGCAGTAAGCCGGGACGTCGCGCCGCCGGTTGGCGGCGCGCATGGGAGCTCGTAATCGCGGTTCAGGAAAGGTCCATGCTTACTCGCATCGGCAAATACGAATTGAAGAACGTGCTCGGCAAGGGTGCGTCCGCGACCGTCTATCGCGCGATCGACACGTTCACCAACGCGGAAGTCGCGCTGAAAGTCATCGATCCGGAGGCGCTGAAGGACCCGGTGCAGGGCAGGATCATACGCACCCAGTTCCTGAACGAAGCATCGCTCGCCGGCCGGCTCATTCATCCGCATATCGCGGCAATTCTCGACGCCGTGGTCGGCACCGACAGCGGGCATATCGCGATCGAGTACGTACCCGGCGGCGATCTTTCACAGCGCAACAAGTCGGGTGCGCTGTTTTCCGTCGAGGACGCCATCCAGGTCGGCTTCAAGTGCTGCGGCGCCCTCGATTATGCATTCCGGCAGGGCGTCGTGCATCGCGACATCAAGCCCGCCAATATCATGGTGGTCAAGAACACCGACGTGAAAATCACGGATTTCGGCGCGGCGCTGCTGCGCCGCAGTGATGCCACGAGCATCACCAACGTCGGCTCGCCCGCGTACATGTCGCCCGAGCAAATCTCGGGTGCGACCCTCACCCATCAGAGCGATATGTTCTCGCTCGGGATCGTGCTCTACGAGTTGCTCACGGGGAAGCGCCCCTTCAATGCCACGAACGTGCCCGCGCTGCTCGAGAACATCATGACCGACACCCCGGTACCGCCGAGCACTCTGCGACCCGATTTGCCGCGGGAACTGGACCGCGTCGTGTTGACCGCGCTGGCCAAGTCGCCCGGCGGTCGCTTCGGGACCTGGGCCGAAATCGCGCTCGAACTCGTGAAGGTCGGCAAGCTCTCCGTGTACCAGCAGACGATCAGCGACAGCGAGCGCTTCGAGTCGCTGCGCCGCGTCGAGATGCTAAGAAAACTCGACGACGGTCAGATCTGGGAGCTCGTGCACGCGGGCAACTGGAAGCGGCTGCCCGCGCACAGCCAGATCATTCGCGAGAACGAACCCGGCGACAGTCTTTTTTTCCTGGCCAAGGGACAGGCGAAAGCGTCTAAACAGGGCAGGACGCTGAACCTGATCGGCGCCGGCGAGTGCATCGGCGAAATGAGCTACATCCGCGAAGGCACGCTGCGCCAGGCGACCGTTGAATCGCTGACGGAGGTGGTGGTCGCCGAATTCGGCAGTGCGGAACTCGAACGCATGAGCCCCGGCTGCCAGCTGCATTTCACGCGCGGCATCGTGCGCACGCTGGTCGAACGCCTGGAACTCGCGAATACGCGGCTCGCGCAGGCGGTGAAATAATAATCAGCACCCCGTTGAGGTCGCAGCATGCGTGACAGCATAATTCCGTCGTTAGGCCGTTTACTGACCACGTTTGCCCTCGCGATTTTTCTCGGCGCAATACCGGTGCACGCGCGCATAACCAAAATCGTCATCGACGAGAAAATCTCGCCGGCCTTTTGCAAAGCTGCGGCGTGCGCATCCCACGGCGATGCCGGACAGTACGAGCAAATCGCGGGCCGCGCGTTCGGCGAGCTCGATCCGCGCGACCCGCTCAATTCGATCATCCAGGACCTGGCCCTCGGCAAAGACGCCGACGGCAAGGTGCGCTACGTCACCACTTTCGTGATCACCAAGCCCGTCGACATGTCCAAAGCAAGCGGCCTGCTGTGGCACGACGTACCCAACCGGAGCCGGCCGCTCGCGATCAACGAACTGGAACGCGGCTTCGGCGACGTCGGACTCGCGAGCGCGTGGCAGGGCGATAACGCGGGCGCCACCGCCGTGCGCCCTGCCATGAGCGTCGCGGACAATCACTGGCTGCAAGTGCCGATCGCCAGAAATTCCGACGGCTCGCCGATCACCGGCGCAATCATGGGCCGCATCGTGAATCGCGCGGGCGTCAGCGCACAGCCACTGATGGTGCAGACCAACCCGCTGCCGTACCTGCCGGCGAATGTCGACGACGCGCACGCCACGCTGGTGTCGCGCGATCATGAAACGATGGAAGGCATCGTCACCGGCGAGACGCCGGTTGCGCGAGCCGACTGGAAATTCTGCGGCGGCGGCACGTTCGACGCGCCCGTTGCGCTGACGAAGCTGCCGGTGCAAATCTGCCTGAAAGGCGGGTTCAATCCCGCGAAACTCTACCAGGTCGTCTATACCGCGAAAGATCCCTACATCCTCGGCATCGGCTTCGCGGCGTGGCGCGATCTCGCGTCGTTCTTCAAATACGCGGACAAGGACGACGCCGGCACCGCGAACCCTCTCGCGGGTCGCATCAAGTACAGCATCACGCGCGGCCGTTCGCAGTCCGGCAATTATCTGCGCGGCTGGCTGCATCTCGGTTTCAACCAGGACGAAGCGATGCGCCAGGTGCACGACGGCATGTGGCCGATCATCGCGGGCCGCCGCATCGCGCTCAACATCCGCTGGGCGCAGCCGGACGGCGCGCTGGCGCTCTACCAGGCGGGCAGCGAAGGCCCTCAATGGTGGGTGCCGTGGCCCGACGAAGTGCGCGGCCTGCCCGCGCGCAGCATCCTCGACCGCTGCGTTGCTACCAAAACCTGCCCGAAAATCATCGAGCATTTCGGTTCCGCGGAGATCTGGGGACTCAAGCTCGGCATGGAATGGGTCGGCACGAATGCAAAAGAAGACATTCCGCTGCCCGCCAACGTGCGCCGCTACTACATAAGCAGCACGATGCACGGCGGCGGCGCGGGCGGTTTCGACACGAGCCTCCCCGCGGTCGCGCGCGCCGCGAAACCCGTCGAATGCGAAGGCAACAACGCCGGCGTCGGCGCGCTGCCCACCAATCCGATGCCGCATACGGAGACGGTCAACGCGCTGACAGTGCATTTTCGCGACTGGGTCATGCGCGACGAGCTGCCGCCCGCGAGCCGCTATCCGACGCTGAGCGAACGCCAGCTCGTCGAATCAAACAAGGCTGCGATGCGTTTTCCGGCGCTGCCGGGCTTGCGCGCGACGGCCCCCGAGCCGGGCTTCATGAACCCCGGCCTCGATTACGACTGGGGCGGGAGCTTCGATCCCAACGATGGGTCGGGCGTGCCCGGCAATGCGGTACCGCCCATCAGGCAAGTCATCAGGATGCTGGTGCCGAAAGTCGACGCCGACGGCAATGAAATCGGCGGCGTGCCGGTCGTATTGCGCGACGCGCCGCTCGGCACCTACCTCGGCTGGAATATCATCGCCGATGGCGCGCGGCCGTATCATCGTGGCAAGCTGTGCGGCAATGCGGGCAGCGTTATCCCGTTTGCGAAAACCAAAGCCGAACGCGTAGCCGGCAACGACCCGCGTCCATCGCTCGAGGAGCGCTATACCGATCACGCGGGTTACGTCGCCGCGGTGCGCAAAGCCGCGGCCAACGCGGTCGTGCAGAAATTTTTGCTGCGGAAAGACGCCGATGCGCTGATCTCCGCGGCAGAAGCCAGCGCAGTTTTGAAATAACCAAACCGGGAGGATAAGATCATGAAGAAATGGCTCGCACTTGGAACGCTCGTTTCGCTGACCGTCGTGGTGACTTTGGCGACCGCCGGCGGCGTTCCCCTCGATGTTCACTACGTCAACCACGAGAAGGTCGCGGCCGTGATGGTCAAGGGCGGGGGCATCATCGACGACAATGGATTGATCGTCCTCGCCAATCGCGGGGTGCAACGCGGCGCCGAGATACACGCCAGGACCAACCACGTCTTCATCATCGTCGACGGCGAGGCGGACTTCGTCACCGGCGGCAAGATGATCGATCCGAAAGAAATTTCGCCGGGACAGATCCGCGGCACGGGAATCGAGGGCGGAGTGGTCCATCGTTTGACCAAAGGCGACGTGATCACCATACCGGCCAACACTCCGCACCAGTGGAAAGACACATCAAAGACCGGCTCGGTCGGCTATTACGCGGTGAACATCGAGCAATAATTGCGGTCGAACGAAAAGTAACTCCCCCGCCATCACCCGCGGATTTCGATCGATGACAAAAATACTCGGCATCTCGGGCAGCCTGCGCGGCGGGTCGTTCAATACGATGTTGTTGAAGCAGGCCGCGCGCGCCGCCCCCTCGGGCACGAGCGTAGAAATCGGCTCGATCAAAGACATCCCGTTATACAACGGCGACCTTGAGGACGCGAACGGGTTGCCGCCGTCCGTGCAGGCGCTGAAAACGCAGGTGATGGATTGCGACGGGTTGCTGCTGGTCACGCCTGAATACAACAACAGCATCCCGGGTGTGTTCAAGAATGCGATCGACTGGCTGTCGCGCCCGCCCGCCGACGCGCCGCGCGTGTTCGGCAACCGGCCGGTCGCGGTGATCGGCGCGTCGCCCGGCGGTTTCGGCACGATACTCGCGCAAAACGCCTGGCTGCCGGTGCTGCGGACTCTCGGCACGCGACCGTGGTTTGGCGGACGCCTGATGGTTTCGCGCGCGGGCGGTGCATTCGGCGCGGCCGGCGAGTTCAAGGACGAAGCGATGTTCGCACAACTGAAAAAATTCATGAGCGGGTTCGCCGAATTCGTGCAGGCCGATCGCTAGCTTCCATACCCGCGCGAGCCGCACATGAGCGAGGCCAATCCTTACGACGGGTTCATCATGGACCACATCCGCAACGCGCGCAATTACCGCACGCTGCCCGCGGCGAGCCACCACGCCGCGGGGATCAACCCGCTGTGCGGCGACGAAATGACCGTTTACGCGGAGATCGTGCAGGACCGCATCCGCGATGTCGGGTTCCAATGCTCGTGCTGCGGAATCTCGATGGCCTCGGCGTCGATCATGACCGATCTCTTGAAATCCGCCAGCGTCGTCGACGCCAAACCGTT
>Ga0265331_10001509_pt1 | contig 17169 bp, 14 predicted proteins | sample 41923metaG_FD_202088 | JGI IMG/M metagenome (GOLD analysis project Ga0265331, IMG submission 202088) | Rhizosphere microbial communities from Carex aquatilis grown in University of Washington, Seatle, WA, United States - 4-19-23 metaG | ecosystem: Host-associated > Plants > Roots > Rhizosphere... | reverse complement strand
GTCCTGGGCCATCGCGCATTTCCTCCATGAAATCGAACACGGCTCTCAAAAGAGCATAATCGAACAAATTCTGCACTAATCGCCAACATCACTTTCCGATAGAATTGACCCTCGTTTTAGCAGCCCAAACGGCCTGTGCGAATCTTCATTGCGAGAAAGCCACGCTTCGCCAGCGCGGCGGCTTCGGGCGGATGCTGGTCTTCTGGACGAATTCCGTCGGTGTAATTCATGGCCGCGGCGTAGCCCATCACCTTGTTTCGTTGCCTGCCACCGTACATGTCGGCAATTGATTGACCTAGCGCCTTACCCCGCAGATCATGCAAAGCAAGGTCGCATCCAGCGACTGCTCGGCCGTCGCCAAAGTTGGCTCCCCACATCGCTCGCCACAACTTGCGATGTTCGAGCGGATTCTTGCCGAGCAACACGGTTTTCAGATGCTCTTCGATAACGCCCTGTGTGCCGCCGGTATCGGCCGTTTCGCCCCACCCGACCAGGCCGCTGTCCGTGCTGATCTTCACCAAAAGCGCATTGCGCATGTTCGACAATGCGACTGAAGGTCCGATTCCTTTGGCCAATTTGTGCTCAAGCGCAAACGACTCGACCTTTGTGATCGTCAGCGAACTCGGCTTCCCGCGTGCCTCATCGGCCGTTGCGCGGTTTTGAAGCGGCGACCAGGCAGCCACCGTCCCGCATGTTCCCGCCAAACCCGTTCGCAGCCAATCTCGTCGCGAGAACTCCGTCTGAGGCATGCTCGGCTCCTGTTCTTGTCATGTTCTTTCCTGATCGTCTTCCTTTACCTGAGGAGCAGCGTCAGAAAGCGGGCAGTTTCGTCGCCGATGACATGATAGCCCGCCAGGTTTGGGTGTCGGTCTCCGAACCAACCGGGCACGGCACTCAGATGGGCGTCGAGCCGGTTGTCGAGCACGACCACGGAATCCCCGTTTCTTGCGCTTCCCAGCAATGCGTGAAAACGCTCGGGGATGTTCGTGATGGCCACGCGCCGGTAGTTGAGCATGTTCTCGCCCTGTTTCAGCTCGGCGGCGTAGCGCTCGTGCATGTCGAGCAAAGTGAGCTCTCGCTCTTTGGCGATCTCACGGATGATGTCGTTGACTTCCTTGTCACGTTCGGCCCCCATGTACGGGATGATCGTCAGGGGAATGAGCCTCGCCTTGGGATGGTCTTTTCGCAACCGCTCCAGCAGTTCGCGGTAGTCACCTGGAAACTTCTCTGCGAAGTCGTCCCGCTTATTGCGGTCGTTGATACCAAAGCGGATGAGGACGTAATCGACGTTTTCCAGCGGGGCGATTTCTTTGTCGTATCGTCCCGAAGTGAGCAGGCCGTGAATGAACTCGCCGTCGCGCCCCTGATTGATCACCTTGGTCGGTGGCAGATCCTTCTCGGCGGCAAGCAGTTTTTCGATAATGGCTTCCAGATGGTCGGCATCGGGCGCGACCATCCGGCAGACAGAACCAATGCACGTGCTGTCGCCCAGGAGGAGAATCGTGACCGGTGACGACTTCTCCCTTGCTTTAACGGAACCAGGAACCAGTAGGGTAATGAATAGCAGGAATGCAGCAATTCGCATTGTCGGAATGCCTTCCTTCGTTTTCGTGAATAGCAATTCAAGATTAGCCGCAAATGGTGGCAAGTTCAAGAACCGCGAATTCTTCCATCTGAACCCATCCTTAGCTAACAGGCGGGCAGATGACCACCGAGCGGAAAATGACGAGATCTGGACGCCAATGAGCCTGCTATGGGTTGGAGCCGAGGCGCTCTTGCCTTCTCACATTCGGTGAGTCAAGCTGGTAGAGATGAGCAACCACGCCAAGATCGCCAGGTTGCTCATGCCCAAGTGGAGCTGAGCGCCGTTCTCCCAGATGGAGGCCCTTTGTTTCGCATCATCGTCCACGCGTCTGTTTTGCTTGCGGGTTTCGCGGGCGGTTGGTGGCCTCGTTGTGCCGGAGCGCAGGTTCCCTCGACCGTTTGGGATCAAGCCCAGTTCGTCTTATCGGGGGAAATGCTTGACAAGCATTCGCGCCAGTCCATCGACAAGTCCATCGTCAAACGCGACCAGATCCTGGGAGTACCAATGCATGGACGCTCTCGAATCCGTGGGACGACTCGACTCGTGTTGGTGCCCGATGAGGATCGCGGCGTCGTCGATGTCGTATTCTCTGGAACCGCCACATCCGAAACCACCAGTGAGGCGGGGCCTGTACGCGTTCGTAGTCGTGCCGTCACGCACTTGGCAGCCTGCCAACAGTTTTATGTCGACGATTTCTGCCTTACTTCCGCGCCCGCAGTCTGTACCGCCAAGACTTATTCACGCATCCTTGCCGTCGATACCAATCTGCCAGGGCTGCGCGGTCGGATCGCTCGCCGGATCGGCTGGCGACGCGCCCTCGCCGATCAAGCAAAAGTTGACCGCGTCGCCGAGGCCCACGCGGCACGCGACCTGCGCGTCATGTTTCTGGAGCAGGTCGCTCGCGAGACGGCGCAAGTTCGCAAGGCATTGGCCGGCGATTTACTGCGGCGTGTCGCCGGCAGCGGTAGCCACCTCCGCTGGCGATCGTCGAACGACTATCTGAAGTTTACCGTCGTTCGCGCAGATATGCCGGGGCAGTCGCAGCCGCCATTCCACGTGCCCGCCGCAGGCACCAGCATTGGAATGCAGATTCTGACGAAGGATCTCGGCATCATTGGCGCGCTGGTTGTTTTGCGGGCTGTGACCATTGAGCCAACCAATGCGTGGCTGCGGCTTCTAAAAAGTAAGACCGTGCCCGACATAACGCATGTGCCTTGCCACCCTCTTTCGAGTTTGTTGCAGTCACGAGTCGTAGGGGTGTCGCTTGTGAAGGAAGGATTGAAACTAACGGTCTACCCGATGCACGACCGTCGGCAAGCACCTTGAATGCCAACCTGTGCGTCGCCAAGAAGTCAGACCCATGCCGACTCCCTCTCGCCGCCGACGTTGTCTTCGACGCGCGGCGGTCGGTTTGGCGCTGACGCTGGTGGCGGGAGTTTGGATCGGCTACCAGTTTCCGGGACTGGTCGTGGGGCGCAAGTCGAGCGTGGAACTGCTGGCCGATATCTTCCAGGCCCCGGTCGATTTGCACCGCAACAGCGCGTTGGAACTACTGAAGACGATCAACAAGACGGCTGTGGGCGGGTTCGTCGGCGCGTGTGACCTGCCTGACGACGCCGAAGCACGTTTGCTTGCGATGGTCCACAGCGAGCGTACTGAAGCGGTCACCGTGCCATTCGTCTTTTACCTTTACGAAATGTACGGCGCGCCGGTGACCGACGACGCGGAGGAGTTGGCTGATCTCCGTTACGGAGAAGAGCAAGCGACCGAATCGACCGGCGGGCTCGATCTGGCGACGCTGGTGCGGCAGTCGCCGCGGATGAAAAAGCACGTCGTCAACGCCCTGCGGCTGTTCGACGCCCTGTTCCTGCGCGGCGAGGAGGGTCCCGACGGCCGAAGAATCTACGACGCGGCGGCCTACGACGACATCAAAGTCATCGTTCGCGAAGTGGCCGGCGAGGCGCTAGGCCGCTCGGACGACGCCTTGAACCGGCCCGATGCCGGCAAAAGCGAATACGTCGCAGCCTTCGAAGAAATCCTCGGCGACGATGAGAAACTGGGCGATTTCATCGAATTCTTCACTGACTTCATCCGCGACTTAACCGAGAGCTGGCTCGTCGCGTTTACCGCGCGCAGCGAACGCCAAAAGCAGCGCCGCGATTGGGTCGAGAGTTGCATCGCCGGCCGTAAGTACTACCGCATCGCCGATTATGCCCGCGCGCAGGCCCAGCGAAAGCTGGTGGTCCACGTCGCCGTCGACGGTCTGCAAGGCAAGCTGCTGGAAGGCCTGGCGCAGCTTGCACAAGGCGAGCCTCAAAGAGGCGGGGCGCGCTATGTTGCCGACCTGGTCGAACGGCACCAACGGCCAGAGATGTCGCCCGCCCATTATCCCGATGCCGAACAGAGTAAACTGCCGCCGCTGGGCCGCGACGTGCTCGAACTGGTAAAACATCCCTCGGCAAACGCCGGGTTCTTGGAAAACTTCAAGCGGCACGTGTTCGGCTCCGATGCCCAGGCCGTGGTGGTCAACGTCGCCACAGTCGATACGCCGACGATCTCGGTCCGCAACTTACCGATCATCTATTCGGGGCACGCGGTCGCGGGGCCGTTCGGCACGGGCATTCCCAACTTCTCGTACCTCGACCGGCCGACCGAGCGGGGCTGGTATTTCTGGGGGAGCGACGTGCTCCATTTCCGCCGGATCTTCGCCAACCGCGAGGATGAAATTTACGGCGGCGCCCGCCGCACTCAAGCCTATGGTGCGCGGACACTGTTCGACCGGCTTTGGCGCTACAATACGATGAGCGCCATGCCATCGGTCGATAACGGCGCGCTCGAAAAAATCTCGGCCGAGGTGGGCACAGCCATCGGCGAGGTGCAGCGCAACTTCATCGAAAAGGCGATCCTGCTCCGCTTGCGCCACCGGGCCGCGGTGGAACGGGAACTGAATGAACGTCGCTCGTGGCTGGTGGAGCACCGCAATTTAAACGACGGCTTCCTGGCGGAGCTGCTGTTCGGAGCGGTCGAGCTGGCGACGTTTCGAGAAAATGCCCGCTACCTGGCCGAGCACGACGATGAGGGGCTGCCCGATTACCTGCTCTGGTACAACCCCTGGCCAGACCATTTCGCGCACGGCAAGGGACCGTACTCCGACGAGATCATCGGCTCCCGCGGCGAGTACGACCGGCTCGACCACTATTTCGGCAAGTTGGTCGACATCTACGCTTCGGTCAACTCGGCGCTGGACGATACGACTTATCGCGACCGCGCTTTGTTCGGCGTGGTCAGCGACCATGGTTTGATCTACACGCCGCGCGTGGCTTCGACGGAGACGCTTCTGTTCGAGGTCATGCGCCGTGAAGGGATCGACCTGCGCGTATTGAAGCTGACGCAGGACGAGGGGGGCCTGCCTGCGATCCACGGCAGCCGGCGCCTGCGGCCGACGCGCCCTTTTGACGTGGTCGTCGGTTCGACCGCCGGTGGATCCTACATGATCGACTTGTTCCACCTCGCGGGGCTTGAAGGCGACCAGTCGCTCTGGCAAAGGCACCCCGATTACCACGAAGTGCGCCAACACCGCTTGCTGAGCGGCGGCAAAGTCGATTGGATCGAGCGGCTCAAGCGACACTTAGCAAACGAAATGGATCTGGCCTTGGTGCGAGAATATGGTCCCCGGCCAGGAGAACGCTGGCCTGAGGCGTTCGAGTCGGTTGTGCGGATCGTCACGCCGGACCGCGGCGAAGCGAGGATCGTTCGCACCCGCAAATCGGAGGCTGGCCGCGACGAACTTCGTTATCGCTACGAGCTCCTGGGCGAGCCCGATCCGTTGGAGCTGGAGGCCAACGTGCGCGAGTACCTCATACCCGAGGGAGGACCATCCGTCGAATCCGTTCAAGCGGACTTGCGCAAGTGCATCGAATCGGAAGAAGGCTGCACCGATCGCGCGTGGCAGGAGTCACTCTCGTACACGTTGCGCCCCGACGTGATCCACCAATACTCGCACCTCTACGACAGCGACCGGGCTGGCACGATCAACGTCTTTCCCAAGGCGAACGTGGGGTTGAATTCAAGCGTACCCGGCCGGCACGCCGGCGAATCGTTCGGCGAGAAGAACGGTACGCAATTCTACTTTGGTGCCGGCCTGCGGCGGGCTACGCTGCAGACGGCTCGCAACGGTTCAGTTCCGGTGACTCTCTACCATTGGCTTGTCGGCGACAAAGTGTTTCATCAAGTCGAGCCGGAATTCGGCGCCTCCCCGGCGGAGCAATTTGGATATGATTCGCTGTTGAGCGACGACGCGTTCGAACCGATCCGCTGAGCTAACAGGCGTGGCAAGCACACCCCGCCGGGCCAGTTCCGCCTCAAAGGGCGTTGCCACTTCGGTAACGGTTACTTCTTGGCGAGAATTTTTTTCTGGTTGGCCAGGATCTTCGTCTGGTTAGCCAGAATCTTCGACTGGTTGGAGTCGAGCTTTCCTTGGTTGGCGAGAATCTTCGACTGGTTGGCGAGAATCTTCGTCTGGTTAGCAAGCACCTGGTCGGCCATGTTGGTTTCTCCTGTGATAATGAACTCTCTTGAGAACCTCCCGGCGGGGCCGGGTTGTCGTTCGCCTAGGCATCCGACAATTCCGCTGATCATACGAAACCGATTTCGGAATGCAATGCCTTAGCCAGGCTCAATTCCGTATGTGCTTCTGGAAAAACTCCCACATCAGGTCATTGGCCGAGATGTTCAGGGCCGACTCTCCCAAGATGGCCGTCGCCGCCTTCATGCCGGGCCAGGTGTGACCTCCATTCTCGATCACCACCAGGACGACCTCTGCGCCGTCTTTGCCCGTCGTGTAAGTGGTGCGGGTCACCTTCAAGTCGTCGCCGTCCTTCGACAGCACATCCACCGTAGGCTTAGGATCGCAGCCATTCAATTTCACCCAGGTCTGGATCGAGTGATCGACCGAGCGGAAGTCCATGCCAGGCGGCGTCCTCTTGCCCTTACCGCCCAAGAAAGGTACGTATTCATCCTCAGTGCCATGGAAGTGAATGACCGGCACCGGGTGTTTCGGTTCGCATTTCTCGGTCGCCATCGTGCCGGCCACCGGGGCAATCGCGGCGATGCGGTCAGAAAGGTCCGAGGCCAGCCGGTAGACCATGATCGCTCCGTTCGACATGCCCGTGGCGTAGACTCGCTGCATATCTATTTGGAAGTCTTTCGCCAGATCATCGAGCAGGGCCTTGATGAACGCTACGTCGTCCACATTCCTCCGCATAGCGGAACCGCAACAGTTTCCACCATTCCACGTGAGCGACGAATAGAGTCCGGTACCATTCGGATACACGGCGATGAAGCCTGCTTCATCGGACTTCTTGTTCAAGCCGGAAAACCACGCCATCATTGGACCATTCATCGTCGCACCATGCAGGGCCAGAACCACGGGTATCGGCTTCACCGGATCGTACCCCGTCGGAGTGTGGACAAAATACGTGCGTTTCGAGTTTCCCATGGCGAGGGTGCGGGTCTGCCCCGGTCGAAAACACCACGAGAAAACGAGACTTGCAAGGGACATCGGCTATCTCATTTGGGCAGCGACCATTTCAACGCCGCCATCGTCCAAAGCACCGCTCCAACCATTCCCACGAACCAACCCACCGCCGCCGACAACGCCAGATGTTGTGTACCAGGGGCGAACCCGGAATCTCGGTGGCGCAACCAACTGCGATGCCTGAGCCATTGCATCCAAAGCTGCCAACATCCGCCCGCCGATGAGAGAATTGCGGGCCCGACTCCATTCACAGTCCAACCGTGGGCGACAAGAGAAATGGCGGCGAAGGCCAGAGAAAGGCTGAACAAGATGAAGTCAGTCGGATTCATGCCATCATTTACTGTAGAGCCACCGGCTTAAGTTGCAACGCCAAGTCCAACTTCGCCAGCACCGGCAGCGTCTCTTTCACCCGGCCCGTGGGTGCGCCTTCTCATAGGCGGCCCGCAGATTGGCCGTGCTGAGGTGCGTGTAAATCTGCGTTGTCACCAGACTTTTGTGACCCAGGAGCTCTTGCACGCTACGGATGTCGGCCCCGCCATCCAAGAGGTGCGTCGCAAAGCTATGGCGAAGTGTGTGCGGGGTCGTGCGGCGATCGAGCCCCGTCGCGGCGAGGTACTTTTCCAGTAAACGGCCGACGCTTCGGGTGGTAAGCCGACGGCCCGACTTGTTCACGAACACGGGTGCTTCGGCCCCTTGAGGCTCGCGCGAGCTGATCGTTCGGACCTTGAGCCAGCGAGCCAGCGCCTTGGCGGCGAACGTGCCGATGGGTGATAGCCGCTCGCGTTTCCCCTTGCCGCGGACTCGGACGATGCCGGCAGTGAAATTGAGGTCGCCGTCGTTGAGTCCGACCAGTTCGCTCACCCGCAGCCCGGCTGAGTAGAGCGTTTCGAGAATCGCGCGGTCTCGCAATCCCATCGGCTTGTCGGCCGGCGGCGCTTCGAGGAGCTTGCCCAGGTCGGCCGACGACAGAAAATGGGGCAGCGAGCGGCTTTTGCGCGGGTTGCGTAGCGGCTTGGCCGGGTTCGTCTTGATCCAGCCTTCGCGTTGGCCGAAACGAAAGAAGCTGCGAAGCGATGCCAACCGCCGCGCGATAGTGGTCTTGGCGTAACCCTGCTCGTGCAAACCTGAAATGTAGCCTCGCAGGTCGAGCGTCGTGAGCCCGCCGGGTTCCGGAGGAGAGCCGTAGCGCTCGGTCAGGTGCGCGGTGAGCGCCGCGAGATCCTCGCGGTAACTTTTGATCGTCAGCGTCGAGGCATTGCGCTCGACCCGCAGAAACTGCAAGAAGCGCGCGATGGCCGTCTGCATGGTAAACAACGACCCGACTTCTAAAGAATCTCGTCCGAATCGGTCGGCAGAGAGAGATCGAAGCGTTGGGGGCGCGTGTGCGGTGCCGGCGGTTGTGTATGGGCCGCTTCCTGGCGGATTTTTTGGCTCAGCACGGCCGCGTCATACCAGGTGAAGCTCAGCTCGGGGTTCGAGGCGTATCGCCCCAGCACCCGCAGCGTCTCGGCCCGGCTGGCGTCGTCGTACAGGAATACGTAGCGCTCGGCGCCTTTGACCAAGGCCAACACGTTGATGTCTTGCGGCACGGCCAGTTTCCTCCTTCCGACGTCGGCCCACACTTTGCTAGCTGGGCCTGTCGAGACTTCCCCTTGAGGGCGTCGCTTTTCCGCCTCTGGATTTCTTATCGGCGCACTTTCCGCGCCACACCACATGGCTATCGGCGACCCTGCCCCAGCCCGTACACATTGCGCAAAGCAGCCGTTGCTGAATGGACGACCTGGCGGTTGGATTGAATGAAAGCGCCATCGCTGCTTTTCGCGATTGAGGAAAATGGTCGCACAACGCCAAGGCGCACAATTGGCCAAGACCAACGCGCCCGATAACCGATACAAACATGGTTATCGGCAAAGTCGCCGCAGATTATCCAGTTAAAAAGGATCGTTGAGCCGCTTTACCGTTGTTCCCACACAGTCTGTAGGAATTGCGTTGTCTTGGACGCACTACGACCTAGATGCGCAAGCACGCTACCGCGCAAAATCTGGGAAACCAGGTGGACTGGGTAGGCACTGGGGCATAGCCCAGGTGCCTGCCCCTGTGCCATTGGAGAGCGAGAATCTCGGCCCGTCGGAAGTGTCGCGGCGACGGAGTCGTCAGGCCGGTTTTTGGATGAGAGCGAGTCGTGGAAACTCGCTCCCCAGCACGACTTTGGCCGGCGCGCCGAGCCAGTCTGCCAGCAGGGTGGCATAGACCGACCGGAAATCGGTGTTAAAGATCAGGTCGCCGTCGCCGAGTTGCTCTAGGCTCGGGTATTCACCAATTAGCCCTCCGCACACCGGCGAGCCGACGACGAATAGGATGCTTGCCGCGCCATGGTCGGTTCCCTGACTGGCATTCTCGTCGACGCGCCGGCCGAATTCGCTAAACACGAGCACGACCACTTTGTCGGATATGTCCCGCGCCGCCAGATCGCGCTGGAATGCCGCCAGCGAGTTCGCCAGCTCGCTCAGCAACTCGGCGTGGGTGCCAGCCTGGCCGGCGTGCGTGTCGTAACCGTCCTGCGAAGTACACAACACGCGCACCCCCAGGTCTGCCGCGATGATCTGGGCCGCCTGTCGCAATTGATGGGCCAGCGCCACGTCGGGATATTCGGCATTCGTCTCGTTTTTCGACGCGGCTTCCTTTAGCCGCGCGGCCGCGCGGTAGACGGCGCGAACTTGCTGTCGGATGAACGGCACCGGTCCCTCGGAAGCGCCGTCCACTGTGCTCAGCCTGCGCAGCAATCTGGCTTGGGGCGAGGCGTCATCTCCCGCGCCCGACAAGGATTCGAGCTGCGAGACGACCGGCGCCACAACGCGCTCGGCGCGCAGCGCCTGCGGCAAAGTAGATGTCATCGTCAGCCCGGCAAGTCCTTCGCTGTAGGCCGGCGCCGTCGCATCGAGCCACCGCCCTAACCAGCCGGTGGCCGGCACGCGTTTGTCCGTGCTTGCCGTGTGCCAGATTTCCTGCGAGCGAAAGTGCGACCGATCAGGCTCGGGATAGCCGACGCCTTGCACCACGGCGAGCTTCCCATCGCTGAAGAGCTCGCCCAGAGGTGCCATTCGCGGGTGCAGGCCAGCCTGGTCCGACAGTTTGACGAGGTCCTCTTTGGCAAGCGTTAGCGTGGGCCGATTCTTGTAATACAGCGGATTCTCGAAGGGCACCAACGTGTTGAGACCATCGTTGCCGCCGGCCAACTCAACCACCAGCAACACGTGGTCGTTTCGGTCGGCTTCGGCAGAGGCCTCCGCGGCGCGAGCCAGCAGGCCGGACATTCCCCCGGAAAGCGAAACGAACGACATTCCAGCCGCGGTCGATCGCAGAAAATCTCGGCGGTTGAACATGGTCATGGCCTCCAGAAGTGACTTTGGATTACGAATCGTCGAATCCAAATCGCAAAAACAATCATCGACTACCACGCTTGATACTCGGGTAAACTCAAAATCATCGCCAGGGCTTCGCGGGTTTTCTCCGCTCGGAAGCCCTCATCGTCGCGGAACGCCTCGTCATTGCGCCCCTCGTCGGTCGTCACCAGGAACTCGGCCAGATCGCTTCGCACACCTTCGCCTAATTCACCTTGCATCACCGCGTCGGCAAGCTGGTCGACGACTTCCCGTGGATCGTTCAACTCCAATGGGACGATCGACTCCAGCGGCAGGTGCGGGCCGTAGGGGTTCTCGCTGTCGATCGAAGCTAGGTTCTGGGCAAAGGAAAGCCGGGCGGGCCAGGTGCTCGAATTGATCCAGGTTTGCTCGCCGTCCCACCCTTTGACATTCGGAGGAGCAAGCAGCTCTTGCCCCATGGCGGCCATGTGGCCGACCAGCTCAAGCGCCGGCATCCGCGCCCCGAGTGCGCGAACCGAACCCACGACGAGCTCCACCGGGCTTGCGAGGCGGCGGCGATGGCAGACCTCGGAATGGAAATATCGCGACAAGAACAGCTCGCGCAGGAACCATTTGATGTCGAGTCGCGTGCGGTCGAGCAGTCGGGCCGCAGCGGCCACTGCCTCGGTGCTTGGCTCGGCCGTGGCGAAGAACCTCAGCAGCTTGGCGGCGATGAACGGCGGCGTGGCGGGGTGCTGCATCAATAAGTCGACGATGTCGCCTCCGTCGAAGCGGCCGGAGCGGCCCAAGAACTGCTTTCGTTCCCCGTCGTGTTCGTCCGCGACGAATACAAACTGATTCCCGGCGCGGTGCCAGCCCGTAAACGCCCGCGCCGCTTCAAGCACGTCGCGCTCGGTATAATTGCCGATCCCACAGGTGAAAAGCTCCATCAGCTCGCGGGCGAAGTTCTCGTTGGGGTGCTCCAAGGTGCTCGATTGTCCGTCGAGCCAGACGAGCATCGCCGGATCGCGTGCCACAGCCAACACCAGGTCGCGAAAATTGCCCCATGCGTTGGCTCGCAGGGTTTCGATTTGCTGGTGCATCAACACCGCGTCTTCAACCTTGTGGACGCTAGTCGCGAAATGGCCGTGCCAAAAGAGCGTCAGCTTTTCGCGTAGTGGAAAGGCCGAGCGGAGCATACGGTGGACCCACCAGGCTTGCACTTGCGAGGCGTCGGCGAAATTGACCAGGCTGCCGGCGACGGCGTCGAAGGTCTGCTGAAAGGCGGCTTGCTCCTCGGAATTGTCGGCGAACAAATCTTCGACCGTCGCTTCCAAGCCTTGCTCGACGGCCGTACTGAGCTCGGCGGGCGTGGGGGCGAAGCCCGCCCTGCGAAGCAAATGGGCCGCTTGACGCAGGTTGAAGGCATCCGGGTCGAGCGGGGCGAAAAATGCGTCGGACATGATCGTGCTCGAGCCGTTCAGGGCTTGCGATACTCGACAAGCTTGACGTTATCGACAAAGTACAGGCCCGGTGGCCAATAGGGGTAAACGAGCACCCGCACGAAGCGGACGTTGGGCGTGTTCTTTGTCGGTTCGAACGGTTTTTCGCGGCGAGAGTAAGTTTTCCACTCGTTGGGTCCGCCGGCCTTCATCTGTCCTTTCCAGGTGTACTTGTGGATGAACGCTCGGCGGCCACGTTTCTGCGGCTCGGCGGTGCCCTTTGATTCCTGCAGGAATTGCTGCAGCGCTCCCTGGTCGGCGCCAAACGTGGTGTCGGGCTTATCGGGATAACCGACGAGCCAAACCATGATCTCCGGTCCCTTGACATCGAGCGTGAGCCAGTACGCCTTGTTCTTCTCGACCGGAATGTAATCGCTATAGAACCAGACACCGTCGAGGCCGGCAAGCGTGTCGTACTTGGGCTCCACCGTCGGCAACTTGGGAGGCGCTTCCGCCGCCTTGGCCCCATCGACGATCTGCTCCCACCATTTGTAGGCTTGCGACTGCAAGACGTCGGTGTCGAACTTCATTACCTTGCCGCGCTTCGGGTCGTCGTCATCGACCCAAAAACTCGACAAGCCGTCGATCGCCTGCCAGGCGGCTGGCGACTCGTCGCCTTCCTCGAAATCGCCGTTGGGGAGCAGGTTTGCATCGCCCGCCTGCGATGAGGCGCCACGCGGCAACCCAGCCGCCCCATCGCCCTTCGTAGGCGGAGGAGCAGGTTCATCGGCGGCGACGAACCAGGCCGCGAACGACACGGCCAGCGCGAGAGTAAGTCGAACAACCAACGCCCCGTGATTGCCGTGGAACATCGTTCACCTTTCCTTTCGGCCATCGTAGCCAGATCGCCTTCCGTCACGCATTTGGCATTATAGTGCACTGGCGACGGTCTGACACAACCATGGATCGCAGTTTTTTGGGGACCTTGTCGAAGCCGGCAATCGACTTGACGTGCTCCATTCGTGGTCGCATTTTGGTATAGTAAAGTGAATGAGTGAATTCTTTACGGAAAGGCCTAAGAATGCTGGAATCGCGCCATGGCCACTGTTGAACGCAACCTGACATCGATAGCGGAGCAGCGAATCGTCTTGCACGACGTGCCCTGGGAGACGTACTTGTCGCTCGTGACGGCGAACGGCGAGGGGCCGGTGCAATTGACCTACGACCAAGGGATGCTCGAGATCATGGCGCCATCCTATTACCACGAAATGATCAGCCAGTTCCTCGGCCGCTTGGTTCAAACTCTGACCGAAGAATTGGGAATGGAGGTGCGCAGCGGCGGGTCGACGACGATGCGAAGCGAGCCTGCGCGGCGCGGAGCGGAAGCGGACCAGATGTACCATATTCGCCACGAGGCCGCCGTCCGCGGCCAGCGTGAATTCGACCCGGCTTTGCCGCCCGACCTGGCGGTGGAAGTCGACATCTCAGCGAGCTCGTCACGACGGCTGCCCATCTACTCCACGTTGGGTATCCCAGAAGTCTGGCGCTGTGACGGAGAACGGCTCACGTTTTTGTCATTGGGGCGCGGTGCACTTGGGCAGGCGAGCGAATATGGTCCGATCGCCCGGAGCCTGAGTTTTCCGCGCCTATCACCTGCCGATCTAGAGCCGTTTTTGGCAAAGTACGACTCATTGGGTGAAAACGACCTCGTCCGTGAATTCCGCCAATGGGTCCGCGAGGCGCAGTTGCCGCAAGATTAAGGGCTCGACGGCAACAGCCGATGTATCCATCGGTCCCGAGGCGAACATACCGGGGGGCTAACGCCCCTCGCTCGCCTGGCTACTCGCCGCGATCACCGCGTCGAGCTCTTGCTTCAACTTCGGCAAGATCTGATCGTAGGGAAACGCCCCCAATTCTTCGCTACGGCGTTTGAGGTTCACGTGTGTCGGCCCGCACCAAAGGCCAAGGTCGGCATCGTCGGTTTCGCCGGGGCCGTTCACACGGCAACCCATCACGGCGATCGTGATGGCGTGCTGCTTGGCGTAGGCAGTCATCTCCTTGACCTGCTGGGCCAGTTCGATGAAGGCTTCGTTCTCAACCCGCGAACAGCTCGGGCAACTGATGATATTCAGCGTGTCGCGGCCGAAGTCGACCACGCTCCGCACACGACCGGCGGCGATGTCGGCCAGGATCTGCCTTCCGGCGACGATCTCGTCGGGCTTGCGCGCGTTGGGCACCGTGAGCGAGACTCGAATCGTGTCGCCGATGCCTCGGCTGATGAGCTGCTCGAAGGCGATGCGGGTCTTGATCACGCCGTCGGGCGGCATGCCCGCCTCGGTCACGCCCAGGTGCAGCGGCACGTCGGGCCGCTCGGCCGCGAAACGCCGGTTGACTTCGACCACCTTGCCAGGATCGGAGTCTTTGAGCGAGACGCAATAGCGCGTGAAGCCAAGCGAATCAAGCAGCTCGCAATGTTCGAAGGCGCTTGCGAGCATTGGGGTGATCGAGTCGTCGGCGTCGTATTTGTCGAGCTTCGCCGGATCGACCGAACCGCAATTGACCCCCACGCGGATCGCGCAGTCGTTTTCGCCGGCGGTGTCGGCCAGGAACTTGACCTTGTCCTGCCACGGCTTTTCACGTTCGTGGTGGTAAAGGTGACCGGGGTTGTAGCGAACCTTGTCGACGTGTGGAGCGACAAGCTTGGCCAGGCGGTAATTCTCTTGCAAGTCGACCGAGAGGTTGGCACCTTTGGCCGCGGAGCGTCCACGTGTGCGACGACGGACCTCGGCCAGGGCCTCGGCGTCCTTGGTGCTATCCACCGCGATTCTCACCACGTCGGCCCCCGCTTCGACCAGGGCGGTGACCTGGGCAACCGTCGCGTCGACATCCTGGGTGTGTGTGGCGGTCATGCTCTGCACGGCCACCGGATTGCCGGCGCCGATCGTCACAGAGCCGATCCGCACGGGGCGGGTTGGGTTGCGGGGGAGATCCATAGGGGTGGTAAACGATGAGTAGTGGGAACCAATGACAATGGGCCAAAGACAACCCGCGCATTCTATCGCATTTGACCAACTCGTTCCTAGACTTGTTCCTGTAATCCTCCCGCGATCGCTTGGAATACGGCGGCGCCATCCGCTATTATGGTGGCGTTGCGGAGCTCGACGCTTCGCGGCATCCGGCCCTCGATGGAGTCCCGATGAACCCCGCACAAGCCAAAGCATTTCTCCACGAACATGGCATCAAGTTCGTGCTGGCCCAATTCGTCGATATCCACGGCGTCGCCAAGGCGAAGGCAGTCCCCGTTTCGCACTTCGACGACATCCTGGGCGACGGGGCGGGTTTCGCCGGCTTTGCCGTTTGGGGCTTGGGGCAGGAACCGCACGAAGCTGATTACATGGCCGTCGGCGACCTGGCGACCCTGAGCCTGCTCCCCTGGCAGCCCGGCTATGCACGAATCGTCTGCGATGGCATGGTGAACGGCCACCCCTGGCCCTTCGATACCCGCACGATCCTCCGCGGACAGGTGCAGCGCCTGGCCAAGCACGGCTGGAAGCTGAACACGGGTCTCGAGCCGGAGTTCATGCTCCTGGTACGACGGCCCGACGGCTCGTTCGGACCGGCCGACTCCAGCGACGCTCTGGATAAGCCATGCTACGACTACAAGGGCCTTTCGCGTAGCCGCCAGTTCATCGAGCGGCTCGTCGACTCGCTTGTGGCCGTAGGCATCGACGTGTACCAGGTCGATCATGAAGACGCCAACGGCCAGTTCGAAGTCAACTTCACCTATAGCGACGGGCTGACCTCGGCCGACCGGATCGTGCTGCTCCGAATGGCCGCCAGCGAGATCGCCCACGACCTGGGTTGCATTTGCTCGTTCATGCCTAAGCCGCTGGCCAATCGCACCGGCAGCGGGATGCACATGCACCTTTCGCTGGCCGACCACCAGAACAAGAACCTGTTTCTCGATGCCGACGACCGACGCGGGCTGGGGCTGTCGCCGCTGGCTTACCAGTTTCTGGGTGGATTGCTGGCCCACGCTCCGGCACTGACGGCGCTGGCGGCGCCGAGCGTCAACTCATACAAGCGGCTGGTGGTTGGCCGCTCATTTTCGGGCGCGACGTGGGCCCCAGCCTACGTCTCGTACGGGGCAAACAACCGCACTTCGATGGTCCGAATTCCCTTCGGCCGGATCGAGCTGCGCCTGACCGATTCGTGCGCCAACCCCTACCTTGCCACGGCCGCCGTGATCGCCGCCGGGCTCGATGGCATCGACCGCCGGCTCGATCCCGGTGAACCCCACAACGTCAACCACTACACCCTCTCGGCCGAGGAATTACACCAGCGCGGTATCGCGGTATTGCCCCAGAGCCTGCACGAAGCGATTGTCGCATTGGAACAGGATCCACTGTTTTCCCAAACACTCGGCGAGGACTTCATCAGCGAGTTCATCCGCTTGAAAAGGATGGAATGGGTTGAATACCACCGGCATGTTTCGGATTGGGAAGTCAATCGGTATTTGGAGTTTTTCTAGGCCATGTGCGGAATCGTTGGACTCCTGATCAAGAACCGCGCGGCGACTGGGTCGCTGGGCGAGTTGTTAGTGCCGATGTTTGAATGCATGTCGGAGCGTGGCCCTGATTCGGGCGGGCTGGCCGTGTTTGGAGAAGAGGCCGCCGGCCAGAATCGTCGTTTCAGTCTTTACGCCCCCGACCGCCACTATGACTGGTGGAAGCTAATGGAATGCTTCCGCTCCGAGCACGACATGCACGCAACCATCGAACCGCTGGAAAACCACGCCGTATTGACCTCGACGGTTGAAGCGGCGTGCATCAAAACCTGGCTGGCCGACCACGACCGCGCGCTGCACCTGCTTTCCGCCGGCCGAGCGATCGACGTCTATAAGGACGAGGGGCACCCCTCGGAAATCGCGCGCCGCTACCGCTTTGCCGGCCTGGCGGGAACCCACTGCGTCGGCCATACGCGGATGGCGACCGAATCGGCCGTTTCGCCCGCCCACGCCCACCCGTTCACGGCGGGCGAAGACTTCTGCCTGGTCCACAACGGCTCGCTCTCAAATCCCTATATGCTGCGCCGAAAGCTCGAACGGCAAGGGCTGACGTTCGAGACCGACAACGACACCGAGGCCGCTTGCCGTTTCATCGAGTGGCGGATGCGTCAAGGCGAATCGCTCGACCAGGCGCTGCACGTGGCCTTCGAGGAGCTCGACGGTTTTTATACTCTCCT
>Ga0265331_10001504_pt1 | contig 17200 bp, 11 predicted proteins | sample 41923metaG_FD_202088 | JGI IMG/M metagenome (GOLD analysis project Ga0265331, IMG submission 202088) | Rhizosphere microbial communities from Carex aquatilis grown in University of Washington, Seatle, WA, United States - 4-19-23 metaG | ecosystem: Host-associated > Plants > Roots > Rhizosphere... | reverse complement strand
TGGGCGCGGTGACCTTCAGCGGGTCGGTGATCGCGTTCGCCAAGCTGCGGGCGCTGGTCGGCAGCCGCCCGCTGACCTTGCCCGGCCGCCATGTGCTGAACGGGGCGCTGATGCTCGCGTCCATCGTGCTCGGGGTGATGTTCGTGCAGGCCCCCGGGGCCGAGGGGTTCGGCTATCTGGTGGGGATGACCGGGCTCGCGCTGATGCTGGGGCTGCACCTGGTGATGGCCATCGGCGGCGGCGACATGCCGGTGGTCGTGTCGCTGCTCAACAGCTATTCGGGCTGGGCGGCGGCCGCGGCGGGGTTCATGCTGTCGAACGATCTGCTCATCATCACCGGGGCCCTGGTCGGCAGCTCGGGCGCGATCCTGAGCGTGATCATGTGCAGGGCCATGAACCGGTCGATCTGGAACGTGGTCTTCGGCGGGTTCGGCGCGCCGGTCCAGAAGTCCCCCGCCAACGGGGTTCTGGCGGCGCCGGCGGGCGCCATCCACGAGACCAAGGTGGACGGGGTGCGTGACCTCTTGCTGTCGGCCCACCGGGTGATCATCGTCCCGGGGTACGGCATGGCGGTCGCGCAGGCGCAGCACGCGGTCAAGGAGATCTCGTCGCTGCTCATCGCCAAGGGCGTCGACGTGGAGTACGCCATCCACCCGGTGGCCGGTCGCCTGCCCGGGCACATGAACGTCCTCCTGGCCGAGGCCAACGTCTCCTACGAGATCGTGAAGGAGATGGACGAGATCAACGGTGACTTCCCCAAGACCGACGTGGTGCTGGTGATCGGCGCCAACGACATCGTGAACCCGAGCGCGCTCGACGATCCCGGCAGCCCCATCTACGGGATGCCGGTGCTCGAGGTGTGGAAGGCCGCGCACGTCATCATCCTCAAGCGCAGCATGTCGGCGGGCTACGCCGGCATCGACAACCCCCTCGCCTACCGCGACAACACCCTCATGTACTTCGGCGACGCCCGCAAGAGCGTCTCCGATCTCCTCGGCGCTCTCCGCGCCTGAGCGCCTGACATCCGGCCTCAGTACCTCGCCGCCTCGCGCGGGGGCAGGTGCCCGGCGGGGTTGGGCTCGAAGGCGGTCAGCTCGGTGATGGAGCCGCCGGCGAGCTCGAAGACGTGGACCCGCGGCACGTGGGAGTCGCCGTCGGGGACGTAGACCCGGGCGTCCTCCGAGAGCGCCGCCACGCGGCCGAGGTTGAAAGCGCCGCCATCGTAGACCTTGACGAGATCGCCGGTCGCCAGCGCGACCGCGTAGAGCACATCCGACGAGGCCGGGGTCCCGGCCTGCGGATCGGGCAAGGCTCCGACCTGCTGGACATAGGCCACCCCGTTCAGGACCGCGGTGGTGACCAAGCTGAGCGGGCGCGTCCCGAGGGCGGCGGCCTTGACCACCGTGCCGAGGGTGCCGAGCGCCTGCCCGGCGCCCGGCACCGAGATCTCCACCAGCGCCGAGGTGGCGGCCTGGTCGCCGCCCGCGTCGCTGTCGCCCCAGCAGGCGACGTAGAGCTTCTTGGCGGCGGCCACCGCCGTGATCCCGGAGCAGCCGACCTGCTGGGGCAGGTCGATGTGGCCGAGGAGGGCATCGGTGGCGGGATCGATCACCACCACCCTCCCGGGACCCGCCTGGGCGAAATCACCGCTCAGGTTTCCGAGGGTCACGTAGACGCGCCCGTCGAGGAGCAGGCCCCGATCCGGACGCGCGAGCACGCCCGGGGCCCCGGTCGCCTCCTGGCCGAGATCGATGCGGCCGAGGATCACCCCATCGGTGGGATCCACGACGAGGACGTCGTTGCCCTCGTCGAAGTCCCCCGGGGTGGCCGTGGGCGCGGCGTTGGTCTCGTAGCGGGTGACGTAGATCTTGTGCGGGTCGACCGCGATGACGTCGCGTGGATTGGCCCGGAACCCGGTGCTCACCGAGATCTGACGGCGCAAGGCACAACCGGGCGTCACCACGTCCAGCGTGGCGTTGCCGCGATCGATGATCACGATGTCCCGGCTGCTCGGATCGCCTTCGGTCGGCAGGGTGGCGTCCCCGGAGAGATCCTGCAACCCGGGTCCCACGGCGCCGGTGTGAAAGCAATCGTCATGCAGCTGCCCGCTCGAGGGATCGTAGAGAGCCAGGCTGGTCGACGAGTAGTCGCTGCTCAGCACAGCCAGCCCAACCGGGAGCGCGGCCGGTGTCCCCGCCCCGACCGTGGAGGTCGTGGGACAGGTGCTGCCATCGCCGCAGCCCCCCGCCCCGACCGAGAGGACCGCGACAGCGAGGGTCGCGGTGCAGGTCACGATGAAGGACAGCCCGCTGGGGGCGACACGATGAGTTCGGCTGGATGTCATGGGGCGAGCTCTCCTGGCTGGGGTGAATCGGGTGAGGGAGGACGGGAAGCGACCGACGGCCGAGGGTCCGACGACGATCCGGGCAGGTTCATGGCGACCGTCACGATGTACGAGCGCCCCGGGAGCGGGTAGCCCGGGAAGTCGTGGGCCCGCGCATCGAGGAGGTTGTAGACGCTGGCCGCGATCCGGCTCGACCAGCGCGGCAGCTCCACCGCCAGCCCCGCTCCGCCCAGCAGGCGGGGCGGAAGGGCTCCGTAGGCGCTGGTGGTCCAGCTGTTGCCCGCGGTGCCGTCGGCGTCCGCATACAGCGACACCGCGGGCCCGCCCGCCAGCCGCAAGGGCTGCCGCCACGAGACACGCAGATAGCCGCGGTAGCGCGGGTGGTGCGCGAGCTGCCGTCCCCGGCGCGAGGCCAGCTCACCCTCGTCGCGCGCGTCGGTCAGGGTGATCTGCCCGGTGGTCTCGAGCCTGCCCACGCGGGCCCGAACCTCGCCCTCGGCCCCGAGCACACGGGCCTCGGACACGTTCTCGGCGCGCGTGCGGTAGCTGTAGGTCTCCCAGGAGATCAGGTCCTCGGCGCGGGCCCCGAACAGGGCCCCCGACAGGGACAGCTCCCCCGAGGCCAGCGCCCGGCACAGCGCGAAGCCGGCGTCGAGGTTCAGCCCGCGCTCGGGGCGCAGCCCGGCGTTGCCGACGAATCCGCGGTTGTAGCCATACAGCTCGAGGAAGCTCGGGATGCGCTGGTAGCGGCCGGCGCTGGCCCGCACGACCAGGTCGGACCCGATCCGGCGCAGCAGCCCGAAGCGCAACACCGGCCAGGCCCGCGCGACCGGGGCCGAGGTCGGCAGGTCGGTCCCGAACGTCTCGTCGCGCCCCGACCGCACGTCGCGGGCCGCCTCGAGCCGCCCCGAGGGGATCACGTGCAGATCGAGGGGGGCGACGCGCAGATCGAGCTCGAGCCCGACGGTGCCGACCTCGCGGTCGGCCGGATATCCGGCGGGCATGCCGGGGGAGGCGTCGTTGCGCGGGCGATAGGTCTCGACGCGCCCCTCGAGGACGGTGGCGAGGCGTGCGTCCTCACCGACGAACTTGTGGGCGGTGGCCGAGAAGCCGAGCGACCGGGTCACGTCGTTGGTGGCGGCCGGGACCCCGCCGATCTCGGCCAGAGGATCGAGGAACCGATCCCGGGTGGACGAGGCGAACACCACCGCGCGCAGGCGGCTGCTCGCGCCGAGATCGGAGCGCGACTCGTAGCCGGCGTGGAGCACGGTGCGCGTGGACTGCGCACGCGCCGCCACCGACCGGTACATCTCCTCGGCCGGCAGGCCCTGATCTCGGGTGAAGCCGAGAAAGCCGAGCCGCAGCTCACGGCGGCCGGGGAGCGCCAGGACGGCGCGCAGGGTGCCGTCGAGCTGGGTCAGATCGTTGTTCTGCCGGCTCCCCGGGCTCGGCACGGTGCTGGCGACCGGCTCGACCGGGTAGTCGCCGGCGGCGACGATCGCGTGGCCCCCGGCGTAGAGCCGGAGGGGCCCTGCCACCCACGAGGCGGTGACGTCCCCGAAGCGTGTCCCGAACGAGCCGAGCCCGGCCTGGCCCGTGAGGCCATCGGCCGCCGGCGCCCGCGTGGAGATCGACACCACCCCCCCGAGCGCCGACTCACCGAAGGCAATCGGGGTGGCCCCGCGGTAGACCTCGATGCGCTCGACGTCACCGATGGGCAGCGTCGAGAGATCCACCGCTCCCCCGGCCGCCTGGTTGATGGGCACGCCGTCGATGTAGACGCGCACCTCGTCGGGGTTCGATCCGCGCAACGACAGGGTCGCGAAGGATCCGAGGCCCCCGCGCCGGGTGAGGTTCGCGCCGGGGACGTCCGTCAGCAGGGTGGCGAGATCCGCTCCCACCCGGGGTCCGTCGCCCGGCCGCACCACCGAGGCGGACGCGGTCAGATCTTCGGCCGGTGCGCTCCGGGAGGCCGCCGCCCGCACCACCGAGCTGTAGGGCGACGAGGGCCGCGCCGCGACGGGGGCTCCCACGCCGATCTCGGCGGCGGGGGCCGACGCCCCACCCGAGGCAGCGGAGCCTTCGCGATCCGACGGCGGCGCGACGGCAATATCGGCCCGCGACGGAGCTCCGAGCAGCTCGAGCAGGACCGGCCATCCGAAGAGCCAGGCCAGCCGGGATCTCGGCCGAGACCGACGGCGCGCCCGTGGTGCCCCGGGCGGCGGTGCGATCGGAGATGAACGTGCGAAGACGCTGGCCGCGCGTCCTTCGCACGCAACCACCGCCGAGAGATTCGGCATGGGATCCTTCGCCCCACGACGGACGAAGGCTCATCGGGCGTGGCTCTCAGGGCGAGGGCGGAGCACCCAACTTTCCTTCGTCTGCCGCGAAGGTCAGAAAAGGCCTCGGGTAGGTCTCCTGGCTCGTGACTCCCTTCCCCTCCCTTCCCCGTCGCGTGGCACGACGAGTGGGTTCGAGGGGGTGGAGCTCTGTCACTTACAGTGGCGGGACCGCGCCGGCATCGCACCGGACTTCCCTGTTATGCCCTTGTGGGCACCCGAGGCTGCTATTCAATTTTCAGGGAGACGCGAGGGGCTTTTACGCGAGCCCTGCCGCGCCGTCAAGGCGAGGGCGGCGGCGACGAACCCACCCGGGCGGTCGCCCGCGGTACACTCCGCGCATGCCAACGGTCTCGCTCAAACACAACTCTTACTTCGACGGCAACGTGCAGAGCATCGGGTTCGAACGTCACGGCCGCCGCGCCACCGCGGGCGTGATCGCCCCCGGCACCTACCACTTCGGGACCGAGGCCCCGGAACGAATGACGATCGTGAGTGGACTGCTCCTGGCCCGCCCCGACGCCAACCCCCGCGGCGAGCGCGAGGGCGAAGGCGAGAGATGGTCGGCCTATCCGGCGGGCACCAGCTTCGAGATCGCCGGACACAGCGGCTTCGACGTGCGCGCCGCCGAGCCCGTCGCCTATCTTTGCGAGTTTCTGTAGGGCCTGCTCAGCCGATCGGCCAGCCTTTTTCGTCGCGCTTCGGGCCCCCGGAGCCTGGCCCTTCGGCGCCGTGGCCAGATGGGCGGGGACCGGAGCCATTGCCGCCGGGACCCGGGCCGCGTCGGGCCTGGGGGGGCCGGCCTCCACCACCGCCGCCGGAGCCAGCACCGCCTCCGGGACCACGTCCCCCGGGGCCGCGGCCGGAACCACCACCACCGCCCGCCGGGCCCGCGGCGGACCCCTCGGGACGCACCGGTGCGCTGCTTGGCGCCTCACCCGGCGTGCCGGAGGGGCCGGCGCCCGGGGCCGGGCTGACCGGAGGACCGAACCTGGCAGGAGCACCACCGCCGCCCGAGGTCGGCGTGGGCCGGGGACCACGGGCCTCGACGCTGGGACGTGGTCTTGCCCCACCGCCTCCGCCCGGCCCCCCTGCGGCGCCACGCGGCCCCTGTCCAGGCGCCCCGGGTGGCCGTGGTCCGCGCGGGCCACGATCGCGATCGCCCCCGCCCGGAGCACCTCCAGGGCCTCGACGGCCTCGATCCCCACGCGGGCCACCGCGGTCGCCCCCTGGGGCCCGCGTGACCATCCACCCCGGTCCGGCCGACGGGGTGTCCCGCCCTCCGGTGTCGCGGGGCAAGCCATCGCGACCGAGCGCGAGACCGCCGCCGAAGCTGCCGCCGGCGCCCCCGACACCGCCGGGCGCGCCACCTCCGCGACCACCACCACCACCACCACCACCGCCACCGCCACCGCCTCCTCCACCGCGACCGGCGCCAGGTCCGCCGCGGTCGCGACCACCTCGGCGATCGTCGCGCCCGCGTCGCTCGGCCACCGCGGCGAAGTCGGCCACGTAGAAGTGCTCGCCCACCTTCTTGGCGGTCGCGGGAGGGTTCTCACCGCTGAGCACGCGCATCAACCGGATGTTGTCGACCCGATCCTTGACCGAGTCGAGAGCCTCGAACAGCCGCGCCAGGCGATCGCCCTGGATCCCGAGCTTGGCCTGAATGTCCGTCCCCGCAGCCTCGTCCACTGCCTTCTTCAGGGCTTCGGCGGCAGCGGCGGCAGCGGCTTCCCGCGCGGCGCTCTCCGCGGCCGCTGCGGCTTCCAGCGCGACCTTCTCGGCCTCGGCAGCGAGCTCGGCCGCCGATGGCTCGGCGGTCTCGGCCGCCGGCAGCTCCGGTTCACCTCCACCCGTGGCGCCAGCCTCGGACGCCGCGCCCTCGGGCGGGGAGGCGATCCCGGCCTCGGTCGCGGCGCCGGCGCCGCTCTCCGACCCGGCGAGGTCGGTCCCACCGTCGGCGTCGAGCTGCGCGGGGAAAGCAGCCGCCGTCGCGTCCGTCGTCTCCGCCTCGGGCTCCCGGGGAACCTCCTCCTCCGGCGCAACCGCGGCAGCGGGCTCCGGCGACTCCTTCGCCACCTCGCGAGGGGAGGATCCAGCCGCCGTTCGTTCCGCGCGATGCGCCCGGCGAATCGCCGCGGCCTCGCGCAGGACCGTGTTCGAGAATTCCGTGATCGTTTTCATGATGGTTGCTGCACCTTACTAGTCGGCACAGGCAACCTTCGTCAAATCGGGATGATGCCCGGGGACCGATCACCCGGCGATCCCAACGCATCGCCACCCGATCATGGCAGGGGTCCGCGGGGAGGGGGCGACCCCTTCCCGCAACCGGCTAGGAGCCTGCTCAGGCCCCGCGCTACTTCTTCAGCAAGGCTTCGAGCTTGGCGAAGTCGTCCTTGGCGTTCTTGGTGAGCTCGTAGTTGTCGAGATCCTTGTGGCAGCCCTCGCAGGTGAACTTCTGTCCCTTGGTCTTGGCGTCGGCGACCATCTTCTTCATGGCCTTGGTCGCGGCCTTCCGGCCACCCGCCGCACAAGCCTTGGCCGTCTCGCTGTCGCCCGAGGTCGCGATGGTGCACTTTCCGTCGGCGCCGAGCGCGATACCGCCGACCACGGCGGTGCCCAAAAATGCGGCGAGGGCGGTCATCATTCCAATCCGATTCATCGTGTTCTCCTTGAGTGGGTTGCCAGGATCCGGGAACCAGGCTGCGAGCTATATATCGTGTACGAGGCTGCCCCGACAATTATTCAGGCGCACCCGTTGCCGCGCGACCGGCCGCGCGCACGCCGACGCCGCAAACCTTTTTCCCGTCGGCAATCCGCGTTATAGTGCCCGCGAATTTTTTTGATCCACGACTAGCTACTTCACTGGAGAGTGTTCATGCGAGGACGCAGAATTGCGGGTTGTTTCTCCTTGATCCTCGCTCCCGCGTTGGTTGTTGCGGCGAGCAGGGCGGCATTCGCCCAAGGAAACCAGCAGGCAAACCAGATGGCGAACCAGGTGCCGACCCGAGGTCTTCAACTCGAGCTCGGCCTCTTCGGGGGTGGCCATTTCTTCGCGGACAACCTGGAGCTCGGCGTGGCGGACGACCCGGGGAACGTCCCGCATCCGAAGAACGGTTTCATCTTCGGCGTGCGCGCCGCCGCCACCATTCTCCCGTGGATCTCGTTCGAGGGCGAGGTGGGTGGGATCCCGAGCGCCGATAGCTTCCACGACTACAGCATCTTCCTCGTCAGCTACAAGCTGCATGCGCTGGTGCACTTGCTCGACGGGCCTTTCCGGCCCTTCGTCCTCGGTGGCGTCGGCTGGATGCAGGCGGCCTCGGTGCAGCCGAATCCGGGTTACACCGAGATCGCCAAGGACACCGACTTCGACTTCCACGTCGGGGTCGGTGCCAAGCTGGCACTGGTCGAGGGCCTCGACGCCCGACTCGACGCGCGCGCGGTCTTCCTGCCGAACACCAACAAGAACCGCGACTCGCTCGACCCCGAGGTCCTGCTCGGCCTGTCGTACCGGTTCGGCGGCGAGCGCGAGGTGGTGGCGCCCCCGCCGCCGCCGCCGCCGCCGCCTCCCCCGCCGCCCCCGCCGGCCCCGACCCTGCGCAAGGACAGCGACGGCGACGACATCCCCGACGACGTGGACAAGTGCCCGAACGAGGCCGAGGACAAGGACGGCTTCCAGGACGACGACGGCTGCCCGGACCTGGACAACGACGCCGACGGGATCCCCGACGCCAAGGACAAGTGCCCGAACGACGCCGAGGACAAGGATGGCTTCCAGGACGACGACGGTTGCCCGGACCTCGACAACGATGGCGACGGGATCCCCGACGCCAAGGACAAGTGCCCGAACGAGCCCGAGACCAAGAACGGCTTCCAGGACGACGACGGTTGCCCGGACGAGTTGCCGGCGGCGGTGAAGAGGTTCACAGGGACCATCAAGGGCATCACCTTCCCGGTCAACTCGTCTCAGGTCCAGAAGTCCTCGTTCAAGGTGCTGGGTGACGCCGTGAAGGTGCTGAAGGACTACCCCGATCTCAAGCTCGAGGTCTCCGGTCACACGTCGAGCGACGGCAAGGCGGAGACCAATCAGAAGCTGTCGCAGGATCGCGCGGAGTCGGTCAAGGCCTACCTGGTCTCGGCCGGCATCGGCGGCGAGCGCATCGTCGCGGTCGGCTATGGCTCGGACAGGTCGGTGGCGGACAACAAGACCAAGCAGGGCCGGGAGATGAACCGGCGCATCGAGTTCCGGTTGTTGACCTCCGACGACACGAACGCGGCCCCGGCGGCGCCCGCCGGCGGCCCGCCCGCCGAACCCATCCCGACGAAATAGGGCAGCCGGATTCGTGTCCGGCGGTGGGGTCGACCGAGACCCCACCGCCAAGCCCCATCGCGATCGGCGCTGCGGCCGACGGTCTCCTCAGGGCATGCGCAGGTCGAGGTCCACGGGCTCGCCGTAGTCGATCCCAGGGACCTCGAACCCGAAGAGGGCGCGGAACTCCTGCTTGAAGCCTGCGTAGTCCGACAGCGCGCCCAGGTTGGCGGTGCTGACCTCCGCCCAGAGGCGTGACACCTCCGCCTGGACGTCGGGCGCGAGCTCGCGATCGTCGAGGCGGATGCGCCCAGCCTCGTCGGTCTCGGGCGTGTGGCCGGGCGCCAGATGGTCACGAAAGAGGCGCACCGCCTGCTCGATGGTTCCCTCGTGGCTGCCCCGGGCCTTCATGACCCGGTAAAGGAGGCTGATGTAGAGCGGCACCACCGGAATGGCGCTCGACGCCTGGGTCACGACCGCCTTGTTCACGCTCACGAAGGCCGCTCCGCCGAGGCGGGCCCCGAGCGTCGCGGTGAGCGCGTGCGCCGTCTGCTCGAGATGCTCCTTGGCGCGCCCGATGGTCCCCGACCTGTAGATCGGGTAGGTGAGCTCGGGGCCGAGGTAGCTGTAGGCGACGGTCCGGCAGCCTGGGGCCAGCAGATCGGCGTCGAGGAGCGCGCTCATCCAGAGATCCCAGTCCTCGCCGCCCATCACCTTGACGGTCGCGGTGACGTCGGCCTCGGTGGCGGGGGCGAGCTCCACGTCGACCACCTGGTCGTTCCCGAGGTTGATGCTCTTGCTCCTGTAGGCCGCGCCGAGCGGCTTGAGGACCGAGGTGAAGGTCTCGCCGGTGCGGGGATCGGTCCGTCGCGGGCTGGCGAGGCTGTAGACCACCGCGTCGAGCTTGCGCCCCCAGCGGCGCAGGCGCTCGAGAACCTCGGCCTTCACCTCGGCGGAGTAGGCATCTCCATTGACCGTCTCGAGCGCGCGGCCGGCGGCACGCGCTTCGGCGTGCGCCGCCACCAGGTTGTACCACCCGGCCGAGGCGGGCTTGTCCCCCTGGGGCGGGCGTTCGAGGCACACGCCGAGCGCCCGGGCGCCGTATCCGAAGACCGTGGTGAGGAGGCTCGAGAGCCCATAGCCGGTGCTCGCGCCGAGGACGAGGACATGGTACGGCTCGCCACCAGGGCGGGGCGACGTCGCGGCGGAGCCTCGGACGACGGCGATCTGCCGCTCCACGTTGGCGGCGCACCCCGCGGGGTGCGCGTTCAAGCAGATGAACCCGCGGATCCGCGGCGCGACGATCTGGAGGTTTGGCATGACCGTTCTTGCCAAAGGCGGCCGTGGGGGTCAAGCGAGCGGTGCGCCGGGCCACGCGGCGGACCCGACGGCTCGGGTCACGGCGGTGCCGTGGGCCCACGGACCGTGTATGGTGCCCGCGTGAAGGCAACCGACAAGAGCGGCCTCGCCGGCGCGCGTGGCGAGCGTGGCGAACGTGGCGAACGTGGCGAACGTGGCGAACGTGGCTTGAAGAGCGAGGCCCTCAAGCAGGCCCTGACCGCGGCCCTCGCGGGACACCCCGACAACCTCGAGACGCTCCTCGCGCGCCACGGCGGGATGCCCGCCCCACGCCCCAACCTCGAGCTCGCGGCCGCCTTCGGCAGCGAGCTCGCCTCCGTCCGTGGCGAGATCCTCCCGCTCCTGGAGCGGCTCACCCGGGTCGACGCCGCTCCCGACACCGCGGAGATCTTCCTGCCCATCGCCGCGGCCCACGCCTGGGTGGCCCTCATCCGCACGCGCAGGGAGCTGGAAGCCGCCTGGGCGGCGCTCCCGCTCCTGCTCGCCGACGAACGGGCGCCCGTGCGCTTCGGAATTCGAGATGCCCTCGTCCAGCTCCTCGGCCAGCCTGGTCAGTCGGACCGGCTGGTCGAGCGGGCCCAGGGCTGGCTCGCCGACATCGCGGATCGGGACGAGCGCTTCGGCGTGGCCGCCCTCGTGGCCGAGGTGCTCGCCGACAAGACCGTGCTCGCCAACCTGGTCGACGACGCCGCCCTGCGCGCCTACCTCTCGGGGGTGCTCGACGACGCCTCGGCCGCCCCCCGGACGGCATCGCGCATGGATTCCTATCGGCGGGTCCTGGCGGCGCTGCCGCGCGCGCTGGCCGCGGCGGTCGCCCACGGCAGCGCCGCCACGGGCCGCGGGGCCGGCACGGGGGGCGGCGATACCGCCGAGTCCTGGCTCGCCGGGGCCTGCGCCGTTGCCACGCACCCGCCCGTGCGCGATGCCCTGTCCGAGGCCATCGCCCAGCTGCGGCTGCCGGCCCATGGCCAGAGCGCCGGGGTGGTCGCGGCCCTGCGCCGGGCCCTCGAAAAGAGCGCCAAGCCGCCCCGCGATCCGACCCTGATTCGCCCCGGCCTCGGCCGCGGCAAGCGCTCGCGTCCGATCCGGTGACCGCCGCCGCGTCTCCGGCACGCGGCGGCTATCGCGCGTAGCTGTCGGCGATCGACATGACACGCAGGGCCGCGCGCACCTGCTCCGGGGTGGGTGCCACGGCCTCGGCGGTGGTCCCGGCAATGCCCGCGGGAGTCCCCGAAGGAGTCGACGCGGGCCGAGTCCGCAGGTGGACCGTCACGGTCTCCCCCGGCAACAGATCGAAGGCGTTGTCGTCGAAGAAGCCGTCGATGGCCATCCGGCCCGAGGCGGGGTCGGTCATCGACAGCACCACCGCCCGGGCGAAGCGCTCGGCGCGCACGGTCACGTCGAAGAGGTTCGGCCCGGCGGCGGCCACCGCCAGGCTGACCCCGGGGTCGGGCAGCTCCAGCTCCTTGACCTTCACGAACGAGAAGACCGCGCGGCTCGTTCGCTCACCGCGGGCGGCGAGCTCCGCGACCAGCACCACGCGCGCCGGATCGGCGGCCGCCAGCGCCTCGCGCTTCGGGATCGACAGGTAGATCCGACTCTGGTTCGCCCCCAGACGAACCAGCTCCTGCCGCCGCCAGAGCTCCCTCCCCGACAGCTCCACCAGCCGCACCGTGAGCTCCGCGGGCAGCTCGGTCCGCCGATCGGAGATCCCCCAGAAACGGATCTCGTCGCCCTCCTCGGCCACGCTCACCAGCACCGGGGCGAAGAACCGGCGAGCGGCGTAGTGCAGGGCCTTCCAGCGCCCCACGTAGTCGATCCCCGACCAGGAGGCGACCGGCCAGCAATCGTCGAGCTGCCAGTACAGGCTCCCCCAGTTTCGCCCCATCTGGCGGCGATGGGCCTCGGCCGCGTACTGGATGATGGTCGCCTGCAGGACCTGCCCCACGTAGAGGAACGACGCAAAATCCCGGGGTCGCCGGAAATCGCGGGCGAGGTAGGTGCGAATGAGGGCGTTGCCCCTCGGGTGTCTCTGGTGCGCCAGCATGACCGGCCCGTCGATGTCCCAGTCGGATGGCGCGGCGTAGAGCGCGACCGTCGCCAGCTCCGGGAACGATTGAAACCCGTACTCGCTCATGAAGCGCGAGGTGTTCGACGCATAGTCGGTGTACGGCTTCTCGGCGTGCCACACGCCCCAGTAGTGCATGTCCCCCCACCCGAGCTGGTTGGCGTGGACGTCGTCCTCGTTCGCGCTGGGCGAGCTGCGCGTGTAGAAGCGCCCAGGATCCTCCTCGGCCACGATCGCGGGCAGGAGCTGGTGAAAGAGGGTGCGGTAGTCCTTCCACAGCTTGTCCTGGACGGCGGGGGAGAGGTTGAACTTGGATGGCCATCCCCACCCCTGCCAGGCCGCCTCGATCTCGTTGTTGCCGGCCCACAGCGCGAGGCTCGGGTGGTTGCGCAGCCGGCGCACGTTCTCCACCGCCTCGTGGCGGACCTCGTCGAGGAAGGCCGCGTCCCCGGGGTACATGCTGCAGGCGAACATGAAGTCCTGCCAGACCAGGAGCCCGAGCTCGTCGCAGTCGGCGTAGAACCGGTCGTCCTCGTAGACGCCGCCGCCCCACACCCGCACCATGTTCATGTTGGCGGCGGCCGCCGACTCGAGCAACCAGCGCTGGCGCTCGGCGGGGATGCGCGGCAGGAAGCTGTCGGCGGGGACCCAGTTCGCGCCCTTCATGAAGACCGGCGCCCCGTTCACCTCGATCGTGAAGCTCTTCCCCTCGGCGTCCCGGCGATGGACGACCTCGAGGGTGCGCAGGCCGATCCGGGTGGTTCGGCGGTCGAGCGGCGCGGAGGAGTCCGCGGGATCGCCCGCGGAGCCGGGACCGGGCGGGTTCGCGGGGGCGTGCCCGGCGGGGTGGTGGGCCGCGCCGGCGACGGCGACCGTGGCCGGGCGCACGCTGGCCGAGATGTCGTAGAGCCGTTGCGGACCAAGCCCGTTCGGCCACCAGCGCGCGGGGTGGGGGATGCGAAGCCCGAGGGTGACGTCCCCGCCCCCGGCGACGACCGGGGCTTCGATCTCGGTCTCGGCGACGCGGACCGCAACCGCGGGCACGGCGGCGGAAGATCGCGCGGCCGAGGCCCCCCCCGCCCCGGCAGCGCCAGCGGCGGCGGCGCCGGCAGGGCCGGCATCGAACTGTTGGCTCGCGTGCAGGGCGGCGGACACGCGGACGCGGACGCGCGCGGTCGGGGCTCGGTCTATCCGCGCCGGGGTGAGCCGGACCTTGACCCGGAGCACGGCCTCGGCGTCGTCGAGCCGTTCCTGAAAGACCTGCAGGTCGGCGATGCGCACGGTGTCCCAGGCCTCGAGGGTGACCGGCCGCCACAGACCGCTGGTCACGAAGCGGGGACCCCAGTCCCATCCGTAGTGGTAAGGAGCCTTGCGGCTCCACATGCTCACCATCTCCTTGGCCTGGTCATTGGCCGCCGGGAGCTGGTACCCGGCGGCGTCGTAGGCGGGCTTGGCCGCGGCGATGGGCGATTGAAAGCGGACCAGCAGCAGGTTGTCGCCGGCCCGCAGGAGCGGCTTCACGTCCACCCGAAAGCCGCGGAACATGTCGTTCGCGGAGAGCACCGCCACCCCGTTCAGGAAGACGGTCGCATGGGTGTCGATCCCCGCGAAGACCAGCTCGACCCGCTCACGGGCCGCCTGCTCCGGCGGGACCGCGAAGGTCGTCCGGTACTCCCAGGCCTCGTGCTCGATCCACTGCTGGTCCTGCTCGTTCAGGCGAACGAAGGGATCGGCGATCTTCCCGCTGGCGAAGAGATCGGTGTGGACACACCCCGGAACGGTGGCCGGGAGCCAGGGTTCGGGAGGGACCGGGGGCGTCGTGACGCGCCGGAAGGACCAGCCCGACGCGAGCGGGTGACTCCATGTCGTCGTCGTCGTCGGATTCGGACTGGGGCTGGGGTTCGTGGTTCTCGCCATCGGGAGTCCTGCATGCGCTGCTGCCATGCTCGAAGAAAAGAGGCCGACCCCTCCAACGAGGAGGCGCGCGAGCCGCCAGGATATCATCCCGCAAAGGTACCCTGACCGGCATGCGCGGGGCGAACCGGCCGGGTTCCGGCCCGATAGAGGTTATTTTCTCGGGATCGCGCGCCTAACCCGGGTGGGAAACCGGCACCCGGTGGATTCCACTGCTAGATTCAGCTTGCGACCTGCAACCGCGGCTCGCGGAACGGAGGCGACAAAGATGATCACAAAGATGATCGCAAAGAGCACGGACCGAAGAGAATCCAGCCCACCCGAGCAGTCGGCCGAGCCCGATCCGTTGGTCCGGACCGAGGCCGAGTGGAGGGCCACCCTCACCCCCGAGCAGTTTCATGTGCTCCGGGAGCACGGGACCGAGCGGGCCTTCTCCGGTCACCACGAGGACTTCGAGGACGCGGAGGCCTCCTTCGTTTGCGCGGGGTGTGGCGCGGCGCTGTTCAGCGCCGAGCAGAAGTACGACTCGGGCTCGGGGTGGCCGAGCTTCTTCGCGCCCGCGGCCCCTTCGGCGGTCGAGACCACGCAGGACGTGTCCCATGGCATGTCACGCACGGAGGTGCACTGCGCGCGCTGCCGCGGACACCTCGGCCACGTCTTCCGCGACGGACCCAAGCCGACCGGGCTGCGCTACTGCATCAACGCGGTCTCGCTGCGGCCCGTGGTCCCGCGCGACGAGACGATCGGGGGCCAGGGCCCGATCGTGAAGCCGACTCACCAGGCATAGGCCTCGGGGGCGGGCTTCCCGGGCCCAGGAAAGATCTCGTGCAGACGGGTGAGCGTCTGGGGCTCGAGGCGCACCTCGAGCGCTTCGAGGGCGCCGTCGAGCTGGGCCAGGGTGCGGGGCCCGATGATGGGGGCGGTCACCACCGGATTGGCGAGCAACCAGGCGAGGGCGACGTTGGCGGGTTTCTGGTGCAGCTCGCGACAGAGCTTCCCGAAGCGCTCGAGCTTGTCGGCGTGTTTCTCGGACATCTCCCGGCCCCAGGTGCCGCCGCGGCGCCCGCCCGCCGCTTCGGCCGGAGCGCCTCCGTCCGCGCGCAGCTCCCCTTGCAGGTCCCGGCCAGCCAGGGCCCCGCTCGCCAGGGGGCTCCATGGAATCAGGCCGAGCCCGTACTCGGCGCAAGCCGGCGCCACCTCGAGCTCCACGGTGCGTTCGAGCAGGTTGTACCGGCTCTGCTCGGACACGAGCCCGAGGAAGTTGCGACGCGCGGCCCGCTCGTTGGCGCGGGCGATGTGCCAGCCCGCGAAGTTCGACGAGCCCACGTAGACGATCTTTCCTTGCTGAACCAGCAGCTCCATGGCTTGCCAGATCTCGTCCCACGGGGTATCGCGGTCGATGTGATGCATCTGATAGAGATCGATGTGGTCGGTGCCGAGGCGGCGCAGGCTCCCCTCGCAGGCCCGTCGGATGTGCAGCGCGGAGAGGCGCGACTCGTTCGGCCATTCGCCCATCTCGCCGTAGAGCTTGGTGGCGAGTACCACCCGCTCGCGGCGTCGACCGCCCTGGGCGAACCAGCGCCCGATGATCTGCTCGGTGATCCCCTCCCCCTTCTTCCAGCCGTAGACGTCGGCGGTGTCGAAGAAGTTGATCCCGAGCTCGAGGGCCCGGTCCATGATCGCGAACGCGTCCTTCTCGGTGGTCTCGGGGCCGAAGTTCATGGTCCCGAGGCACAGCCGACTGACCTTCAACCCCGTGCGGCCAAGCCTGGTCATTTGCATGACCCGGCACGTTAGCACCCGCTGGCAGGACCGCCACGCCCGCGAATCTCGATGAGCCAGCCATCCGAACACCAGCCCAGCCAGGACCGGTGCCCGTTGCGCCAGCCGGAGGACTCCTCGTCCTGCAGCCGTTCGCCGGGAGACGGCGACCTGCCTCCGGCGAACGGGTTTCGCCCCGCGCGGTTCCTCGGCACTGGCAATGCGCAGACCATCTGGCCTCACTTCTTTCGACGGGTCCCGCCCCTCGTCGGGGCGACGCACGAGGTGTGGCCAGATGCGCGCGGGCAAGACCGGAGCCAAGACGGGCTCGAAGACGGGCTCGACGTGGTGGCGACCCCGACCCGCCCGGGTCGGCCCGGTGTGGTGCTGTGGCACGGCCTCGAAGCGCGCGCCGATTCCACTTACATGCGCGGCCTCGCGCACGCGGTCCGGGCCGCCGGCTGGAATGTGCTGGCGGTCAGCTTCCCCTCGTGCGGCCCGTCGGGCGAACGCCAGCGCAGCCTCTACCACGCCGGCAAGACCGAGGATGTCAAAGGGGTGCTCGCCCGCGCGCGGGCGCGCTGGGGGACGGACGAGATCGCCGGCGTCGGCGTCTCGCTCGGTGGCAACATGCTCCTCAAGTACCTCGGCGAGACGGGGGGCGCGTCGGAGCTGGCGGCGGCGGTGGCCATCTCGGTCCCGTTCGACCTCGGGATCTGCGCGGCCCGGCTCGACGGGCCGGGCTTCTTCCCCTGGCTCTACCGCGAGCGCTTCCTGCGCAGCCTGCGCCGGAAGGCCCGGCGCCTGGCCCGACGCGACACGACGGGCGCCCCCGATGTCGCTCCCTCGGCAGGCCTCCGCGGCCTCACCGACCTGAGCATCGCGGGCATCCGCACCATCGCGGACTTCGACGACCAGGTGACGGCTCCCCTCTTCGGCTTCGACGACGCGAGCGACTACTGGCGGCGAAACTCGTCGTGCGCCTTCTTGCCAAGCATCGCCCGCCCGACCCTGCTCATCTCCGCCAAGGACGATCCCTTCGTGGGCACCGACTGTCTCCCGACCGACGCCGTGGCCGAGAACCCCCATGTGCGCCTGTGGCTGAG
>Ga0265331_10001503_pt1 | contig 17206 bp, 15 predicted proteins | sample 41923metaG_FD_202088 | JGI IMG/M metagenome (GOLD analysis project Ga0265331, IMG submission 202088) | Rhizosphere microbial communities from Carex aquatilis grown in University of Washington, Seatle, WA, United States - 4-19-23 metaG | ecosystem: Host-associated > Plants > Roots > Rhizosphere... | reverse complement strand
CGCCAGTACCCGCCGCAGCGCACCGGACAGATCATGCTCGCCGCGTACCAGGCACGCGGGCGAGTCGCGCAATCGCTCGCTGACCCGCACTTCGAGCACACGATCACCGAGCGCATCTTTGAAGCGCTTGAGCAAACCCTTGGCCGAGCGCCGCTCCTCGTCGATGCGCGCGCGTTCGAGCGTATCGCTGAGCGCACCGAGCTCCAGCTCGCCACGCGCGACATCCTTGAAGCGCTTGCCTTCGAATTCCGTGACCTGGCCCATGACCCATTCGTCGACGCGGTCGGCCAGCAGCAGGACTTCGACTTCCTTCTGCCGCAGCAGCTCCAGTTGCGGGCTGGCGCGCAGCGCCTCCAGGCTCTCGCCGATCAGGTAGTAAATGCGGTCCTGGCCGGTGCGCATCCGCGCGACGTAGTCGGCCAGACTCACGCTTTCCTCCGATCCAGTGCTGACCGTGCTGGCGAAACGCAGCAGCGGCAGCAGTCGTTCGCGGTTGCCGGCATCCTCGCTCAGTCCTTCCTTCAGGACGCGGCCGAATTCGCGCCAGAACTTCGCATACTGCTCGGGCTCGTCCTTCGCGAGCCGCGCCAGCAGTTCCAGGGCGCGGCGCGTCAGTGCCCCGCGCATCGCTTCGACTTCCCGATCCTGCTGCAGCAGCTCACGCGAGACGTTCAACGGCAGGTCGCTGGAATCGACAATACCCTTGATGAAGCGCAGGTACAGCGGCAGGAACTGCTCCGCATCGTCCATGATGAAGACGCGCCGCACATAGAGCTTCAGGCCGCGCGCCGCATCGCGCTGCCAGAGATCGAACGGCGCTCGTGCCGGCACGTACAGCAGGCTCGTGTATTCGCGCTTGCCTTCGACACGGTTATGGCTCCAGCCGATCGGATCCGAGCCGTCATGGGCGATGTGGCGGTAGAAATCACGGTACTCCTCGTCCGTGATCTCGGTGCGCGGTCGCGTCCACAGCGCCTGAGCCTGGTTGACTGCCTCGTACTCCGTGCCCGGCGCTCCGTCCTTGTCCTCGGTGCGCATCCGCACCGGGAATGCGATGTGGTCGGAGTAGCGGCGCACCAGCGTGCGCAGGCGGAATCCGTCGGCATACTCGAGGGCGTCCTGCTTCAGGTGCAGCACCACGCGCGTGCCGCGCTCCTGCAGCGCCACGGTCTCGACGCTGAACTGGCCGTCGGCGGTCGATTCCCAGCACACGCCGTCTTCCGGCGGCAGGTCGGCGCGGCGCGAGTAGACCTGCACACGCTCGGCGACGATGAAGGCCGAATAGAATCCGACCCCGAACTGGCCGATCAGCTGGGCATCCTTCTGCTGGTCGCCCGTGAGACGCCGGAAGAATTCCGCTGTGCCCGACTTGGCGATGGTGCCCAGGTGCGAGATGGCCTCCTCGCGACTCATGCCGATGCCGTTGTCCCGTATGGTGAGGGTACCGGCCTTCGCGTCATGGTCGATCCAGATCGCCAGCTCGCTGTCGGCGCCGAGCAGATCGGGCTGCGAGAGCGCGACGAAGCGCAGTTTGTCATTGGCGTCCGAGGCGTTGGAGATCAGCTCCCGGACGAAGATTTCCCTGTGGCTGTACAGGGAATGGATCATCAGCTGCAGCAGTTCCCGGACCTCAGCCTGGAATGCCAGCTGTTCGCGCGCCGTCGACATGGTGCCACCGCCCCGGGGATTGCTCTGGAGAGCGGCGGTATGGGGGCAGTCCCCCGCAGTTTCAACCCAGCCGGCGCAGCACGCTTAAGCAGGCCCCGACCCAGTCGTCGACTTCGTCCCAGAGCAGCAGGAAGATTTCCATGGCCGAATGCTAGGCTGCGGGTCGCCGGGGCGCCGTGCGCGGGTTCACGGGCCAGGAAACAGCGGGCCTTGCGGCGGCTGCGGCTGATGCGTAGGCTGACGTCGGAGCACATAATATCCAGCTGACAGGGCACGTTATGCAGCGCATCGTCGTCCTGAACCCGAAGGGAGGTTCAGGCAAGACGACCATCACGACCAACCTCGCGAGCTATTTCGCGCTGCGCGGCCTGCGACCGGTGGTGATGGATTTCGATCCTCAGGGCTCCTCGGAGCACTGGGTGCGCAAGCGTCGGGAGACGCAGCCGCGCGTGAACCTGATCGCCGCCTATGCGCGCGACCTGCGCACCACCCGCACGTTTCAGCTGCGCACCCCGGACGGTACCGGTCGCGTCATCGTCGACACGCCGGCCGCGATCGACGCGCGCGACATGCCCGAACTGACGCGCAGCGCCGACAAGATCCTGGTGCCGGTGCTGCCCTCGGACATCGACATCCATGCCTGCGCGCGCTGCATCCAGAATCTGCTGCTGGTCGCCAAGGTGCGGCGCGATGACAACCGGCTCGGCATCATCGCCAACCGCATACGACGTAACACGCTGATTTATCAGTCTCTCAGAAGGTTCCTGGAGACGCTCGGGATCCCGATCGTCGCCGAGCTGCGCGATTCACAGAACTACGTGCGTGCCTCGGAACTGGGCTTGGGGCTGCACGAGATGAAACCGCATCAGGTGGCCGAGGACCTGGCGCAATGGCAACCGCTGCTGGACTGGCTCGAGCGCCCGGGGCGGCTGAACGCGCCCGTCTCGGGCGTCACACCACTCACGAACGTCACACCGCTCACCGGCGTGACGCCGATCGGTGCCGGAGCTCCGGGGGTCGTGGTGTCGACGGTAGCGGTACCCTCGGCGCAGCTGGCCTAGCCGCGGCCGCAGTACCGGCGCAGCGTCAGCGCTTCGCCTCGTCGTCCTCGTTCCAGTCGTTGCGCATCTTCTCGGCCCAGCTCTTGTAGTTCGACCAGGTGTACAGATTGCGCGTGATCGCGGCGTGGCGCGTGCGCGAACGCTGCATCTGCTCGAGCCAGCGCGCGTAGGCTTCGGCGCCGCTCTGCGTCGCCAGTTTGCGCGCCAGCGTATCGTCCGCTGTCACGGCGTTCGGCACTTCGGGTTTGCTCATAGATTGCGTTGACCTCTGGAGCCGCACCTTAGAGTGCGCGCGGCGGGCCTCGACAGGAACTGGGTCACACGCTCTGCGCGGCTGCGGCAACCCGTGAACGACGCATGGGCCGGCGTGCGAAAACCGAGAGCTGGCGCGCGCCAATAATGCGTGGCTTCAGGCGACCAGGCGATAGCACGGCCGGTACGCGCTGCCCGGAAGCTTCATGCGACGCTGCGCCACGAACGCCGACAGCAGTCCGTCGAGCAGACGCATCAGCTCGGGATCACCGGACAATTCGTACGGACCCTCGCGCTCGATCGCGGCAATGCCATGTTCCTTGACGTTGCCGGTCACTATCCCTGAGAACGCTCGCCGCAGGTTGGAGGCCAGCTGGTGCACCGGCTGGTCGCGGTGCAGCTGCAGTGCACGCATCGCCTCGTGCGTGACTTCGAATGGCAGCTGCAGCTCGTAGGGCACGCGCAGCAGCCAGTTGAAGCTGTAGGAATCACTGTGATCGCGCCGGAACGCGCGTACCTGTTCGATGCCGGACACCAGGTGGCGTGCAACGGCAGCCGGATCGTCGACGATGACTTTCAGGCGCGTGAGCGCGGCGGCGCCCAGGGTAGCCTCGATGAACTGTACGATCTGCTCGAAGTAGCCGGCGCTCGCCGCCGGTCCGGTCAGCACGACCGGCAGCGGCTGCCGGGCATTGGCGGGGTCGAGCAGCACGCCGAGCAGGTACAGGATCTCCTCGGCGGTCCCGGCACCGCCCGGAAACACGACGATGCCGTGCGACAGGCGCAGGAACGCCTCCAGCCGCTTCTCGATGTCGGGCATGATCACCAGCTGGTTCACGATCGCGTTCGGCGGCTCGGCGGCGATGATCCCGGGCTCGGTGATGCCGATGAACCGGCCGTGCGTGATGCGCTGCTTGGCGTGTCCGACCCCGGCGCCCTTCATCGGTCCCTTCATCGCACCCGGACCGCAGCCGGTGCAGACGTCGAGCCCCCGCAGCCCGAGTTCATACCCGACCCGCTTGGCGTACTCATACTCCTGCTCCCCGATCGAGTGTCCGCCCCAGCAGACCACCAGGTTGGGTCGAGACTTGAAATCGAGCACGCGCGCATTGCGCAGGATCAGGAATACCGCGTTGGTGATCGAGGCGCCGTCGCCGCCGTCGAGCCGGCCGGCACCCATGATCTCGTTGGAGGTGTAGATGACATCCCGCAGCACCGCGAACAGGTGCTCCTTGATGCCGCGGATCATCTCGCCGTCGACGAAAGCGCTCGCCGGGGCGTTGGTGATCTCGAGCTTGATACCCCAGGCATGCCGCACGATCTGCACGTCGAAATTGCGGTAGCGCTCGAAGATCGTCTTGGCATTGTCATCATGGCTGCCCGCATTGAGCACCGCGAGCGCGCAATTGCGGAACAGCCGATACAGGCCCGTCTGGCTGGTGTCGAGTAGCTTGTCGATCTCGCCCTGGGACAGGTTCTCCAGGCTGCCGCGCGGGGCCACGCGCGCGTCCACCGCGTCGGCGACGATGACGCTGGTGTTGGGCGCAACGCTCGTCAAGGCAGTATTTCGATCGGGATATTGTCCTGGGTCATCAGCCACACCTCGACCATGTCCGCGTCGGACATGGCGATGCAGCCGTCGGTCCAGTCCGCGCGGGCATAGAAGTCGAGCGGATGGCGCGGGGCGTTCGGCAGCCCATGCAGCATGATCGCTCCGCCCGGGTCCGCGCGCGCCATCCGGGCGCGGCGCAGGTCATCCTCGTTGGGATAGGACACCTGGATCGACAGGAAGTAGTCGCTGCGCGCATTGCGTCGCGTGAGCTGGTAGCGACCCTCGGGCGTGCGGAAATCTCCCGCACGCTCCTTTGGCCCATTGGGGCTGAGCCCGAGCGCAACGTGATAACTGCGAAACACTTCGCCATGGCGCAGCAGGTACAGCCGCCGCTCGGACTTGCGCACGATGACCTCATCGGCGACGGGGACCGGCGCGGACAGGGTCAGGGACACTGGCTCGGCCCGCGCGGCCGGCTGCGTGTCGCCCGGCGCATCGGCGTACACCCGGGCAGAGGCGGATGCCAGCAGCGTGAGCACCAGGGAAGTTGTCAGCAGCGTGGCACGTCGCATACCGTCGCAATTATAGGCACGCGGGATGGCGGCGGGCAGCGTGCGTTTCACGGACTGGAGTTCTCTTCGACCTGCGGCAGCGCGAGCTGGGTCCCGGGATGCAGGTCGTTGAAATCCAGGTCTGGGTTGTACTGCTGCAGGAGCCATACCGGGAGCGTCTCGTCGCGCTGGGTGATGCTCCACAGCGAATCCCCGCGGCGCACGATATAGACCTGCGTGCCGGCGATGCGATGGGCGGCGAAATAGGCGGCCTGCAGCCGGGCGTGGTAGTCACGCCGGCGCTGCTCGAACTGCGCTGGCGGAACGCCGTCGAACTCCAGCCGCAGGCGCCGGCCAAGCAGCACCGGCGTGCGCCCCTGCAGGTGATTCAGCGCGCGCAGGCGGGCCACCGGCAGATCCAGCCAGTCCGCGTAGTGCCCGAGCGTCTCGGCCGCGACCACGCGGATACTGCCGTCCGCTGCCACCGAATAGTCGACCGGATCGGCCGGATCCGGACTGGCGGCGGCCGCGGGCGGCGGCGCAATCTCGGCCGGAACCGGCAGCGGCGATGCCGGCGCGAACGCGACCGTCGGGCGCGCGGCTGCCTGGCCTTCGCCGTCCTCGCGGGGCTCGAGCGCCGTAGCGCCAAACGGATCCGGTCCGGGTGCATCGCCAATCAGGCGCAGGGGCTGTCCCTCGTACAGATAGTCGGGGCCGCGCAGGGAATTGAGAGCCATCAGCGTACCGGCTGCGACACCGGTGGTGGCCGCGATCGAGGCGACGCTGTCCCCGCCCTGCACGATGTAGAACTGTGAGCCGGGCGCTCCGGTCCCCGGACCCGGTGCCTCTGGTGTCACCGCCAGCGTGGCGACAACCGGCACGGCCCGCGCGGAAGCGACGGCAGTCGACGGGACGGTTCGGGCGCTGGCGGCCAGCGTTTCCGCGGTTGGCGCGCCGCGCAGGCGCGAGGCCAGGAGGTCCGGGCTCCAGCGCGCGGCCGTCACGGGCAGGCGCAGCACGTACCCGGCCGGGATCGGACGCTGCCCGCTCCACACCGGCGGCCGCAGTGCCGGATTGAGCGACTTGAGCGTGTCGCGGTCCAGTCCGAGCGCACGCGCCAGCGCCGTGGCACCGCTCGATTGCGGCATCTTCACTTCGTGGAACGCAGTCTCGGGGCTGCGCTCGAAGCCGCCGAAATAGTGATCCGGCTCGCGTGCGATGCTCAGGGCCGCCAGGAACGATACGTAGAAGTTCCGCGACGCGAAGCCGAAGCTCGGGCTGTGGTAGTCGCGCACGATGCGCACGATGTCATCGGTGCCGAGCTGTTCGCGGGCGCGACGCATGCCTTCCGCGCCGTGATTGTAGGCCGTGATCGCGAGCGGCCAGCTGCCGAGCAGGCGATAGTTGTAGCTCAGCAGCTGCGCGGCGGCCTCGGTTTCGCGGAACGGGTCGAGACGTTCGTCGACGGTGCCGTCGATGCGCAGGAAGCGCCGCCCGGTCGAACGGATGAACTGCCACAAACCGGCCGCCCCGACCTTCGAATAGGCGCTCGGATCGAACGAGGATTCGACGTGCGGCAAGGCCGCGATCTCGGAGGGCAGGCCGAGGTTCGCAAGCACTTCCGCGATGTGGGTCTCCCAGGCGCCCGCGCGTACCAGGCCGGCGCGAAACCGATCGGACTGGCCGAGCTGGAATCGAACGTCATCCGCTGCCAGCGCGAACGTCGCCGGGCTCGTGTCCGGCCCCCAGAGCGCGCGCACGCGCAGCGAGTCCGGATCGGTCGGCGCCGTGCCGCCGGCCAGCCGCCGGAGGATGTCCTGGTAGTGCTGCCGCGCGGCGTCGACCTGCCGTTCGCGCTCGCGTTGCGACAGGTCCGCACCGAAATGCAGCGTGTCGTACACGACCGAGAGTCGATGCTGGTCGTGGATGAACCCCTCGTTGGTCGAGATCTCGCTGTAGACGCGGATCCAGAACTGGACGTCGGGCTCGAGCTCGGCCGGCCGCGGCAGTGCGGTATCGGCCGCGGCGGCGAACGGAACGAGGACCAGGGCAAGCAGCAGCAGTGCGAGGGATTTCATGGGCGGCAGACATTACATGCGCAGGTGCGCTTATTCTGCCGCCAACGTCATGGTTTTGGAAAACGGCAGCGGCCGCCGGGGGTCACCCGGAGGCCGCTGTCAGCCCTTGCCAGTGCGTCAAATCAACCGCACTTGGATTCACCGCAGTTCAGACAGGTCATGCAGCCGTCCATCATCACGACGGCCGCGGTACTGCACTTGGTGCACAGCTGAGCGCCCTCCGGGAAATGTGACCGCGCAAACGCGTCCTGCTGCTTGGCCCGCGCCTCGAATTCGGCGCGCTTCTCTTCGACCAGCTTCTTCTGATGCGCATCCAGTTCGGGCTTGCGCATCAGACCGATGGTCTGCAAATGCTTCTCAATCACATGGCCGAGCTCGGCGATGATCGAAGGCATGAACTTGCCGCCCGGCTGCCAGTACCCGCCGCGCGGATCGAACACCGCCTTGAGCTCATCGACCAGGAAAGCCACGTCGCCGCCCTTGCGGAATACGGCCGAGATGATCCGGGTGAGCGCGACGATCCACTGGAAGTGATCCAGGTTCTTGGAATTGATGAAGACCTCGAACGGACGGCGCTGCTCGTACTCGGTACCCTCGTTGAGCACGATGTCGTTGATCGTGACGTACATCGCATGATCCGAGACCGGGGTCTTGATTTTGTAGGTCGAGCCGATCAGCACCTCCGGGCGCTGGATCTCCTCGTGCATGCGGATGACCTTGGCGGTCCGGCCGTCGCGGCTGTGCGCGAGTTCCTCCACGGGGGCGGCCGGCTTGTGACCCGGCAGTTCCTCCGGCTTCTGGACCCGGTACTTCACGATGCGCTTTTCGATCCTGGTGCTCATGCTCAGAACTTCCCGTAGTAGCCTTCTTTGAGGGCGTCGAACAGGTTCGCCGCGCTGTGCTTCTCGCCGTCGTACTCGATCTCCTCATCGCCGCGCGCCTGGATCTCGCTGCCGTCCTCGAGCGTGAACACGTAGGTCGTGTTGCGCAGGTCCTCCTCCTTGACCAGCACGCCCTGGAACGCCTCCGGGTTGAAGCGGAAGGTCGTGCAGCCCTTCAGTCCGCACTCGTGCGCGTACTGGTAGATCCCCTTGAAATCCTCATAGGGGAAATTGGTTGGCACATTGGCGGTCTTGGAGATCGAGGAGTCCACCCATTTCTGCGCCGCGGCCTGGATGTCCACGTGCTGGCGCGGCGTGACCTCGTCGGCCGCCGTGAAGTACTGCGGCAGCGCCTCGGCCTCGGACGTCGCCCCCGGCAGCGCCCGCGGATTCACGAGCTCGCGGTAGGCCAGCAGCTCGAAGGAGAACACGTCGATCTTCTCCTTGGTCTTGCGGCCGGAGCGGATCACGTTGCGGAAGTAATGATGCGCGAACGTCGGCTCGATCCCGTTGCTGGCGTTGTTCGCCAGCGACAGCGAGATCGTGCCGGTCGGTGCGATCGACGTGTGGTGCGTGAAGCGCGCGCCGACCTGGGCGAGCTGCTCGACCAGCTGTGGGGCGACGTCCGCGATGCGCTGCATATACCGGCTGTAGCGCGCGTGCAGCAGGCGTCCGGGGATCTTCGCCCCGGGCTTCCAGCCATCCCGCACCATCTCCGGCCGCTTGCGCAGCATCTCCCGGGTCACCACGAACTCCTCGTTCATGATCGGCGCCGGACCTTTCTCGCGTGCCAGCTCGAGCGCGGCCTCCCAGCCGGCGACCGCCATCTCGCGCGAAACCTCCTCGGTGAATCGTACCGATTCCTCCGAGCCGTACTTCAGGCCGAGCAACGTCGTGGTCGAACCGAGACCGAGGAAGCCCATGCCGTGGCGTCGCTTGCGGATGATCTCGTCGCGCTGCGGGGCCAGCGGCAGGCCGTTGACCTCGACCACGTTGTCGAGCATGCGGGTGAACACGCGCACCACCTCGCGATACTCGTCCCAGTCGAAATGGGCGTGGTCGGTGAACGGCTCGCGCACGAAACGCGTGAGATTGACCGAGCCGAGCAGGCACGAGCCGTACGGCGGCAGCGGCTGCTCGCCGCACGGATTGGTGGCGCGGATGTTCTCGCACCACCAATTGTTGTTCATCTCGTTGACCCGGTCGATCAGGATGAAGCCCGGTTCGGCGAAATCATAGGTCGAGGACATGATCACGTCCCACATGCGCCGCGCCGGCACGGTCTTGTAGACGCGGCAGGCGACCAGCCCTTCCTCGCTGACGATGTAGCCATCGTGCACCGGCCACTCGCGCCACACGAACTGCTGCGGATCGTTCAACTCGGGCAGCTCGCCGGCGTACTCGCTGCGATTGACCGGGAAGGCGAGCTTCCACTCGCGGTCCTCGCGCACCGCCTGCATGAACTCATCGGTGACCAGCAGCGACAGGTTGAACTGGCGCAGCCGGCCGTTCTCGCGCTTGGCGCGCACGAAGTCCATCGCATCCGGATGCCCGACATCAAAGGTGCCCATCTGCGCGCCGCGCCGGCCACCGGCCGAGGACACGGTGAAGCACATCTTGTCGTAGATATCCATGAACGAGAGCGGACCGGAGGTATAGGCACCGGCGCCCGACACGTAGGCGCCGCGGGGCCGCAGCGTCGAGAACTCATAGCCGATGCCGCACCCGGCCTTCAGCGTGAGCCCGGCCTCGTGCACCTTGCCGAGGATGTCGTCCATCGAATCGCGGATGGTGCCCGAGACGGTGCAGTTGATCGTTGAAGTCGCCGGCTTGTGTTCCCACGCGCCCGCATTCGAGGTCACGCGCCCGGCAGGAATCGCGCCGCGGCGCAGCGCCCACAGGAAGCGCTCGTACCAGGACTGGCGCGCGCTCTCGTGCTCGACATCGGCCAGCGCACGCGCCACGCGCTGGTACGTATCGTCCATCGAGCGATCGATCGGCTCGCCGCTCTTGGAGGTGAGTCGATACTTCTTGTCCCAGATATCGAGCGAAGCTTCCTGGAACGGAATCGAATCCACGTCTCTGGCGGCAAGCTTCACGACGGAATTCATGGTAATGGCAACTCCCCTGTCCCGATCAACTTCGCACGCCGGGCCTGCGTCCGGCAAACACAATATCTAGTTGTCCGAAGATGCGGAGACTAATCAAGCCGAATGGCCACGGTCAAGATTATGAAATATGATTTTCTGGGAATTTAATTCTATTATTTCATGAAGTTATGAAATATCCGCCCGTGCTGGTCGAAGCAAAAATTTCCGCCTGAGGGCGTTCTGAGCGAATGGTCCGCGTTGTGACGCACCCCAACATCTTGTATCCACCCGCGACCCACCGGGAACCCACAGGCCGCGCACAGCCTATGCACAGCCGGGATCGAAAAATCTTGACACCGGTATCCCTTGAATCCTGGCGGGACACCCAAAGAATCAGGTGCAACGGGGCGGCGCTACTACGCCCGTTCCACCACCAACCGATCTGAGGAGATGCTGCAATGACACTCGTGCGATATGAACCCTGGAACGTGATGGATCGGCTGCACCGGCAGATCGACCAGATCTTCGGCGACAGCTTTGCCGTACCGGCTGCGGCGGGCGAGGCTGAGGCGAACTGGGCGCCGTCGGTCGATATTCATGAAAATGCCGACAAGTTCGTCGTGCTCGCGGATCTGCCCGGCGTCGAGCCGAAGGACATCGAGATCACGGCCGAGAACAATGTACTGACGTTGCGCGGCCGCCGGCAGTTCGAGCGCCGCGAGAATCAGAAGGGCTTCGAGCGCCTCGAGCGCGTCTCGGGCACTTTCCTGCGGCGTTTCACGCTGCCGGACAATGTGCAGACCGACCAGATCAAGGCCCGTCACAACAATGGCGTGCTGGAAGTGTCGATCCCGAAGGTGGCCGCGCCGGAACCGCGGCGGGTCAGCGTCGAGACGCACTGAGCCTGGCAGTCGCGGCAATGACCGGCCCTAGGTTCCGCACGGAACCTAAGGCCGGTCGCCGCGCCACCGCCGATGCTGCCGCTGCTGAATGGACGGCCCCTCGTCGTCGCTGTGTGCGGCGGCACGGGTTTCGTCGGGCACGCACTGGTCACGCGCCTGGCGCGTGCGGGGCACAGCGTGCGCATTCCGACCCGCGACCCAGGACGGGCCGATGACCTGCTGACCCTCTCGAGCGTCGAGCTGCTGCGCGGCAACGTTTACGATTCCGATTTCCTGCGCCGCTGCCTCGAAGGTTGCGACGTGGTCGTCAATCTGGTCGGGATCCTGAACGAGCGGGGCCACGACGGCTCCGGCTTTCGTCGCGCCCATGTCGAATTCACTGCCGGCCTGCTGCGCGCGATGCAGGCGGCGCGCGCCGCTCGCCTGCTGCAGATGAGCGCGCTCAATGCCGATGCCGCGAATGGCCGCAGTTACTACCTGCGAACCAAGGGCGAGGCGGAGCGGCTGGTGCGTGCGCAATCGCGGCTCGGCTGGACGGTGTTCCGCCCGTCGGTGATCTTCGGGCCCGGTGATTCGCTGACCCGGCGCTTCGCGCGTCTGCTGCGTTTGAGCCGCGGGCTGATGCCGCTGGCCCGCGCGCAGACCCGCTTCGCGCCGATCCATATAGAAGATGTCGCCGAGGCGTTCATGCGCGCGCTGCATGGGGGCGCGGCCGAACACCAGGTCTACGAGCTGTGCGGCCCGGAGGTGCTCACGCTTCGAGAGGTCGTGGAACTCACCGCCCGGGCCGCCCAGCTGCCGTGCCACGTCCTGCCACTGCCGGACGCGCTGGGACGGTTGCAGGCAGCGCTGATGGACTGGCTGCCCGGCAAGCCGTTCTCGAGCGACAACTACCGCTCCCTGCTCACCGACAGCATCTGCCACGAGGATGGCTGCGCCGCGCTCGGCCTCAAGCCGGCAGGTTTCAGCGCGCTGCTGCCGGAATGGCTCAGCCCCGCGCGGCAACCTTGGTCGCGCCCCGCGACGAGCTGACCGGATTCGCCCTGCACAGTGCCTGGCGCAGCTGCGGCGCCCGGCGCAGGCGGATCATCGCCGCGTAGAAGCGTGGCAGCTCACCGTGCGCGGAATCGAGTAGCCGCTGCAGCGACGGCACGCAGTCGTAATAGGTCCCCACCGAGGCCAGGTGCGCGTTGTTGAGCCCGGCGTCGAGCCAGCTGTCATAGCCGGTGCGCATGCCGAAGGACTGCTCGAGCTCGCGCACGCGCTCACTGGTCGCCGCGAGCAGCTCCCGCTTGCGCTCGCGCATGCGTTCCGCCGGCAGCTGCTGCCGGAACAGCGTCGCGAGTTCACTGCGGCCATCGGCGAAGGCCGCCACGATCACCTGCATCGCACGCTCCTCGCTCTGGTACTGATCGAGCTCGCCGACGCGCCCGTGCGAGCGCAGCCAGCGGCGCAGGCCTTCGTCCGCGACCGTGGTCGCAAACGCCTCGCTGAAATCGGAATCCCCCGGCACGTACAGCAGCTGGTGCGCCAGTTCATGGAAGATCGTCGATACCAGGTCCAGATCGTCGTAGCGCAGCATCGGGCTGACCACCGGATCGGAGAAATGCCCGAGCGTCGAATAGGCCGTCACGCCGGCCACGAACACATCATCGCCGCGGGACGCGAGCTGTGCCGCGAACCCGCGCGCCTGCTGCTCCATGAAATACCCCCGGTAGCTGACGCAGCCGGCCACCGGAAAACACCAGCGCCGCGGTGCGACCGAGAATTCGGGTGTCGCGACCACGTTCCAGACCGCGTAGGGCCGATCGAGCGCACTGAAACTGCGGTAGCTGCGATTGTCCGGCAAGCCGAGCTCCCGGGACGCGAAGTCACGGGCCTCGCGGACCAGCGTCAGTCGCTGGCGCACGGTCGCGTCGGTCGCCGGGTCGGCGATCACCCGGTCGATCGGTTGGCGCTCGCGCATGACCTGCAGCTGCCCGTTGGCTGCCTGCGTGAGATAACCGAGTCCGCAGGCATCCAGCGCGCCGCACAGGATCAGGACTGGCAGCAGATGCAGCGCCCTGCGGGTCCGCGCGGCAGAGTTGGTGCTGTCGGTTAACATGGCCGCGATGCAAGTCTATCTCGTCGGCGGTGCGGTCCGTGATGAGCTGCTCGGGCTACCGGCTGCGGAGCGGGACTGGGTGGTCGTCGGGGCCACCCCGGAGCAGATGCAGCGCCTCGGGTTCCGCCCGGTGGGACGGGACTTTCCCGTATTCCTGCATCCGGATACCCATGAGGAGTACGCGCTCGCGCGCCTGGAGCGCAAGACCGGGCCGGGATATCGCGGCTTCGAGACCCACGCTTCCCCGGACGTCACGCTCGAGCAGGACCTGCAGCGGCGTGACCTGACCATCAATGCGATGGCACGCTCGGAAGACGGCACGCTGTTCGATCCGTGGGGCGGGCGAGCCGACCTCGAGGCGCGAGTGCTGCGCCACGTATCCCCGGCGTTCGTCGAGGATCCGGTCCGCATCCTGCGCGTCGCTCGATTTGCCGCCCGCTTCGCACCGCTGGGTTTTCATCTGGCCCCTGAGACACTGTCGCTGATGCGCCAGATGGTCGAGAACGGCGAGACCGCCGCCCTGGTACCGGAGCGGGTCTGGCGCGAGCTGGAGCGTGCACTCGCGGAGCCGCTGCCCGAAGCATGCTTCGACACGCTGCGCGATTGCGGCGCGCTGCGCGTGGTCCTGCCGGAACTGGCATGGCTGGAAACCGATCGCGCCGCGCTGCGCACCGCCGTGCTGCGCAGTGCAGTGGTGAGCGTGCGCCTCGCAGCGCTATTGGCCGGTGCCGGATCCGCCGCGGTGCAGACCTTGAGTGAACGGCTGCGGATCCCCACCCCGGCGCGCGAACTGGCGCTGCTGTGCGCCAGGCTCGTGCCGCGCGTCGCCTCGGTCGCGCGACTCGATGCGCCCGCGCTGCTCGAGCTGCTGGAGAATGCCGACGCGCTGCGCCGCCCCGAACGCTTCAGCGAGCTGCTGCTCGCCTGCGAGGCGCGCTCGAGCGACCCGGCGGGCACGGCGCTGCTGCTGCGGGCGCGCGCGCTCGCGGCCGACGTCGTCCTTCCGGCCCTGCAGCTCGCCTCGCTCAAGGGACCGCAGATCGCGAACGCGCTGCGCGCCGCTCGCACCGAACGACTGCGTCCGCTGATCGCGAGTCACAACGCATGACGCAGGTCCTGATGCCGGAAGCCCTGCAGCGGCAGGTCAAGACCGCGCGTGAAGACGATCGCCTTGAAGTGCTCTCCCATCTCCTCCGGCATCAGCAGCGCTCGCGCTTGGGCGGCCAAACGCGAACGCTGCACGTCACTGGCAGCCGCTGCCACTTCCGCCTCGATACCGGTGCCGAGCAGGAACGCGGCCTGCGTGCAATAGCCGGCGACTTCGAGCTGCGCGTCGGCCGCCGCCTCCGCGAGCCGGGTGAAGTCGACCCAGGCCGTGATGTCCTGCAGACCCGGATTGCACAGCGGATCTTCATGCGCGCGATGGCGAAAGTGGCAGCGCAGCGTGCCGTGCGCGCGCCGCGGATCGTAATAGTCGCGCCGCGGCAGCCCGTAGTCGGTCAGCAGCACGGCGCCGCGCGCGAGCGTGGCGGCCAGCGACGCGATCCAAGGCCCCTGCAGCGGACAGAGTTCGGACACGTAGCTCGCCGGCCATCCGGCACGGAGTCGTTCGAGTTCCCGGACCAGCGATGCGGGCGCAGCGCGATCCGCCTCGAGAAGTCCTCCGTCGTCGCTGACTGCCACGCCACGTTCCCAGAACCGGCCGGAGTGGATCGCGAAGCGCTGGAACGGCAGCGCATCCGCGACCTCATTGGCCAGCACCACGCCGTGGATTGGCGTATCGGGCAGGGTCTCGAGCCAGCACACACGCTGCGCGAGCGCCGAGGGCAGCGCGCCGAGCGTGGCGCGCTGACGCGCCCGCAGCTCGGCACTGACCTCGAGGATCCAGTACCGCGCTGGCAGCGCGCCGAGCCGGTCCAGCGCCAGCAGTGCCGCAGCCGCCATCCGCCCGGTGCCGGCACCCAGTTCGAGCACGCTGCCCCCGCCGGTCGCAGTCAGGATCTCGGCGCACTGGCGCGCCACACAGTGCGAGAACAGGTTCGAGATCTCCGGCGCGGTCACGAAGTCCCCGCCCGCACCGAACTTTGCGCCACCGGCGCTGTAGTAGCCGAGCCCTGGTGCGTACAGCGCGATGCGCAGGTAGTCGTCGAAGGCAAGCCAGCCGCCGGCAGCCGCCACCGCATCCCGCACCGCGGCCAGCACCGCGGCCGAATGCAGGAGCTCCTGCGCCGACAGCGCCGGCAGCGTTGAGCCGTCCACATCAGAAGTCATAAGCTGCGCCCATGACCGACCCGCTCCGCCTGGCTGGCAGGACCGCGCTGGTGACCGGCGGCGCGCGCCGCGTCGGCGCGGCGATCGTGCGTGCGCTGCATGCCGAGGGTGCCAGCGTGATGATCCACTGCCACCGATCGCTGCCTGAGGCCGAGCGCCTGGCCGCGGAGCTGCGCTCGGAGCGCGCGGGCAGCGCGCAGGCCGCGGCCCTGGACCTGCTCGACGTCGCGGCGCTGCCGCAGCTCGTCGCCGCGACACAGGAACGCTTCGGCGGCCTCGATCTGCTGGTCAACAACGCCTCGAGCTTCTATCCCACGCCGGTCGGCGAGATCAGCCTCGCGGCCTGGGAAGACCTGATCGGCACCAACATGCGTGCCCCGCTGTTCCTGTCGCAGGCGGCGGCCCCGGCATTGCGTGCATCGCGTGGCGCGGTGCTGAACATCGTCGATATCCATGGCCTGCGGCCGCTGCGTGACCATATCGTGTACAGCGCAGCCAAGGCCGGACTGGTGATGCTCACCCGCGCACTGGCGCGCGAGCTGGCGCCCGAGGTGCGCGTGAACGCCATCGCACCGGGTCCGGTGCTGTGGCCCGAAGCGGGTGTCGATGAGCAGCGCAAAGCCGGCATTCTCGCCCGGACGCCGCTGGCGCGTGCCGGCGATCCCGCGGACATCGCACGCACCGTGGTGTTCTTCGCCGCCGATGCGCCGTTCGTGACCGGGCAGGTGCTGGCGGTCGATGGCGGGCGCAGCATCGGCTGGTAGACCGCGTGGGCTCACGCGGCGTTCAGATCCGGCGGTGTCGGCGTCATTGCCTGCGCCGCCCGTGGAAAGGCTGCCCACAGCGCCCCGAAGCGCTGGCCGGTCACCGGATGCGCGCGCTGCGGCGCGAGCTCGGCCAGCGGGCCGAGCATGTAGATCCGATCGCTCAGGTCCGGGCGCGGCAGCGTGTAGCCAGGACCGCTGGCCACCAGCTCGTCGTACAGCAGCAGGTCCAGGTCCATGGCCCTGGGAGCCCATTTGGGATCGTTGCGGGCGCGCCCGCACTGCGCCTCGATCGCGTGCAGGACGCCGAGCAGCTCCGGCACCGGCAATGTCGTGCTGAACTCCACGACGGCGTTGAGGAAGTCCGCGCCGTCGAAACCGAACGCGGTGTTGCGGTAGCACGCGGAGAAGCGCGCGTCGGGAAAGTGCGCCTTGAGCGCGCGTGCCGCCGCCGCCATTCTCGCCGCCGGCTCGATGCTGCTGCCGAGCGCGACGAAGGCGCGGCTCATGCGCCGGGCGAGGCCCCAAGGTCGCGACGCCGGCGCTCGATGCGAACGCCGACGTCGCGCGAGTGCCGAATAGCGCCCGGCTTGTTCACGCTGATGCGCACCCACTCGAGCGGAAACTCGGCCAGCAGCAGCAGCGCCAGCCGGTGCGCGAGCGTCTCGACCAGGTGGAACTGCGTGTCCGGCACCCAGGCGAGGATGCGCTTCGCGATCTGCTTGTAGTCCAGGGTATCGGCGACATCGTCGCGCTGCGCCGCCCGCGCGCAGTCGCAGGGCAATTCCAGGTCGAACACCAGCGTCTGGGGCGTACGGCGTTCCCAGTCGATGAAGCCGATGATGCACTCCACGGACAGGCCGCGCAGGAAGATGACGTCCTCGATCCGGGATTCGCTCATGTCCCAAGTCTAGGGCATGACGGGGCTGCCCGGGATCCGCAGCTCATCGAGCGGCCAGCGCGCGCGGACATGGATGCTCCTGCCGGCATGCTCACCGGCCCGCAGCCGGTACATCCCGGCAACGGCGACCA
>Ga0265331_10001502_pt1 | contig 17215 bp, 18 predicted proteins | sample 41923metaG_FD_202088 | JGI IMG/M metagenome (GOLD analysis project Ga0265331, IMG submission 202088) | Rhizosphere microbial communities from Carex aquatilis grown in University of Washington, Seatle, WA, United States - 4-19-23 metaG | ecosystem: Host-associated > Plants > Roots > Rhizosphere... | reverse complement strand
GCATAGGGACCGGAGTTTGGGACTAGAGCGAATTCCGCAAAAGTTGACAGACTTTTGCGATCAGAATTCGCTCCAAAATTCTGACTTGGCGCGATTTCTTATCGCTCGAACGATTTCGCTCGAGCGCAAAGCGCGCTCGCGCCGAGCCGCTCGGCGTCGCCTCGCCTTTGGCGAGCGCGGGCGTATATGTTACGGCGTCGTCGGCGCTGTCAACGCCGCCGCTGCAGGACCGCGTGAGAGGATCTGAGAGAATGAGCCCGTCGCAAGACCTTTCGCGACACACGCAATCGAGCGTCGATCCGGCCGACGTCGCCCGCTTCAATCGGCTCGGCGAGCTGTGGTGGGACAAGTCCGGTAAGATGGGAATCCTGCATGACATCAACCCTATACGGGTTGACTATGTGCAACTGCAGGCCTCGCGCCATCTTGGCCGTGAGCGGGGAGGGGATCTCGCCGGCCTTACGGTCGCCGACATCGGCTGCGGCGGCGGCATATTGGCGGAGGCGCTGGCCGAACTCGGCGCGAAGGTGACGGGCGTCGATCCCGCCCCCAATAATATCGAGGTTGCGCGCTGCCATGCGGCTAAGTCCGGCCTGGACATCGATTATCGCAACATCACGGCCGAGGCCCTCGCCGAAATCGGCGAGAGCTTCGACATCGTCACGGCTCTCGAGGTCATCGAGCATGTGGAAGGCCCCAAAGCCTTCGTCGCGACGCTGGCGCGGCTGGTCAAGCCTGGCGGCCTTTTGTTCCTCGCGACGATCGACCGCACCTTCAGGAGCTTCGCCTTGGCGATCGTCGGAGCCGAATATGTGCTGGGCTGGGTCCCGCGCGGCACGCATCGCCACGAGAAATTCGTGCGCCCTGACGAGCTCTCGGGTTGGGCCAGGGCGGCGGGCTTGCGCGAAATCGATCGCGCCGGCATGAGCTTCAATCCAATCGCGCGCGAGTGGCGCAAGAGCGCCGACACCGGGGTGAACTATCTGATGGCGGCGAGGAAGGAGAAGTGACGGCTCCGGCCCCCTTGTTCCCTCGCTCGGCCAAGGCTAAACAGTGGGCATGATCGGTTCCGCACCTTTTTCCGCCGTCGCGCCCCGTCTGCTGCTCGCATTGGCGATCGCTTTCGTCCCCGTCCTGTCGACAAATATGGCGACGGCGGAGGAGAAATCGAAATCGAAGTCGGACTCCAAGTCGAAATCGGACTCCAAGTCCAAAAGCGACTCCAAGTCCAAGGGCGACGCCGCCGACAAGAATGCGAGCAAGAGCGCCGGCAAAGCGGCGAAGCCGATTTCGCTCGGAAAATACGGCGACTGGGAGGCGCTCTCGGCGCAGGGCAAGGACAAGCTCTGCTATACGCTCGGCGCGCCGCAAAAGCGGCAGCCCGAAGGCAAGCTCAAAGACGCGAAGGCGAATATCTTCGTCTCCACCCGCCCCAGCGAAAACGTCCGCAACGAGATCGCCATCAATCTCGGTTACGCGACGAAGGAGAATGGCGCCGCGACGGCCGACATCGACGGAAACAACTTTGATCTGGTCACGATGAAGGAGAGCGCCTGGCTCAAAAATCCGGCCCAGGAGAAGGAATTCGTCGAGTCGATGAAGCACGGCACCAAGCTCGTGGTCAAAGCCTCTTCCGCGAAGGGCACGGCGAGCACGGACACTTACTCGCTCAAGGGCCTCTCCGACGCGCTGGCGCGCGTGCAGCAGGAGTGCAAATAGGCGGTCACGCGTTGCGCAGCTGCCGCAGCGCCTCTCCCAACGCTATCGCTGCGGCGATGGCGACGTTCAGCGAGCGCATCCCCGCCTGCATCGGTATCGACGCCGCGAGATCCGCCTTGGCCGCGGTCTCTTCCGGAACACCCGCCGACTCTCGACCGACCATCAATACGTCGCCCTCGTGGAATCGCACGTCGAGATAAGAGAGCGGCGACTTCGTGGTGAGCAGCACGAGACGGCGCGGCGGTCGTTGCGCGCGCCTCCAGATTTCGAAGTCCTCGAAGCAGGCGTGACGCGACAGCCTCACATGATCGAGATAATCCATGCCGGCTCGCCGCAGCGAGCGATCGCCCCAGGCGAAGCCAGCCGGCCCAATCAGCGCCGCCTCGACGTCGAGACAGGCGCACATGCGCAGCAAGGTTCCGGCGTTTTGCGCAATGTCGGGTTGATAGAGCGCGAGCATCAGATGCGGAGCCCCATGGGGCGCCCGCGCGGTCACTTTGCGTTCCTGCGCCTCATCGCCGCCCAATCTGCTACGTCCTCGCGCCGCAAGCCGATTTCTCAGGCGCCGGACGCCGTTTTCTAGGGCGCCGCTTCGTCCCGTCTCGACAGCCAAAGTGACCTACCTGCGACAAACTGACAAGCCTGTATTGCCGAAGTGGACAAGAAAGACATTTGGCGCCAAAAGCAGGGAACAAAAAGCGCCAAGGCATCACAGCAGCCAGTCGCCAAGATCGCAGGATGCTTTGGTGTGGAAAAGGAGCCGAGAGTGAGGGACGAAACGCTACCGCATCCCGCGCGGCGGGACATCCTCTTCGTCGCGACCGGCGCGATGGCGACGGTTGCGGTCGGCGCCGCGGTCTGGCCTCTCATACAGCAGATGAATCCGGATGCGTCGACGCTCGCCATGGCGTCGACCGACGTCGATCTCTCAGGCATCGCTCCGGGGCAGATCGTCACCGTCAAGTGGCGCGGCAAGCCGGTGTTCGTGCGGCGCCGCACGCCCGCGGAGATCGAGGCCGCTGAAAAGACTCCGCTCAATGTCCTTCCCGATCCTCAGGCGGATTCGGCGCGCGTCAAGAAGCCCGAATGGCTCATCGTGATCGGCGTCTGCACGCATCTGGGCTGCATTCCGCTCGGTCATGAAGGCGAGTTCGGCGGGTGGTTTTGTCCCTGTCACGGCTCGACCTACGACGTCTCGGGACGCATCCGCAGCGGACCTGCGCCTCTAAATCTCGAGGTGCCGGAATACAGCTTCCTCTCCGACACGAAGATCAAGATCGGCTAGCTCGAGGCCGCCTGGGCGGGGCGGCTTCTCATTCAACGGACGTAAGGCCAAGCGATGAGCGGACCTTCAAAATACACGCCTCAAAGCCCCATTGCCCGCTGGATCGAACGACGAATGCCGATCCTCAGCTTCATGCATGATTCATTCGTCACCTTTCCAACGCCCAAGAACCTCAACTACCTTTGGACCTTCGGGGCCATTCTGTCCTTCATGCTGGTGGCGCAGATCGTCACCGGCGTCGTGCTCGCGATGCATTACACGCCGGAAACCACTCTGGCCTTCGACTCCGTCGAGCACATCATGCGCAATGTGAACTGGGGCATGATCCTGCGCTACGCGCATGCGAACGGCGCGTCCCTGTTCTTTCTGGCCGCTTACATCCATATTCTGCGCGGCATGTATTACGGCTCTTACAAGGAGCCGCGCGAGCTTTTGTGGATCTTGGGGATCGTCATCTTCGTGCTGATGATGGCGACGGGCTTCCTCGGCTATGTTCTGCCGTGGGGTCAGATGTCCTTTTGGGCCGCGACCGTCATCACCAATCTCTTCACCGCGATCCCCGTGGTCGGCGATTCGATCACGGTCTGGCTGCTCGGCGGCTACTCGGTGGACAATCCGACGCTCAATCGCTTTTTCGCGCTCCACTATCTGCTGCCCTTCGTCATCGCGGCGGTCGTCGTGCTGCATGTGTGGGCGCTGCATGTGACCGGACAGAACAACCCGGATGGAGTCGAGGTCAAGGATATCGAGAAGGAGACCGTGCCTTTCACGCCCTTCGCGACCTTCAAGGACGCTTTCGCCCTCGGGGCCTTCCTCGTTCTCTTCGCTTGGCTCACCTTTTTCTCGCCCAACTATCTCGGCCATCCCGATAATTACATCGAAGCCAATCCCTTGGTGACGCCGGCGCATATCGTGCCGGAATGGTATTTCCTGCCGTTCTACGCCGTGCTTCGCGCTATTCCCAGCAAGCTCCTCGGCGTCATCGCGCTGTTTTCCGCCGTCTTGCTGCCGGCGGCGCTGCCCTGGCTCGACACGTCGAAGGTGAAATCGGGCCGCTATCGGCCGCTGTTCCGCAAGGCCTTTATCGCCTTTGTCGTCGTGTGCATCGGCTTGGGCTATCTTGGCTCGCAGCCGCCGGAGGGCGCCTTCCTGATCGCGGCCCGGCTGCTCACGCTCGCCTATTTCGCCTATTTTCTCTTGGTCCTTCCTGTCCTCGGAAGGATCGAGAAATCAACTGAGCCCGCGTCCATCGAGGCGGCGGTCGCTTCCAGAAAGGCGTCGGTGCTGGATGCGTCCCATGGCTGAATCGTCGATCCGCAAAGCCGGCGCGCCGGCGCGCTTCGCGCGCGCCCTGACGATCGCCCTGATCATGCTGGTCTCGCCCAGCCTCGCCTCCGCCAGCGAAGGCGGGCCGGAGCATGAGGAGCGGCCTCGGCAATTCGATTGGAGCTTCGCCGGCGCCTTTGGGCGTTACAACCAAGCGCAGCTGCGGCGGGGTTTCAAAGTCTATCGCGAGGTCTGCTCGAGTTGCCACTCGATCCGGCTGCTCTCCTTCCGCAATCTGGCGGAGTCCGGCGGCCCCGAGCTGCCGCGAGCGGAGGTCGAGAAGCTCGCCGCGAGCTATAAGATCAAGGACGGCCCCAATTCGGCGGGCGAATATTTCGAGCGGCCGGGCCGCCCCAGCGATTCCTTTCCGACGCCTTTCGCCAATGAGCAGGCTGCTCGCGCCGCGCTCGGGGGCGCCTATCCGCCGGACATGTCGGTGCTGGCCAAGGCGCGCGGCTATTCACGCGGCTTCCCGACCTTCCTGCTCGACGCCTTGCCGGGCTTCACCTATCAGGAGGGCGGCGTCGATTACATCGCTTCGCTCCTCCAGGGTTATCATGACGCCCCGGCGGGATTCACGCTCAGCGACGGGCAATATTACAACGTCTATATGCCGGGCCGGCGGATCGGCATGATTCCGCCCCTCACCGATGGCGCCGTGACCTATGGCGACGGCGCGCCCGAGAAAGTCGAGCAATATGCGAAGGACATCTCCGCATTCCTGATGTGGTCGGCGGAGCCGCATCTCAACGATCGCAAGAAGGTGGGCCTTGGCGTGGTCACTTTCCTGATCGTCTTCGCCGGGCTGCTCTACTTCGTGAAGCGCCGCATCTGGGCCTCCGTCGACCACTGACAGGGCGACGGAGTTTAAGGCGAAAGGCCGCCGCGGCGCCTGGTCGCCCGGACGCTGACGGTCAGGGGCTTTTCAGGTCCGGCGCGACGTCACTCCCCTTCGTAAATCTTGCCGTCCGGACCCTTCCAGCTCTTGCCGGCTTCGTAGAAGCGAAATTCCTCGTCGAACAGCACCTTTTGTCCGGGCGCGACATATTGCTTGCCCTTCGGGTCCGAGCTGCGCGGCGCGGTCACATAATGGGTGCTCGGCGAGCAGCCTTCCGGAAACGTGCCCGCCTCGTCCGGCTTGCACTCGAGATTGGCGCCCTCGGGGAACAGGACCGTGGCGTTGAAGAAATATTCGAAGCCTTTCTCGCCGGTCGCGTGCATCTCGAGACGTTCGGTCATCCTCGTCTTGAATTCGAGAATCTGACCCGGCTTGTCGAAACGCTGCTTGAGCAGATTCTCGAAAACGGACCTCGCCGCCTTTTCGCCCACGTCGCAGCCGCCGAACAGGCAGATGGCCGCATGGGCGGCCGGCGCGCCCGAAACCACGACAATCAACGTCGCGGCGAGCGCCTGCGTCTTCAATCTCCAAGGGCGCATGTCGTCTTCCTCATGTTTGCAAATCGGGCGTCGTGATGCGCCCGTTGGCGGCTACTACCGCTTACAATCGGCATTCTAGCTCAATCCCATAGTCGTGGGGAAGCGCGCCCATTCGCTACAGGGTTTCTTAACTCGGCGGCTGAAACATGCCGACCGCGCGCATTTCGCTTCCGCGCGCATTGATTGTCCTCTGGCAAAGTTGCGTCATGAGCAGCGTGGTCTCGTCGATTCCGATCGAATCCTCCTATGCGTCTCCTGCGCGCAGGCGTGCTCCGATCTCGCCGCCCAACCGGCTGATATCGCGGCCCAGAACGATTGGCGCGGTGATCCTTTGCGACGTCATCGCAGTGACGGCGGCGGGCGCCGGCAGCCTCTTTTTGCCGGCTTCGCATGCGCAAACCGATCTGATCGCGCCCATCGCCGAGATCGTATGGGTCGCAGGCGTGTTCTTCGCTCTCCTTGCTCTTCGATGGGGTTATACGATCCGCGCCCTTCAATCGTCGACGCGGTCGATAGCGAGCGCCGCCCTCGCATTGTTTCTCGCGTTGTCCGCCGATGTGATTGGCCGCGCGCTCTTCGCCGCCTATTCGAACGAAAAGCGCGCCGAGCTCCTGACCTGGTATTTCACGGCGCTGGCCTTGTGCGCTATCACGCGCGTCATCCTTGCCTCCTTCATCGAGCGCTGGACCCAGGAAGGACGCCTCGCGCGGCGCGCCGTTGTGGTCGGCGGCGGCGACGTCGCCGAGTTGCTGCAGAAATTGGAGAGGACTTCGTTCGGCTCCATCCAAATCCTCGGGCTTTTCGACGATCGCGAACAGGGGCGATCGCCAAAGAGCGTCGCCGATCATCCAAGGCTCGGCCGGTTTGACGGACTCGTGGAGTTTTGTCGCTCTCAGCGCGTCGATCTCCTGGTGGTCGCCCTCCCGCTTTCCGCCGAGGAGCGGCTGCTTCACCTGCTCAAAAAGCTCTGGGTGCTGCCGATTGACGTGCGCATCGCGGCGCTCGGCAGCCGGCTCAAGCTGCGGCAGCGCGCCTATAGCTACATCGGCGACGTGCCCTTCCTCCCCGTCTTCGACAAGCCGATGGCGGATTGGAGCGTGGCCCTGAAGACCATTCAGGTCTAGGTGACTGTCAGCGTCGGACACGGCCTGACGGAATTGCGGCCATGCGTCGCGGAAGCCCTTGCATTCTCGGGCATTAAGGCAGACATAGCTGGACATGGTCGGACACGGGTAGCCAGGCTCCGGGTCAAACCTGACGGTCATACCTGCTGCCGATGAGCTTGAACATGACAGAGAAAAAGCGAGCCAAGAAGGGCGAGGGTCCGAGCTTCGCGACGATCGCCGAGCTTCGCGCGTTCAAGCCGGGCGAGAAGGACCGCGTCGTGCGCGACCGCAGCGTCGAAGGCGCGCGCGTCATCATCCGGCCGAGCGGGCGCCGCAGCTACGTGCTGGCCTACGAGATTGGCGGCGTCGCGAAGAAGGCCACGATCGTCGCCGGGCTCGATCTCGACGCGGCGAAGGCGCTCGCCAACGCGCTCAAGCTGGCGCGCGAAGCGCAGAACGCCCTGGTGGACGCACGCGCCGGCCGTGGGCTCGATCCGGTCGCGCAGAGGCACGGGAGGGATCGCCGCGCGGCGGAAAAGGCCGCCGAGGAGGCGCGCATCGCGGAATTGAAGGCTCAAGAAAACACGTTCCGCTCTGTCGCCGAAGCCTATCTCGCCTCACGCGACGTCGGGGGCTTGCGCCCGGCGACGCAGACCGAGCGACGTCGCCAGTTCAAGGCGGAACTGCTGCCGCCGTGGGGCGACCGTCCGATCGCCTCGATCACCGAGGATGACGTCAATACACTGCTCGACAAAGTCGCGGCGAGAGCGCCAGTCATGGCGAACAGGCTACATGCGACGTTGACGCATTTCTTCGGCCTGAAGCGGCACAAGCGTTTTCTCACGGCGAACCCGCTGGCGGATGTCGATCGGCCGATGAGGGAGGAGGCGCCGCGCTCGCGCGTGCTGAGCGGCGCCGAGCTGGCGATCGTCTGGCGAGCGGCCGGGACGCTCGACACGCCCTGGCGAGAATTCTTTCGGCTCGCGATCCTGACCGGCGCCCGAAAAACCGAACTCGCGCGAGCCGTGTGGCGGGAGTTCGACCTCGATCGCGCGGAGTGGACGTTGCCCGGCGAGAGAGCCAAGAACAAGGACAAGCTTATACGCCCGTTGGCGCCGATGGCGGTCGAACTGCTCAAGTCCCTGCCGCGCTTCGCCGGCTCGGACTACATCTTCGGCGCCCCGCTCAAGGCGCATGATCGGGCGAAGCAGCGCCTCGATCGCGCCATCGTTAAAGTGAGCGGCGCCCCGCTTCCCGGCGGAGCTTTCACGCCGCACGATTTTCGCCGAAGTCTTGCGACCGGCCTGCAAAAGCTGGGCGTCAGGCTTGAGGTGAGCGAGCGGCTGCTCGGACATCTGGGCGCGTCACAGTCGGGCGTCGCCGCGATCTATGGGCTCCACGATTTCGCCGAGGAGAAGATCGCCGCTGTCGGCGCCTACAGCGACTACGTGCGGGACCTCGTGGGCCCGGAGCCCGAGCCGACGTCGAGCAATGTCGTCTCGATCGGCGATCGGCGCGCCCTCGGCGCCTGACGGAGGCAAGATAGCTAAGCTATCGCCCCAGAGACGGCCCGTGGCGAGCTTTTTGAGAGAGGGATGGATCATTGCCCATCCCTTTTTTGCGCCCGAACGCTGGCGGCTGATCGAGGCGCCGAACCGGCAATTCTCCGCCATGGACCTCCCATCGGCGCCGACCCGCGCGACGCGGGCGCCTCTTGAAGTCCTGCCCCCGCGAGGTCACGGAGCCGAACACCATTCCGGGCGCCGGACAAAAAGTGTTTTGAGCGTCTGTTTTTCCAGTCACGATCTGGCTGTATCCCAATCAAAGCGTGCTCTTCAACACTGTTGTTGTTTTCTCAAACACGCAATCACATAGAAATCAGTATCTTTTGAGTCGTCCATTTCAGAGCGCTTCGCAACCTCAACAAAACGGCGGCTCTCCCATCTCACTGATGCTTAATGAGTGCTGTTTTAGTCAGATCGTTACTAACGGCTTCGTCAAAATATGCTTGACAGCCACTGCGCGCGCCCGCCACCGTTCTGGTTAGTTGTTTACAGAGGGAGACCGACCATGTCGTCGGAAGTTATGTTTTGGACAAAGCCCATGCTGCAAAGGCGCTGGCAGACGACGGACCGCAGCATCGACCGCTGGTGGAAGGAGACAGGACGGCTCCCGCAGCCCGACACCTATATCGGGCCATCGCCCGCATGGTCCGATCAAACGATCCGGGCTGCGGAAGCTGAATGGGCTCGGGAGGGCCTTGCGCGGCGCCCGCACCAGGACACGGCCAAGGCGCTTGCCGCTGCGATGGCGGAGAAGCGAGCCCAGGCTGCGAAGGCGAAAGCCGGCACGCCGCGCAAGCCGACGCGATCGGCGCCGCGCGGGAGGCGGTGATCATGGCCTCCCGAGGCATCGAGATCGGCGCGTGCTGCTTCGCGACGCAGGACGCGGCCAAGAGTTTCATCCGAGCCATGCTGGCGCGTTACGCCCCCGGCGATCGAGTGTCCGACAAGGACGCAGCCTTCTTGACCGCGCTGCTGGCGCGGCACCCCTGCTGCGACGAGAAGGTCGGCGCCGGCGTCGATCATTTCGAGGTGGCGCTCGTCAGCCGCTACAGCTCGAAGGGCTTCTATCTCTTCCGCCGCGACGGCTCCTCGACGGACTTCTCCTACCTAAGGTGTGTCGCCGGCGCCGAGCCGAGCCACAAGCAGCTCGTCAGTCAAGCCTTCCGCCACGTCGTGCGCCCCGACATCTACGCAGCGCGCGAGCGCTTCTTTGCCGAGCATGCCGACGCCAGCGGTCACGTGACTTGCGCAGCCACGGGCGAACGCATCACGCGCGAGGAAGGGCACATGGATCACGTGCCGCCGAAGACGTTCGAAGTGATCCTCGACGCCTTCCTGTGCTCGCTCGATCGACACATCGACAGCGTGAAGCTGGCGCCGAGCCGCAACCATCAAGTCGGGCGCGATCTCGCCGAGGGATGGTTAGGCGACGCCTTCCGCAAATTCCATCGGCGCATGGCCGAACTCGACTTCATCAAATCCGAACTCAACCTCGCCAAGGCGCAAGCGCATCGCATCGTGCCGGGGCGTATCAGCCTGCGCGATGATCGCAGCCACTAACCGAGCGTCGCGGCTTCGACGCAAAATAGGAGATAACGAAAATGAACACAGGAAAAGACAAGGTCGAGCGGAACGAACTCGACACGGCCGAAGAGGACCGCGATCTCCACGCGGAATATGCCGCTGAGGAGTTCTATCACGAACACGGCTACCGGCACGATGAAAAGCTCAGCGAGCAGCAAAAGATCAACAGATACTTCGGCCTCCCCAAAGACGGTCTGGTCGTAGACAAAGACGGAAAGGCGCTTCGCAACGAGGACGGCCAGCTCGTAGACGAGAATGGAAAACTGATCGTGTGGTGACACTTCGCGCCGCGTAGTTTTGACGCAGTGGTCGAGCCGCGCGGCGCATAGGAGAGGTCTCTTTCGCTTCATTTCGTTTCAGCGATCGGCACCAGATCAATCGTCCAAGCAGACACGGCCGGACAACTCCTGACAATCTTGGACAATACTCTATGGGTGTCCAGATATAGTTGCCGGTGCAACAGAGACGCCCTATAACCTCAATAAGGAGAAAGGTGATGAAGGCAGCGCAACCTGAGCTGATCGACAGCACGGAAATGATGGGCGAAATCCTGGGGCTCTCGGGCCAGGGAGTGCGCGTCGCCGCGCGCTTGGGCGTCGTGCCCGTCGTCCAGATCGGATCGGCATTTTTCGCGAACCGGGCGGCCCTGCTCGAAGCCCGCCGACGCGGCCGTTACTGGACCCACGCCAAACGGCGCACCGACGCGGAAGCTCGCTTCGCGGCGGAGGAAACGGCGCCGAGCGGCGAGTGCGCTTTAGGATGATGAAGACCGCGCGGCGCGGATCGCCGCAACTGATGGTTTGGAGGACAACGACCATGAAGCGGATAGGTCACCATGACCCAACTGAAAACGGCAGGAGCCCGGTCTGCGGTGGGTGCAGGACCGGGCTCCATTGGCGATGAGATTAGCTTGGCGGCGAAATCTCAAATTCAAGATAGTCCGCAACAGATAGAAAATCAAGATGAGATCAGCTTGCTCGACAGCCGCAACCCTTGCGCGCTGACGATCCTGCAATCGGTCTTTAACAGGCGGCTGGTGCGCGCGCCCTTGCAAACGAAGCGCGTCAAGGTCGGAGCCAACCCCAGCGAGATCGAGGCGCGGGAGGGCGGTCGGCACTTTCGTGGCTACGGCACCGACGTCGGAACATTCGATCGACTGCTCACCCTCACCCGCTACCTGCTCGGCCGGAAGCTCGTCTTCGCCGTGCATGGCGCCATCATCGAAGGCGTTGATCCCGGCTACATGCTGCGGGCGATCGAGGACGGCGTCGATAAATATCCTCCTTATAAACCTTACAAGGCGACGATCTTCGACCGAGCCGGCTTCGCGTTCGCCATGGACATCGACGGGCTGCCGTGTCCGCTCGGCGCCGACAGTCTCGAAGACCAAGCCTATTACGTGCGCTCAAAGCTGCCGCCGGAGTTTCACGATGTGCGCAGCATCTTCACGGCGACGAGTAGCTGGGGCATCAAGCCCGGCCTGCATGTGCGGGGATGGTTCCTGGCGGATCGTCCAGTCACCTGCAGCGAGAAGAAGCGGTGGCTGAAGGACATAAGCTGGATTGCCCCCTCGATCTATAACCCAAACCAGCCGGTCTACACCGCTGCTCCGATCTTTGAGGACGAGACCGACAATCCGCTGCCGAACACGCGGCGTCTCGTCGCGATCGACGGCAGAGAGCGTGTGACGCCGCCGACTGCGGAGATGTTGAAGCCGAGGGTCTACCCGAAGCCGTCGCCAGCCAGCTATCTGCCTCCGGCGAAGGACGACACGAGCGTCCTATCGTTCGCCATGGCCAGGGTCGCGGCGGCGCCGGTAAGCGATCGGCACAAGGCGATCGTGCGCGAGGCGTTCTGGCTTATGGAGCGCGTCGTGCATGGCGAGGTCTGCCGCGAGACGGCCCTGCGTGCGCTTATCGCTGTCGGCGCCCGAACAATCCCCGGCGCCCGCATCATCACCGAAGAAGAAATCTTGAAGGCTTGGGACCACGCCGAGCGCCGAGTTGCGGCATCTTGGGCGAATGAGAACCAGCCGCGCGATCGTGTTTACGACGATAACGATTTGGAGGTCAGCGATGACCACTGAAGACCTCAACGGCAATGTCTTCGACATGGTCACTTACCTTGCGGAGATCAATGCAGCAGCAGCGCTCCCAGACGAGCTGGGCGACATCGAATGTGGCGGCCAGTCGTTTCCTGTGCTCAACTGCATCCAAACGGCCTGAGCGTCGCAAGATAGACTCCACGAGGACCATGATCGGCTTTTCCCTGGATTCACCTTTGCGCTTTCTGCAAGCTGGAGCCTCGCCCGGCTCCTCTGAACGCGTCGTCAAATCCGCCCTCTCGCGCGACCTGCTGGCCGTCGCCAGCATGGATGAAGCCGAAGTTCTGGCTCATCTTGGCAGCTCGCTTGAAGGTTTGAACTCCGCGGAAGCCGCTACGCGGCTGGCGACGAACGGCCCAAACCTCATCGCGCAAAATGGCGCGCCGAGCGCGCTGAGTGAATTTATCGACCGCACCAGCAACCCGCTCAATGCCCTGCTCCTCGCGCTCGCCGTCGCTTCCTACGGCCTCGGCGATCTCAACGCCACCATCGTGATCCTGGTGATCGTCGCGCTCGCCATTCTCCTGGCGTTCATCCAGGAGCATCGATCCAACGACGCTGCCGCTAGACTGCGCGCTATGGTGAAAATCACTACGAGCGTGCGGCGTCGCAGAGACGATACGGCCGAAATGCCGGCCGCGCCCCACGGGTTTGGGGAGTTCGCGAGCGAAAAGCTCGTGCCCGGCGATATTGTGCGCCTTTCCGCAGGCGACATTATCCCTGCCGACTTGCGGCTTCTCGCCTCCAAAGCTCTCTATATCGATCAGTCGGCGCTAACGGGCGAATCCATGCCTTGCGAGAAAATCGCGCAGCCTTGCGCGAAGGTCCTCGCTGATCCGTTCGATGCGCTCAATCTCGCGCTCATGGGCTCGAGCGTCATCAGTGGCTCCGCCGTTGGAGTGATTGTTCGCACCGGCGCGCGCACCTATTTCGGCCAGCTCGCGGAGGAACTCGCCTGTCAACGACGGCTCACTGAGTTCGATAAGGGCATAAACCGATTCATCGGACTGATGATCCGCTTCATGCTTGTACTCGCTCCTGCAGTTTTCCTGATCAACGGACTGACGAAGGGAGATTGGGCGCAGGCGCTCCTGTTCGGACTCGCTGTCGCGGTCGGCCTGACGCCGGAATTGCTCCCGATGATCGTCACGGTGAATCTCGCCAAGGGCGCGATCGCCATGTCGAAGAAGCGCGTCATCGTAAAGCGGCTCAACGCAATTCAAAATTTTGGCGCGATGGACGTGCTGTGTACCGACAAGACAGGAACGCTGACGCAGAACAAGATCGCGCTTAGCTTGCATCTCGATATTCGCGGCCAGCACTGTGAAAGGACCTTAAAATACGCTTATCTCAACAGTCGCCATCAATCCGGATTGAAGAGTTTGCTCGACGAGGCGGTCGTGCGGCATGTCGAGATAGACGAAGATTTCCGCCCGTACGGTCATTATCGATGCGTCGATGAAATTCCGTTCGATTTCGCGCGCCGGCGTCTTTCGGTCATTCTCGCTCCCGAGACCGGCGGCGAACCTGCGCCAAAGAGGCCGGCCGCAACAATGTTCAGGCGCATCGCTGCTTGGATGACGCCTTCGTTCGGTGAGGTCCTCCTCATCTGCAAGGGCGCCGTCGAGGAACTCCTCGCGGCCTGCGCTTACTGCGAACTCGAGGGCCAGCGGCGCAAATTCGATTCGAAGTTGCGGGAACAGGCGCTGGAGAAAACGCGGGCGCTCGGCGCGGATGGGCTTCGCGTCGTGGCCGTCGCCTATAAAGAGATCGCTTGCCCCAAGGCGAGCTATTCAGCGGCGGACGAAAGCGGGCTGACCCTGCTGGGTTTCATCGCCTTTCTCGACCCACCCAAGGAGAGCGTCGGGGCTGCCCTGACATCGCTCAGGGGATTGGGAATAGCCGTCAAGATTCTGACGGGCGACAACGAAGTCGTGACTCGCAAAATATGTCGGGACGTCGGACTCGAGATCGATCACATTGCGCTCGGCTCCGAGATTGAAGCCATGACCGACGGCGAATTGGCGGAGCTCGTCGAAGCAGTCACCGTTTTCGCCAAAGTGGCGCCGGAGCAGAAGGCGCGGATCGTCGCCGCTCTACATTCAACAGGCCACGTCGTCGGCTTTCTCGGCGACGGGGTCAACGACAGTCTCGCGCTCAAGGCCGCGGACGTCGGCGTCTCGGTGGACAGCGCTGTCGACATCGCGAAGGAGTCCGCCGACATCATCCTGCTTGAGAAAAATTTGCTGGTTCTCCAGCAGGGCGTCCTGGAAGGACGCAAGGTATTCGGAAACATCATCAAATATATCAAGATGGGCGCCAGTTCGAACTTCGGCAGCATGTTCAGCATGCTTGGCGCCAGCCTCCTGCTGCCGTTTTTGCCCATGCTTCCCGTGCAGGTGCTCGCCAATAATCTGCTTTACGACTTCTCCCAAGCCACCATTCCAAGCGACAACGTTGACCAGGAATTCCTCGCGGCGCCACGGAAATGGAATATTGACAATATCTTCAAGTTCATGGTGTTCATTGGGCCGATCAGCTCCATTTTCGATTACAGCACGTTTTTCGTCATGCTCTACTTTTTTGACGGCAGGAACAATCCATCGCTTTTCCAGACCGGCTGGTTCGTTGAGTCGTTGCTGACGCAAACTCTGATCATCCATGTGATCCGCACGGAAAAGATTCCCTTCCTGGAGAGTCGCGCCAGCCCAACGCTCACGGCAGCCTCTTTGATCATATGCTTGATCGGCGTCACTTTGCCTTACACGGATATTGGACAGTTGCTGAAGTTCACGCCCTTGCCGGCGAGCTACTGGCCTTTTCTCGCCGCCACGCTCGTGGCCTATGGGGTTCTGACACAGATCGCCAAATCCTGGCTTTGTCGCCATTACAGCCCAATAAAATGAGGAGCTTGATCCCGCGAATGGTTTTGATTTTGCTCATCTGAGTTTCCGCGACATAATTTTCTCTAGCCACCTTCTTCAAATTGAGGAAAGTTGCGGGCGAAGGTTGAATGCGGCAGGTCGCGTTGGGGGCACGTGACGCCGCTAAGGATATTCTTCATCGAGCGAGGGACGATCGAAATCCTCTGCCGGATCGCGCTCAATCCCGACCCGCCCCATCACGGCCCGCGAACGGAAATTGGCCTCGGTAGTGAGGGACACTACTTCGGTCAGACCCAGTGTTCCGAACGACGGGTAAATGTCCGGCTAGGGAAGTGAAAGCAGAATGACATCACAGCAAGAAACAGAGCCAAAGCCACTGCCGACTGATCTGGTGGACAAAATACGCGAAGCCGCCAGAGGGTTGTGGCTATTCGTGAACAGCGAATAACAAGAAGGCGACGGCACGAAAATGCGTGGTAGGCGGAGGCATCTCGACACGATTCATGCCCCGCGAGCCATCGCGGCCGACATCGCTTTCTGTACGCATTACCCTCTAGAGCGCGGCTCCGACCAGCGGTCAGCGCTGGAGCACGCCATCTCTCTCTTGAGATATACCGACGATTGGATTGATAAGGGGCGCGCAGAGGTCCCCGCGTCCGAATTGGAGGGTCGGGTCGTCGAGGCCGACGAAGAAATGAAGGCATAGATGCCGTGCGCCGGTTGCTCCTCCATGAAGCCGCTCAAACCCCATCATAGCTGAATACGCAATCGGCGAAGACATCTGGTCGATTTGCCTGCCTTCAAAAGACAGAAGCAGCAGACTCTCTTTCCAGGTGACGAGAGGTGCGTCTTGTCGGTTGTGGCTCATCTTCACCCCTCGCGCCCTACGATGAGCGAGTCTGCTCGTCCCCACATTAACGCCGCGACACGAAATCTCTCGCGCGTCAGTGACGCGCCAGGAGCGGAAGTTGCGGCTTCTCGGTGCAGACCACCAGCGGACGCGCGCGCGCTGGAGCGGGTTGCGACGGCGCATCGAGACGCACCACCCCACATGTCGGGACTCACGCCGTGGAATAAGGGCAGATCGATCGGAGCGAGTGCGTGTGAGGGCATAAGCGCCGAACGCCGGCGTCGAGCCGCTCGTCACTTATCCGGGAACTTGCTGTGCATCGTCTCAATGAGAGTCTCAATGACCAGCAGCCGGCTGAGCTGACGGCTTTCCTCGTCGAGCACCTTGTGCTGGATTTCGAGCCGCTCGCCGATCTCCAACAACATGCCGATGATCTTGGTCGTCTCGCGTTCGGTCATCAAATTGATTTGAAGGTCGAGGTGCGTGCGCCGGTCTGCGAGTTTGCTCATGCGATTTTGCTTCATCAGCACGAAGGCGGCCACGAGAACAGCCTCCGATGTTAGAATCAGGCTAAGCATGGGGAACGGGAAAGGATCGAAGGGGCGGAGCGGCGGCGCGAAGCCGGCGTTGATTGCCACCCAAAGGAGGATGCCAAGCACTTGAATGACGACGAAGCTCAATGTGCCGATAAAGCCGCCGACCCATTCGTAGACGACCTCGCTCCAGGACCGCGACCGCTGCACGGCCTGCTCCGCCTCGATAACGGCGTCGATATGTTCGTGGACGTAGGGCGGAATCGGGTTTTCCGGCTGTCTCGGCATCGGGGAATTCCTTTGCGGCGTCTCGCGCCCTAGCCGTGATGTCCTGATGCGAACAAACAACGCCCGTGGGCGAAAGCAGATTCGTGCTGGTTTCCTTCCCGGGGCTCGCATCCCGCTGCGGGGCGCGCAGCGCGGAAGTTATCTCAAGTTTCTCTAAGAGAAGAGCGCTCGGGCTATGTGCATACCTTCACCTTGTCATTCTAGCCGCACCGAAATTAGGCAGACTTAAGGGGATTGATGGCCGGCGCGCAGGTTGTGGCCTCCTCCGGCGTGGAAGCGCCTCACGTCCGCAATTCCTCGGCAATCGAACCTACCAGCCGCAAGCGATCGCGGCAGCTTGGCGCCAATTGCAGACTTGCAGGCCCGGCGATTTCAGCCCCCCTCGATGCAACGCCGAAGCTCGGACCATGCAGACATTTCGCTGAATAAGTTTGACGCGGCGTCGGCGGCAGTGGTCGATCGTGACCCCAGCCGCGTTGACCTTCGAAGTTCTCGACGTGCTCCTCGGCACCAAAGGCAAGACTCTGAAATAT
>Ga0265331_10001499_pt1 | contig 17228 bp, 14 predicted proteins | sample 41923metaG_FD_202088 | JGI IMG/M metagenome (GOLD analysis project Ga0265331, IMG submission 202088) | Rhizosphere microbial communities from Carex aquatilis grown in University of Washington, Seatle, WA, United States - 4-19-23 metaG | ecosystem: Host-associated > Plants > Roots > Rhizosphere... | reverse complement strand
TCATCGGTCTGCTCCTTCTCAGGGTTACAGACTCTACCTCATTTTGGCGACATTTTCGGGGAGAAGGTCAGACGCCAAGTCGGAAGTCACGAGTCATGTCCATGCGACGCCCTCAGCAAGAAATGTTCGAATTATTCACTCCGGTGATATAGTGGCAGTGCTCGAATCCGCTGCGCATGAATTTAAACATGTTGGGCAAATGGATGTTTGCCCAACATGGATGGCATGGCTTCAACTTGATCAGGAGATAGAAAGTTCTTTTCGTACAGGTGAATACCACGTAGGCAGGGAATATGTTTTGCCGACAGTTGGCGATATGGCATTGCGGCATATAGTCGCTGAAGCAGATGCCCACAACTACTCTACAATGGCAGGTGTGGAGGGCAAAGCTGCCTTCAGAAACTCATCAAAAACTCAAATAACCCAAAGCGTTATTGATAAAATGCATAAAATACTTGTTGATGAGCCTGGCGATATGGGATGGATAAGCGATGATCTCGTTAATGGGCTAAGTCTCGCGAAACGGTTTGAGCAACTTAGAAACCAATTTGGGCTCTGCCCCACTGTTCAGTGGCAAAGCTGTAGCCGATACCGAATTGCAAGAGATAGCAAGACCCTTTTGGAGAGAGGCCGGATATGTTTCGCCTTTCACGACTAAGGAAGGATTGACGGACATACAAAATATCAGAGCCGCAATGATGAATCATAAATTTTGCCTAGAAGTGCAAAACGTTTTGAGTGATGTCCTGAACGGCAATCGAGCTACTGTAAGCCACGCAGTGTTGAAGGGGTTGTCTCTGGCGTAGAGGCAGATTGTATATCTTTTCGGAATCTTCTATCAAAGATAGATGACACTCATCACCACCACCGAACAACTCGCCCGTTTCTGTGCCGCTCAGGCGGAGGCGGAATTTGTGACCGTTGATACCGAATTCATGCGGGAACGGACTTATTATCCGAAACTTTGCCTTGTGCAGCTTGGCTCGGCAGCAGAATCCGTGATCGATCTACAAAACACATGGTAGCCTGCCACCCTTCGTCCGTCAGCCTGCGGGGGCGTTCGAGGGGGGGGCGCACCCCCTTTTAAACCGATAACGCCAAGGTGCTTGATGCCACGCCGACGCTAACGAAAGAAACGCTTAAATCTCCTGCAACTGCCGTGCGGCCAGCGTCAGCATGGCGAGGTCAACCGCACCTGCGCCGCGCCATTCCTGAAGCTGCGCGTCGTAGCGGTCGAGATCGCTGGCGTTGCGGGTTTGCCAGAGGGCGAGTTTCTCGGCGGCTGTTTGCGGTTTCTTATCCTTGCCCTTGCCGATGATGGTCGTGGCGAGGCGGCGTTGAATGCCGACCAAGTCACTGAGCGCGGCGGCGATGGCTTCGCGTTGCCACGGCGTTGTGGCTGAGGCGGTACGCGCCTGACGCGCCAGCCAATCAAAGGCCAGACGTTTGCCGAGGCCGAAGAACACCTCCGTCACGGCTTCCAGCGTTCCGCCCGATTGCTGCGCGAGGCGGGTGAGGTCGAGGGCCGTGACCAAAACCGGCAGCGAGGCGACTTGTCGCGCCAAGGCCGGAGGCGCACCCGCCGCGACCCATTCGCTTTCACGCCGCACCATGCGGTCGTCATTGCCGAGGGGATGCTTTTTCAGCCATGTCGCCAGATGCGCGATACCTTTGTTGTAGGTGTCGATGGTCGGCGTCAGGCTTGCGGGCAGATCAACCTCGGTCAACAACCAATAGACGGCTTCGGCGAGGGCGCTACGCACCGTCAACTGCATCGCCAGTTGTGTTTTGGCCGGAACGCGGTTGTCGAGGGCTTCGATGCCTTGCAACAACGGCTCCATACCCAGAACTTCGCGGGCGACGATATAGGCGCGGGTGACCGCGACGATATCCTTGCCGGTACGGTCGCACATCATCAGCATGAAGGCGGTGCCGGCGCGGTTGATAATGCTGTTGGTAATCACCGTCGCCACAATTTCGCGGCCCAACTGATGGCTGGCGATATCCGTGCCGTATTTCTTTTGCAGGGTTTCGGGGAAGTAGTTTTGCAGTTCGACTTGCAATGACGCATCATCCGGTAAATCGGAATCGCAGAGTTTCTGGTACAACCATATCTTGGCGTAAGCCAGAAGAACGGCCAGCTCCGGACGCGTTAGACCCTTGCCCGCGCGTTGGCGTTCGGCCAGCGCGGCACTGTCGGGCAGGAATTCGATGGCGCGGTTGAGTAAGCCTTCCTGCGCCAGCAAATGCATCGCGCGGACATGCATCGGCAGAAACTTCGCGGCGCGTGCTTCCGACAAGGACAGAGCCTGCGTCTGCATATAGTTGTCGCGCAGAACAAGTTCCGCCACATCGTCCGTCATGCTGGCGAGCAGCTTGTTACGGGCATCGAGGCTGAGGGCGCCACGGTCAACGATCTTGCGCAGCAGGATCTTGATGTTGACTTCGTGATCCGACGTATCAACGCCCGCCGAGTTATCGATGGCGTCGGTGTTGATGCGGCCACCCTTCAGCGCGTATTCGATGCGGCCACGTTGCGTCATGCCGAGATTGGCGCCTTCTCCCACCACCTTGGCGCGTAGCTCCGTGCCGTCGATACGCAAGGCTTCGGTAGCGCGGTCGCCGACTTCCTCATGCGACTCGGTCGCGGCTTTGACATAGGTGCCGATGCCACCGAAATACAGCAGTTCGACTTCGGCTTTCAGCATCGCCTGAATCAATTCCGCCGGAGGCAGGCTGTCGGCGGTAACGCCGTAAGCCTTCTTCATTTCCGGCGAAAGCTTGATCATCTTCTCGCTGCGGGCAAAAACGCCGCCGCCTTTGGAGATTTTCTTGGCGTCGTAATCGGCCCAGCTGCTGCGGGGCAGATTGAACAGGCGTTTACGTTCGGCAAAGCTGACCGCCGCCGTGGGGTTAGGGTCGCAGAAAATGTGACGATGATCGAACGCGCCCAGTAACAGGATATGTTCGGACAGCAACATGCCGTTGCCGAACACGTCGCCGGACATGTCGCCGACGCCGATGCAGGTGAAATCCGTCGTCTGGATGTTCTTGTCCATCTCGCGGAAATGGCGTTTGACGGCTTCCCACGCGCCACGGGCGGTGATGCCCATGCCTTTGTGGTCATAACCGACGGAACCGCCGGAAGCGAAAGCGTCATCCAGCCAGAAACCGTAATCTTGTGACAAAGCATTGGCGATGTCGGAGAATTTGGCCGTGCCCTTATCCGCCGCGACGACCAGATACGGATCGTCATTGTCGTGGCGCACCACGCGTTCCGGCGGGATGATTTTATTGCCCTTGCGGTTGTCGGTGATGTCGAGCATGCCGCGCATCATGGTCTTATAGCATTCCACGCCTTCGGCGTAGAATTTATCGGCTTCGGCCGGCGGACGTTTGACGATGAATCCGCCCTTCGATCCGACCGGAACGATGACGGTATTCTTGACCATCTGCGCTTTCATCAGGCCGAGAATTTCGTTGCGGAAATCTTCGCGACGATCGGACCAGCGGATACCGCCGCGGGCCACCTTGCCGCCGCGCAAATGCACGGCTTCGACGCGCGGGCTGTAGACGAAAATTTCGTACAGCGGCTTGGGCAACGGCATGAATTCCACCGCGCGGCTGTCGAACTTGATCGACAGATAGGGCTTCGGCTGGCCGTCGCTGCCGATCTGGAAGAAGTTGGTGCGCAGCGATGCCTGCACCAGATTGATGTAGCGGCGGATAACGCGGTCGTCTTCGAGAGCTTTCACTTTGCCGAGGGCTTCGTTGATCTGATCCTCGATCTCCTTGCAACGCGTAGCGCGGTTGCCTTTCAGGTCGGGATTGTAACGCGCGAAGAACAACGCGTAGATCTGCTGCGCCAATTGCGGATGATTGGCCAAGGTTTGCGCAATCGCTTCGTGGCTGTAGGGAATGCGCAATTGCCGCAGATAACGGGCAAACGCGCGCAGCACCACAATTTCACGCCAGCTAAGACCGGCGCGGAGGGTGAGGGTGTTGAACGCGTCGTTTTCGACCTCACCGCTCCAGATTTTGCCGAGGGCTTCTTCGAAAATTGGTTTGATGCGCGTAAAATCCTCGGCGAGGGCACTCGCGGGGCAGCCGACAAATTCATGGATATAAAGCTTGTTCGCCGTGCCTTGCGGATGAACTTCGTAAGGGCCGCCCATATATTCGATCTTCAAGCCCATGTTTTCGATAAGGGGCAGGGCTTCGGATAGCGTGATTGGCCGTTCGGATTGAATTAGCTTCAGGTGCAGCAAGCCGGTGTCATTGGAGGAGGTCAGTTCCACGAGCAACTTGCCAGCGTGGCCAGATTTGCTGCCGCGTTCAATTTGCGTGATGTCATTGACTGCCAGAGCCGGCGAGATTGCTTCGCGGTAAGTTGCGGGGAAGGCATTGCCATAACGGCGCAACAGGGAAAGCGCCGAGGCTTCGCCATAGGTTGCCGCAAGACAATCACGCAGACGGTCACGCCATGTGCGGCACATTTCACTGAGATCGGCCTCGAGCTTGGCGAGGTCGGGGTCTGTCGATGCCTGCGTCAGCTTGATGGTCACGAAAGCACGGGCCATGACGCTGTCGTCGATGCGCACCAGCCAGTTGTCGGCTTTGCCGCCGAAGGCGCGTGCTAAGAATTCCTGAATATTGTGGCGCAGGTTGGAGTCGTAGCGGTCGCGTGGAACGTAAATCAGACAGGTGACGAAACGCCCGAACGGATCACGGCGCGTGAACAGCGCAACGCGTGCGCGTTCCTGCAACTGCAGGATGCCGAGGGCGTTATTATACAACTCCTCATTGCTGATCTGGAACAGCTCATCATGGGGATAGGTGTTAACAATGTGACGCAACGCCTTGGAATCATGGCTGCCTTCACGGAAATTGGCCCGTGCCACGACATAGTTGATTTTGCGACGCAAGAACGGCACTTCGAGCGGGTTTTGCGAATAGGATTTCGATGTGAAAAGACCGACAAACAGTCTTTCGCCAATAATTTGGCCTTCGTTATTAAAGCGACGGATAAAGATGGCATCCATCGGCACCTGACGATGCACGCGGGACGAAGGGTTCGTCTTCGCGATCACCAGCAAATCATGCCGCCGTGCGTAATTTTGTAAAGTCGGGGTTTTCTTGGGGTCGAGATCGCGGAGGCCGCCGAACAAACGAATGCCGTCATCACGCAGAATCCCAAGGCCGCTGCCTGGCAAAATCTTGATGTTGGCCAGATGGTTTTCTTTGACCACCAGATCGATGTCGCGATAGCCAAGATAGGTAAAGTTGTTGTCATCCAACCACTGCAAAAAGGCGCGGGCTTCCTCGGCGTTTTCGCTTGCCTTGTCATCCAGTTTTGATGGTGCAATCGATGCGATGGCGGTTTTCATCCGCTCGCGCATCGTTGGCCAATCTTGAACGGTTTGGCGAACCTCCGTCAGAACAAGACGAATTTCGGCTTCGATTTCGGCCAGAACCGACGCTTCCAGACAATGATCGAACTGGATATGCATCAGGGATTCGGTGCCGTCGGTATGTTCGGGCGCGTGTTTGGCAAAAGTAGCCAGCGTGCCTTGTGCATCACGCACGACGTGGAAAATCGGGTGGATAACCAAATGAACGGTCAGGCCGCGTCGTTGCAAAGTGCCGGTAACCGAATCAACCAGAAAGGGCATATCGTCATTGACGATTTCCAGCACGGTGTGATCGACCGACCAGCCATCTTTGCTGCTGGACGGGTTATAAAGACGCAGATTGAAAGTTTTTGCCTTACGCTTGGCGGCAAGTTCCCACATCGACGCAGCGATGCTAGCGCGATCAGATGGCGTGTAGAGTTTGAGGTCGCTGGCCAATACATTTTCAAAAAATAGGGCGGAGAAAGCCGTTGGTGCTGCCGCAATGGCTTTTTTATCAAGAGCGGAAACGGAAGCTTTTTTCTTTAAATTGGACGCCATAGCAACGGCCTTTGCAGGAGGGATTGGATAAAACAACCTAACTAGAAGTGGTAACTTCCTGTTACGTGGCGCACGTTAATACCGCGCACCCTTAAGGTCAACGGCGGGATTGAGCAGGTGCAAAAGATTGCAACCGTCAATTGCCTTAAAAACGACATGGGTTTATATAGACTGTGTTTTTCACCTGCGGAACTGAACAATGAGCCACGATCATACCTCTGACGCGCAAGCCTATCGCCCTTGGCGGAACATTCACCGCCGCAAATGCAGGCAGATCAAGGTCGGCAACGTCCTGATTGGCGGCGACGCGCCCATCGCGGTTCAGTCGATGACCAACACCCTGACCAGCGACGCCAAGGCCACAATCGAGCAAGTGCGCCAGTTGGAAGCCGCTGGCGCTGATCTGGTGCGCGTTTCCTGTCCCGATGAAGAATCAACGGCCGCGCTGAAGGAAATCGTGCAAGCGGCCAAAGTGCCAATCGTCGCCGATATTCACTTCCATTATAAGCGCGGCATTGAGGCGGCCAAGGCTGGCGCGGCATGCTTGCGTATTAACCCCGGTAATATCGGTTCATCCGAACGTGTGCGCGAAGTCGTTAACGCGGCCAAGGATCACGGCTGCGCCATGCGTATCGGCGTCAATGCCGGTTCGTTGGAGCAGGAATTGCTGGAAAAATATGGCGAGCCTTGTCCTGATGCGATGGTGGAGAGCGCACTGCGCCACGCCAAAATCCTCGAAGATCACGATTTCTTCAATTTCAAGATCAGCGTCAAGGCATCCGACGTATTCCTGTCGGTCGCAGCCTATCAGGCGTTGGCTGAGGCGTGTGATTACCCCTTGCATATCGGTATTACCGAAGCGGGTGGTCTTCGCGCCGGTACGGTCAAGAGCTCGGTCGGGCTGGGCATGCTGCTGTGGTCGGGTATCGGCGATACGGTACGCGTGTCGCTGTCCGCCGATCCCGTCGAGGAAATCAAGGTCGGCTATGAAATGCTGAAATCATTGGGGTTGCGTCGTCGCGGCGTCACCGTGATTTCCTGCCCGTCCTGCGCGCGGCAGAATTTCAACGTCATCAAAACCGTCGAGGTTCTGGAAGAACGCCTCGCCCACATCACCACGCCGATGTCGGTATCGGTGATCGGCTGCGTTGTTAACGGCCCCGGTGAAGCTTTGATGACCGATATCGGCTTCGCCGGTGGCGGTAAAGGCACGCATCAGGTCTATATCAAAGGCCAGACGGACCATCGTTTGAAAGACGAGGATATCGTCTCGCACCTCGTCGGCCTCGTCGAAAAACGCGCGGCGGAGATCGAAGCCGAAAAAGCGAAGCTGGAGCAGGCGGCGGAGTAACGCCTCAACGTAAGGCATAAATGTCACCCTGCGGCAGCTGCAGAAAAATAGTGTCGATTTCATCTTGATTTTCTTCGCTAACGGGATGATGTTGCGGCGAGATTCTCCTTGTCGCGTGATGGGTTATGACCGACGCCCTTGCTATTGAATATCTACCGATCCTGATTTTCCTCGGCATCGCCGCCTTTGTGGCCGCGGCTGCCGTTGGGCTTTCGTTTGTTTTGGCCAAGCAAAAGCCGGATGCGGAGAAGCTCTCGGCTTATGAATGCGGCTTTCCCGCCTTCGATGATGCCCGCGCCAAATTCGATGTGCGTTTTTACCTCGTCGCCATACTGTTCATTATCTTCGATCTGGAAATCGCGTTCCTGTTCCCGTGGGCGGTGTCGCTGGGCGATATCGGTATTGCCGGATTCTGGTCGATGATGATTTTCCTCGGAATCCTCACGGTCGGCTTTATTTATGAGTGGAAGAAGGGGGCGTTGGAATGGGAGTAGCCTCAAAAAATCTGGCAGGGCCACAAGCGGTTGCGACGAGCCTGTCACGCGCTGGCCTGAAGCTGATAAGCAGGACAACACTTTCCGCCCAGCACGTGATGGGCGAGGCGCAGAGCGCGTGGAGTCAAGCGATGTATCGGCATTCACTGATCCTCAGGTATAAATCATGGGAATAATTCCAGCTTCAAAGATCAGCGCAGCCGATCACCAGTTCGCCAAGCAGATCGGCGAGGAAGTGCAGGATAAAGGCTATATCCTCACGAAACTCGATGATCTGTTCGCGTGGGCGCGGACGGGGTCGATGTGGCCGATGACCTTTGGTCTGGCCTGCTGCGGCGTCGAGATGATGCATGTGTATATGAGCCGTTACGATCTCGACCGTTTCGGCATGATGCCGCGCGCGTCACCGCGCCAGTCGGATGTGATGATCGTCGCCGGAACGCTGTGCAACAAAATGGCACCGGCGTTGCGTAAGCTTTACGACCAAATGCCGGAACCGCGCTGGGTGATTTCTATGGGCAGCTGCGCCAATGGCGGCGGTTATTACCATTATTCCTATTCCGTCGTGCGCGGTTGTGACCGGATTATTCCGGTGGATATCTATGTGCCAGGCTGCCCGCCGTCGGCGGAGGCTTTGCTTTATGGCATCATGCAGCTCCACCGCAAAATCCGCCGTGGCAACAAGGTGATTGAGAGATTCTGATATGGCTGACCTTGATCTCCTCCTGGCCGAAGTCAAACGCGCCCTAGCTGGCGATGTGATGGATACGCATGTGGATTGTGGCGAGTTGTCGATCCTCGTGCCGCGCACGCGGATTGCCGATGTGCTGAAGACATTGCGCGATGATTCCGCTTTGGCGTTCCAGCAGATGATGGACCTCTGCGGTGTTGATTATCCCGAAAGGCCGGAGCGGTTTGAGGTGGTGTATAATCTCCTCAGCCTCACCCACAATTGGCGTCTTCGCGTGAAGGTGCAGACCGATGAATCGTCGCCCGTGCCGTCCGTCGTCAGTGTTTACAACGCGGCGGGTTGGTTTGAACGCGAATGCTGGGATATGTATGGCGTGGCTTTCTCCGGTAATCCGGATCTGCGCCGCATTCTGACCGATTATGGTTTCGAAGGGCATCCGCTGCGGAAAGATTTCCCGCTCTCCGGCTATGTCGAAGTGCGCTATGACGAAGCGCAGAAGCGCGTGGTGTATGAACCGGTGCAGTTGCCGCAGGATTTCCGCAATTTCGATTTCCTCAGCCCATGGGAAGGCATGACGAATGTGAATATGCGTCTGCCGGGGGATGAGAAGGCGACTCCGAAAACGGAAGCAAAATCATGAGCGAAACAGTCACCGCCGCCAATTGGGATGAAGAGCGCACCACCGCCGATGGCAAAAAGGTGCGCCCCTTCACGATGAATTTTGGGCCGCAGCATCCGGCGGCGCATGGTGTGTTGCGGTTGATTTTGGAGATGGATGGCGAAGTCGTCGAACGTTCCGATCCGCATATTGGCCTGTTGCATCGTGGCACGGAAAAACTGATCGAATACAAAACCTATGCGCAGGCTATACCGTATTTCGACCGTCTTGATTATGTTTCGCCGATGGCGCAGGAACATGCGTTTGTGCTGGCGGTTGAAAAATTGCTCGGCCTCACCGTGCCGCAGCGCGGGCAATATATCCGCGTGCTGTTTTCGGAAATCACCCGCATCCTCAACCACATTCTGAATATCACCGCCTTTGGCATTGATATCGGGGCGGTTACGCCCTCGCTTTGGGGTTTCGAAGAGCGCGAAAAATTGATGGAATTTTATGAACGTGTCAGCGGCGCGCGGTTCCATGCCAATTATTTCCGTCCGGGCGGCGTGCATCAGGATATGCCGGATGGATTGACCGATGATATTTGGGCGTGGAGCGAACAATTCCCGAAATTCATCGCGGATGTTGAAGAACTTCTGACCGAAAACCGTATCTTCAAGCAACGTACCGTCGATATCGGCATTGTGTCGAAAGAGCAGGCGTTCGATTGGGGTTTCTCCGGCCCGATGCTCCGCGCCAGCGGGGTGGCGTGGGATTTGCGGAAAGCGCAGCCTTACGACGTTTATGACAAGATGGATTTCGACATTCCCGTCGGCAAGACCGGCGATTGCTATGCGCGTTATCTCGTGCGCATGGAAGAAATGCGCCAGTCCTTGCGCATCGTCCGGCAATGTTTGAAAGAATTGCCGCAGGGCGCGGTGATGACCGACGACCACAAAGTCGCGCCGCCCAAGCGCAGCGAGATGAAGATGTCGATGGAAGCCTTGATCCATCACTTCAAGCTTTACACCGAAGGCTATCACGTTCCGGCGGGCGAGACTTACACGGCCATCGAAACGCCAAAGGGCGAATTCGGCGTGTATCTGGTGGCCGACGGCACCAACAAACCTTATCGTTGCAAAATCCGCCCGACCGGCTTCGCGCATTTGCAAGGCACCGATTTTATGTGCCGCAACCACATGCTGGCCGATGCCGTGGCGATTATCGGCAGCATGGATATTGTGTTCGGGGAGATTGACCGGTGACGCAAAACAGCAAGAATAATTTTGAATTTAATGCCGAAAACCTCGCCCGTGCGAAGGTTATCATCGCGCGTTATCCGGCAGGACGGCAGGCGAGTGCGATGATACCGCTCCTCGATCTGGCGCAGCGGCAGAACAAAAATCATCTGACGCGCGAGGCGATGGACTATGTCGCCGCGCTTCTGGAGGTGCCGCCGATCAAGGCTTATGAAACCGCCAATTTCTACACGATGTTCAACAAGGAACCCGTGGGCGAAAATCTGGTGCAGATTTGCACGACAACGCCATGCTGGTTGCGCGGTTCGGATGGCATTGAACATGCTTGTAAGAACAAGCTTGGCATCGGCGCGGGGGAAACTACGCCGGACGGCAAATTTTCGGTGATGAAGGTTGAATGCCTCGGTGCCTGCGTCAACGCGCCGATGGTGCAGATTAATGATGATTATTACGAAGACCTGACTCCTGAAAATATGGGCAAGATTCTGGATGATCTGAAAGCGGGCAAGAAACCCACCGTGGGTTCGCAGACAGGCCGCAAGGGTTCGTGCGCGCAGAGTGGTCCGACCAGCCTTAAAGATAAAGCGAAGGTGTCGTAATGCTCGACGATAAAGACCGCATATTCACCAACCTCTACGGCTTCGAACCTTGGGAACTCGCGTCGGCGCAGAAGCGCGGCGTGTGGGACAAGACGGCTGACATCATTAAAAAAGGCCAGCCTTGGGTTATCGACGAGATGAAAAATTCCGGCATGCGCGGGCGTGGCGGGGCAGGGTTCCCGACCGGCATGAAATGGTCGTTTATGCCCAAACCTTCGGACAAGCCGCATTACCTGATCGTCAATGCCGATGAATCCGAACCCGGCACTTGCAAGGATCGCGAAATTTTGCGCTTTGAGCCGCATCGGTTGTTGGAAGGCATGCTGATCGCCGCCTTCGCCATCAACGCGCATGCGGCCTATATCTATATTCGCGGCGAATTTTATTACGAAGCATCGAATGTGCAGAAGGCGATTGATGAAGCCTATGCCGCTGGGTTGCTCGGTAAAAACGCGGCGGGTTCCGGCTGGGATATGGATATCTATCTGCACCGTGGGGCGGGTGCCTATATCTGCGGCGAAGAATCCGCACTGATGGAAAGCTTGGAGGGCAAGCCTGGCCGTCCGCGCAACAAGCCGCCTTTTCCGGCCGGTGCGGGTTTGTATTCCTGCCCGACAACGATCAACAATGTCGAAACCATCGCGGCGGTGCCGGAAATTCTGCGGCGCGGCGCGACGTGGTTCTCCAGCTTTGGCAGGCCGAAAAATTCGGGGACAAAACTTTTCTGCATCTCCGGCCATGTCAATCAGCCTTGCAATGTCGAAGAGGCGATGAGTATTCCGCTAAAGGAACTGATCGAAAAACATGCCGGCGGCGTGCGCGGTGGTTGGGACAATCTGCTGGCGATCATTCCGGGCGGCTCGTCCACGCCGATGCTGCCGAAAGATATCTGCGAGACGATGTTGATGGATTTCGACGCCTTACGCGAAGCGAAATCCGGCCTCGGCACCGCCGGTGTGATCGTGATGGACAAGTCCACGGATTTGATCGAAGCGATTGCGCGTCTGTCGCATTTCTACATGCATGAAAGCTGTGGCCAATGCACGCCGTGCCGCGAGGGCACCGGTTGGCTCTACCGCATGATGCAACGCATGGTGACGGGCAACGCGACGGTTGAGGAAATCGACACGCTGTTGGAAGTCACCAAGGAAATCGAAGGCCACACCATTTGCGCGTTAGGTGACGCGGCGGCATGGCCGGTGCAAGGCCTGATCCGGCACTTCAAGCCGGTGATGATCGAGCGGATTGAACAGTATCGTAAAAAAGCGAAGGCGGCGTAAATCCCATGCCTAAACTAACCATCAACAACACCGAAATCGAAGTCGCGCAGGGCACATCCGTGTTGCAGGCGTGCGAACAGCTTGGCATTGAGGTGCCGCGCTTTTGTTATCATGACAAGCTTTCGGTGCCCGCTAATTGCCGTATGTGTCTGGTGGAAATTGAAAAGACACCAAAGCCGCAGGCCAGCTGCGCCATGCCTTGCGCCGACGGCATGGTCGTGCATACCGACAGCGATGTAGTCAATCGCGCGCGTAAAAACGTGATGGAAATGCTGCTGATCAACCATCCGCTCGATTGCCCCATCTGCGATCAAGGCGGCGAGTGCGATTTGCAGGATCAAGCCGTGGCCTATGGTTTCGATCGCAGCCGCTACGCCGAAGCCAAACGCGCAGTGAAAGACAAAGAATTGGGACCGCTGGTCGCCACCGTGATGACGCGCTGCATCCATTGCACCCGCTGTGTGCGTTTTGTCGACGAAGTGTGCGGTACGCCGCAACTCGGCACCATTTACCGTGGTGAGAAAACCGAAATCGGCACCTATGTGGATGAACCGCTGGTATCGGAATTGTCGGGCAATCTGATCGACATTTGCCCTGTCGGTGCCCTCACCAATAAACCCGCCGCCTTCACCGCGCGTCCGTGGGAATTCCAGAAAACCGAAAGCGTCGATGTGTTCGACGCGGTTGGCTGCAATATCCGCATCGATGTGCGTGGGAACGAAGTCATGCGCGTTTTGCCGCGCCTGAATGAAGATGTGAACGAAGAATGGATCAACGATAAAAGCCGCTTCGCCATCGACGGGCTGAAACGTCAACGGCTCGACCGGCCCTATGTGCGCCGGAATGGCAAGTTACAACCAGCGACGTGGGACGAAGCTTTCGCCGCGATTGCCGACCGGTTGCAGCAAACCAAGCCCGAACGTATCGCCGCTCTCGCTGGTGATCTGGCGGATTGTGAATCCATGTTCGCGCTGAAATCCTTGTGGGCGAAACTCGGTTCGCCGCATCTGGATTGCCGCCAAGATGGCGCGACCTATGATGTTTCAACCCGCGCCGCCTATGTGATGAATGCCGGTATTGTCGGTATCGAAGAAGCCGATGCCATTCTTCTGATCGGCACCAACCCGCGTCACGAAGCGTCTTTGGTCAATGCGCGTATCCGCAAACGTTGGCTGGCTGGCGGTTGCCGTGTCGGCATGATCGGCGCGAATGTTGATCTTGGTTATCTCTATCGTCAGATCGGCAATACGCCGCAGGCGATTAACGACCTGATCGCAGGCAAGGGCGAGTACGCGACGATTTTGCAGAAGGCCAAAAAGCCGATGCTCATCATCGGGGCAGGGGCCTTGGCGCGGGCGGATGGCGCGGCGTTGCAAGCGGCGGCGCGTGAGTTGGCTGAAAAATTCAACATGTCCTTTAATGTTCTGCAACATGCGGCGTCACGTGTTGGCGGGCTTGATCTCGGCTTCGTGCCGCAGGCTGGCGGTCTGGCGACGAATGCTATTCTGGATGCAACGCAGGCTGGCAAGATCGATTTTGTCTGGTCGCTTGTCGTCGATGAAATCGATCCGGCACGGTTTGGCAAAGCCTTTGTTGTGTATCAAGGCCATCACGGCGATACGGGCGCACACCGCGCCGATGTGATTTTACCGGGCGCAGCCTATACCGAAAAATCCGCGATCTATGTCAACACCGAAGGCCGCCCGCAAATCGCGATGCAAGCCGCTTTTGCGCCAGGTGAGGCGAAGGAGGATTGGTCGATCCTCCGCGCTTTCTCCGACGTGATTGGCAAGGTTCTGCCTTTCAACACGCTGGCGGAATTGCGCGGCAAGATGTTGGAGGCTACGCCCGTTCTCGCCGCCATCGGCCAGCGCGTCGCGCCGGCATGGAAAGCGTTCGGCACCAAGGGCGCATTGTCGGCGGAGGTGTTCATGCCGGTCATCGACAACTTCTACATGACCGACCCCATCAGCCGCGCCTCCGTCACCATGGCGCAATGCACCGCTGAGATTATGCCGCACTGGGCGAAAAAGCTGGAGGCGGCGGAATGATTGAACTTCTCACCAGTTACGGGATTCCTATGTGGCTGATTACGCTCGGCAAAATTGTGCTGGAGATCGCCGTTATCATCGGCGTTCTGCTCGGTGCCGTTGCGTATCTGACCTATGCCGAACGTAAAGTGATGGCGGCGATGCAGATGCGGCGGGGGCCGAATGTGGTGGGGCCGCTGGGGTTGCTGCAACCCGTGGCCGACGGCATCAAATTGCTGGGCAAGGAAACGATTATCCCCAGCGGCGCGAATACGGTTTTGTTCATCGGCGCGCCGATGCTGACCTTTTTCCTCGCGCTCACCTCATGGGCGGTCATTCCGTTTCAGGCAGGCGTGGTGCTGGCGGATATCAATGTCGGGATTTTGTATCTGTTCGCGATTTCGTCCTTGGGCGTTTACGGCATCATCATCGCGGGCTGGGCGTCGAATTCGAAATATTCCTTCCTCGGCGGTTTGCGGTCGGCGGCGCAGATGGTTTCTTACGAAGTCTCCATCGGTTTGGTGCTGATTACGGTTTTGCTGTGCGTCGGTTCGTTGAATTTGTCGAAGGTGGTTGAGGCGCAACGTAACGGGTGGTTCGCCATCGGGCCGCTGTTCCCCATGTTCATCGTGTTCTTCATCTCGGCTTTGGCCGAAACCAACCGCCACCCGTTCGATTTGCCGGAAGGCGAGTCGGAATTGGTTGGCGGCTTCAACACCGAATATTCGTCGATGAGCTTCGCGCTGTTCTTCCTCGGTGAATATGCGAATATGATTTTGCTCAGCGCGATGACGAGCCTCCTGTTCCTCGGCGGCTGGTTGCCGCCGCTGTCGGCGCTGGATTTCATTCCGGGATTCATCTGGTTTGCGGGCAAAACCTGTTTCTGTCTGTTCGTGTTCCTGTGGGCGCGGGCAACCTTGCCGCGTTACCGGTACGACCAGTTGATGCGTATCGGCTGGAAGTTCTTTTTGCCCCTGTCATTGCTGTGGGTTGTGCTAATCTCCGGCTATCTTGTCATGTTTGACAAGCTGCCGAAGTAGGAGAACGGGTAATGTCTGTTGCAACTATCTATAAAGGGCGCATCAAACGTTTCTTTTTGTACGAGCTGGTTCGCGGCTTTGCCTTGACGTTTTTCTATATGTTCAAGCGCAAAGTGACGATCAACTACCCGTATGAAAAGGGTCCGATCAGTCCGCGTTTCCGTGGCGAGCATGCGTTGCGCCGTTACGCCAACGGCGAAGAACGTTGCATCGCCTGCAAGCTGTGCGAAGCGATTTGTCCCGCGCAGGCGATCACCATCGAAGCCGAAGCCCGCAGCGACGGCAGCCGCCGCACCACGCGCTATGACATCGACATGACCAAATGCATTTATTGCGGTCTGTGTCAGGAAGCCTGCCCCGTCGATGCTATCGTCGAAGGGCCGAATTTCGAATACGCGACCGAAACGCATCAGGAATTGCTGTATAACAAAGAACGATTGCTGGCAAACGGCGACCGGTGGGAAGCGGAAATCGCCGCCAACCTCGCCGCGGATGCGAGGTATCGGTGATGCGTTTCGTCTTTTTATCCCTTTTGGCCATGTTTCTGGTTTCCTGCACACAGCAGGAACTCACTAATTCCGTCGGCGCGAGCGCAAAATCTTGGTGCAAGAACGCGCCAAGCTGTACCGTGCATGACGATAGCGTTAGTCCCACAGGTTCCCGATGATCCAATCTCTTATCTTCTATCTTTTCTCGGCGGTGTTGCTGTTCGCGGGTGTGATGACCGTGTCGGCGCGGAATCCGGTGCATGCGGTGCTGTTCCTCATCCTCGCTTTCTTCAACGCGGCGGGGCTTTTTTTGCTGCTGGGGGCGGAGTTCCTCGCTTTCACGCTGGTGGTGGTTTATGTCGGCGCAGTGGCGGTTTTGTTCCTGTTCGTCGTCATGATGCTGGATATCAGTTTCGAAAAAATGCGCGAAGGTTTCCGCCGTTATCTGCCGATTGGCCTGACGGTCGGCGCGATCCTTCTGACGCAATTGGTGGCGGTATCGTTGGCGTGGGTGAGTGATCCAAAGATACTGACGGCCATCACGCCAGCAAATACCGATCTTGAAAACACCCGCGCTATCGGTCGTGTCCTTTATACTGATTATTTTTATCCGTTTCAGGTCTGCGGTTTGATCTTGCTGGTCGCCATGATCGGCGCGATTGTCCTGACGCATCGCCCATCCAAAAATGTGCGCCGCCAGAACGCCAGCGCGCAGCTTAATCGCCAAGTCAGCGACACCATCGAAATCGTCAAGGTCGAAAGCGGGAAGGGTTTGGTATGATCATCGGTCTGTCACACTATCTCGCTGTCGCCGCCATTCTGTTTACGATTGGTGTCCTCGGTCTCTTTATTAATCGCCGCAATGTGATTGTTATTCTAATGTCGGTGGAGCTGATTTTGCTGGCGGTGAATATCAACTTCGTCGCTTTCTCGTCGTTCCAGCATAATCTCGTCGGGCAGATTTTCACGATGATCGTTCTGACCGTTGCGGCCGCCGAGGCAGCGATTGGTCTGGCGATACTCGTCGTCTATTTCCGTAATCGCGGCACCATCGCGGTTGAAGACATCAACATGATGAAGGGTTGAAGGCATGAATATGCCCTTGGATATTATCGCTATCTTCCTGCCGCTCTTTGGTGCGGCGGTTGCCGGACTTTTCGGGCGTGTGATTGGCGACCGCGCGTCGCAGATCGTCACATCTTTATGCTTGCTGATCGCGGCGGGCTGTTCGATTGCGTTGTTTAACCATGTCGCGTTCGGCCATCAGGTGCTGGATCGCACGCTGTTGCATTGGTTTGATTCCGGCACCCTGTCGGTTGATTGGGCGTTGCATATCGATACGCTGACCGCCGTGATGTTGGTGGTGGTGAATGGCGTGTCGTCGATGGTGCATGTCTATTCCATCGGCTATATGAGCCACGACAAATGCATTCCGCGCTTCATGGCG
>Ga0265331_10001496_pt1 | contig 17253 bp, 16 predicted proteins | sample 41923metaG_FD_202088 | JGI IMG/M metagenome (GOLD analysis project Ga0265331, IMG submission 202088) | Rhizosphere microbial communities from Carex aquatilis grown in University of Washington, Seatle, WA, United States - 4-19-23 metaG | ecosystem: Host-associated > Plants > Roots > Rhizosphere... | reverse complement strand
GCCCTCGAAAGAGGGCATCCATGGCGCCGCGCGTACGGTACCTGCATGGCGTGCACCCGGTTTGCCGCAGCATGGCCCCCCTCTTTCGAGGGGGTGACGGATGAAATTAACGATTCAGAAACCTGACGTCGTGGCCCTGCGGGGACTATCCGCTGCGGGCACAAAAAGGAAAAATGGCCGTGCCGCCGAACGGCGATGGGCTGCCAGCGTTCCGAATCGGCAAAAGCCCGCCCGCGCACTATATGCAAGATGCTGGGTGTCGCCAGCCGCGCGTGACCCCGGAGTCCCGGATTGAGTTGGGCTTTCGGAATCAGGAATAGGTATCGTTGGATACCATAACCCCTATCTTCAGAGGGGGCTGCCGGTCCGCGCCGAGTCGATCTACACTTCCGATAGGGGGCGAGCTTATCGTTCGATAAACTAGTCGGTATTAACGCAAATCACGATTCGGGGGGGCGCCCGTTGGTGCAGAAGAAAGCGGCCAGAAAATGCCTACTATGCGAATTTTGCTCGCCGATGAACAGAAGCTGTTGCGCGACGGTGTTCGCCCGCTTCTGTCCGAGCTGAGCCAGAAGGCCCTGTTTTTCGACGCGAGCACTTTCGACGAAGCCCTCTCCGTAGCGGCGGATGCGGGTGGGATGGACCTCGCTCTGCTCGGTCAGGCAATGCCGGGAATGAATGGCGTGACCGGCGTTCAGACCTTCGCGGCAAGGTTTCCGATAGCCAAGGTGGTGCTGCTGACGGCCAACGCCAGTCCGCCGATGATGTTGGCGGCCGTCGCAGCCGGCGCGGCGGGGGTCATATTCAAGACCATCTCTGGAATAGGCATGCTCAACGCGCTCCGGTTGGTGATGTCGGGCGAGATTTATCTGCCAAGTGATGCGGTGATTGCGCTCACTACGGCGGCCGTTGATGCCGCGACGGCAAGTGAACCGATTGCACCCGCAATGCCGGCACGCGCGCCTTTTTCTCCCTGTGAGTCCAAAGTCATCCCGCTGTTGCTGGACGGGCTGCCCAACAAGAGCATCGCCCAGCGCCTTGGTATCGAGGAAGCCGCCGTCAAGGCCCGGTTGCGCGGTATCTACAGGAAGATGGGGGTCGCCAACCGTGCCCAGGCGGTCTGGGGCCTCCAGGCCGGCGGCAGGACGCGATCCCTTTGACTGTCTTTCGATAGCCCCGCAAGGTGGTGAGCCAATACGGCTTTTTTGATTCCGCCATCAGGCGGATGGAAGCGTTGGATCGAAAGACGCTATTCCGTTGTTTACCTCCAGCCTACAACATTGGGCATCGTTACACGACCAAGTGGTGCCGGATGACATCGATGGCGTTGGGGACCATTCTGCGCTGCGATCTCGACGGAACAATCCGTGAAATCTCCGTCGATGGTCTCGGCATTGCCGGGAAATTCGCGGTTGGGCGACCGTTCGACCAGATTGTGGCGGACGCCGATGCGGCGACGGCGCGCGATTTCATTTCCGCCGTTCCCGGCCGGGGCGCGGTGTTCGATCGGATGCTGGCCGTCGACCTTCGGGAGGGGCGCACCGTCCTTCGCTTCAATGGGATGGCGGTCGATGGCGGTGTGCTGGTTGCCATCCGGCGGGTGGACGCCGCCGTGGCCCTGTCGCGGTCGGTCCTGCCGCCAGCGCCCTCACCCCGATTTTCCGCTTGCGAGCGCGAAGTCATCCCGCTGTTGCTGGATGGCTTGTCCAACCGGCTGATCGCAGGGCGCCTCACGATAGAGGAATCGGCGGTAAAAGCCCGGCTGCGCACCATATACAGAAAACTCGGCGTCACCAGCCGAGCCCGGGCAGTCATGACGCTCATCACCAACGGCATGGCCGAATGTGGGTGACTATCCTTAGATAGCGCCCGATCTTCATACGATAGTATGGCCGACTACCACCTATTACGTACACCCTCGACCCTTCAGTCGCGTCAGTGACGGCAGCGAAAAAGGATCGAGCAATGGCTCTCGCCAAAAAGCACCAGATCGGTGGACAGCTTCTGGCCAAATCGGCCGATGTCGAGGATTCCGGCGCCGGAAGCGGCAGCAAGTTGCTGGCCGAGGCCCAGAAGCGCAAGGCGCGCACCTTCGCCCGTCAACAGAAGGCGGCCGAGCGCATCGCCGCCGCTACCTCCGAACTGGCCAGCGGCATCGCCGAGGCGGCATCCGCGGCCGAGGAGATGCGCAAGGCCTCCGAGCAGATCGCCCAGGGCGCCGAGGAGGCAGCGGGCGCTGCCCAGGAATCGCAGAAGGCGGTCACCCATGGCGCCGGCCTGATCCTCAAGGCCAAGGCCAACGCCGACCTTTCGGTCACCAAGGCCGAGGCGCTGCAGACCCTGCTGCAGAACATCGCCGCTCAGCTCACCAATTCGATCGTCGCCATCGGCCGCGCCGCCGAGCGCCAGGAATCTTCGGTCAAGATGGTCGAGGAACTGGAGCGCCAGGCGGCGGCCATCTCGGAAGTGGTCAAGGCGGTGGCGCGCATCGCCGATCAGACCAACCTGCTGGCGCTGAACGCCGCCATCGAAGCGGCGCGGGCGGGGCAGCACGGCAAGGGCTTCGCCGTGGTCGCCGACGAGGTGCGCACCCTGGCCGAAACCAGCGAGAAAAGCGCCCGCGAGATCCAGGACCTGATCGCCCAGATCCAGAAGGACGTCAAGGTCATCGCCGAAGGCATCACCACCTCCGCCAACAACGCCAAGCAGGAAGTGGAGAAGGGCAAGCTCATCACCGCCCAGTTGGAGCAGATCCGCGTCGACATGGTCGAGATCGCCAATGGCGGCCGCGAGATCGCCAAGGCGTCGGAAGAAGCCAACACCGGCGCCAAGGAGGCGCAGAAGGGATCCGAGATCATCGCCGCCGCCGCCGAGGAGCAGAGCGCGGCGTGCCAGGAATCCATCAAGACCATCGACCAGCAGAATCAGGCGCTGTCCCAATCCGAGCAGGCGGCGCAGGAATTGTCGGAACTTGCCGACGAACTCAAGAATTCCACCGACATCTCCAAGAGCAGCGAGGAGGTGGCCTCGGCGGCCGAGGAGCTGTCCTCGGCGGTCGAAGAAATCAACCGCGCCGCCGCCCAGATCATGGTGGCGCTCGACCAGATCCAGAAGGGTGCCCATCAGCAGGGGGCGGCGACCCAGCAATCCTCGGCCGCCATCGCCGAGATCGAGCGGGCCGCCCAATTGTCGGCCACCAACGCCAAGTTCGCGGTCGACAAGGGCGCGGCCATCTCCGAGCTTCTTGAGAACAACAAGAAGGCCATGGACGAGCTGATCGCCGGCGTCATGAGTTCGGTCGAAGCCGGCAAGCAGAGCCGTGAGCAGATGACCGGCCTGGAGCAGATCAGCCGTCGCATCGACAAGATCGTCGACGCCATCACCACGGTGTCGATCCAGACCAACATGCTGGCGGTCAACGGCTCGGTCGAGGCGGCGCGGGCCGGCGAGTTCGGCAAGGGCTTCGCCGTGGTGTCCACCGACATCCGCAACCTGGCCCGCGACTCGGCCGAGAACGCCGATCGCATCAAGGACACGGTCAAGGCCATCCAGGATCAGATCGGCGGGGTGCGGCGCGACCTCGAGGAAATCGGCAACACCGCCGCCACCGAGGTCGAGAAGAACAAGGTGATCAGTGCCGACCTGGAAACGGTGGCCAAGGACATGGCCGTGGTGGTGAACGGCAACAAGGAAATCCTCGACGGTTCCGAGGAGATCGTCACCGTGGTCAAGCAGGTGCAGACCGGTGTCGAGCAGATTGCCGCCGCCGCCCAGCAGACCACCCGCGCCACCGGCGAGGCCGGCATCGCCGCCAAGCAGCAGTCCAAGGGGGCCGAGGAACTGGCCGCCGCCATCGAGGAGATCGCTTCGCTCGCCGATGAATTGCAGGCGGCCGCCTGACGCTTCCGCAAACCTATTTAGACAACAGGAGGACTTCCATGTCCGAAGTTGCGGAAGCGGTGCGGGACGAAGCCGGAGCGCGGGTGGCAGATGCCGCCGGTGCCGGTGACGCCCGCCAGTTCGTGATCTTTCATGTCGCAGACGAGATGTTCGCCGTGCCTTTGGCCGAGGTGCAGGAAATCATCCGCATGCCGGATGTCGTCCACGTCCCGTTGAGCCCCGGGGCGCTGGAGGGCTTGGCCAATCTGCGCGGAATCGTGCTGCCGGTGATCCGGTTGCGCCAGATTTTCGGCATGAATTCGGTCGAGCACGACGATGCCACCCGCGTCGTCATCCTCGACCAGGGCCGTCCCGTGGGCCTGGTGGTCGACCGTGTCGCCAATGTGGTCACCGTCGAGCATGACCGCATCGAAACGGTCGACGCCATCCGCGGCACCGTCGACACCGATCTGATGACCGGCATGATCAAGGCCAGCGACGGCAAGTCGATGGTCATGATCCTCGACGCCGGCAAGGTGGTGGCGCGCGAATTCCACGCCGTCGGCAAGGCGATGAAACAGGCGTTGGGCGGCGGGCATCCCGCTGCGGCGAACGAGAGAAAGGACCCGGCCCAGGCAGCCGACGGCAGCGACGAAAGCCAATTGGTCAGCTTCGAGGTGGCCGGGCAGGAATATGCCCTGCCGATCGAGCAGGTCCAGGAGATCGTCCAGATCCCCGAACAGATAACCGAAGTGCCCAACACCGCCTCGCATGTGATGGGGGTGATGACGTTGCGCAACCGGCTGCTGCCGCTGGTTTCACTCCGCGACATGTTCGGGCTGCCGCCGCAGGACGTCACCGACACCAACAAGATCGTGGTGGTGTCCCTGGGCACCGGAGCCAAGGCGATATCCGTCGGCGTCATGATGGACAGCGTCAGGGAAGTGTTGCGGGTGGGGCGTTCGGTCATCGACCCGATGCCGGCCCTGCTGAACCGCGGCGGCAATCTCGGCGAAATCCAGTCGATCTGCCGCCTCGACGGGGGCAAGCGGCTGGTGTCGATCCTGTCGTCCGAGCGGATGTTCGACAGCGGCGACATCCAGGCCGTCATCGACGGCAGTGGCGAGGAGAAGGCGGCAATGGCCGACGACAGCGCGGGCACCCACAGCGGCGTCATCGATGACGAGGAACAGTTCGTCGTCTTCCGCCTGATGAACGAGGAGTACGGCGTCCCCATCGAATCGGTGCAGGAGATCGTCCGTGTTCCCGACGAACTCACCCGGGTGCCGAAGACCCCGGACTTCCTGGAGGGCGTGGTCAATCTGCGCGGCGTCGTCCTGCCGGTGGTCGACCAGCGCCGCCGCTTCGGCCTGCCGTCGATGGAGCGCAACGACCGCCAGCGGATCATGGTCTACACCATCCGCGGCGTGCGCACCGGCTTCATCGTCGACCAGGTGCTCGAAGTGATGCGTATCCCCGCCTCGGTGATCGGCCCGTCGCCGACCCTGTCGGAGGAACAGCAGCGGCTGATCCGCCGGGTCGCCAACATCGAGAAACAGAAACGGATGATCCTGCTGTTGGACATCGACCAGCTCCTCGACACCAAGGAGCTGAACGCCGCCAGCAAAGCAGCGAAGTGACCAACCGGTAGCCGCAGAACGCGGCTTCCATCTCCAGGGGGCGCCAGTCGACATGGCAAAGGCACTGATCGTCGACGATTCGGCGCTGATGCGCCGTCATCTGAAGGAAATTCTCGAAGCCAAGGGCGGCTACGAGGTGGCGGCCGTGCGCAACGGCGTCGAAGCGCTGGAGGCGCTCGAAACATTCAAGCCCGATGTCATCACCCTGGACATCAACATGCCGGAAATGGACGGGCTGACCTGCCTGTCCCACATCATGGCGCGCCGCCCGACGCCGGTGGTGATGGTCTCGTCGCTGACCGAGAGGGGGGCCGAAGTCACCTTCGAAGCCTTGGCGCTGGGGGCGGTGGACTTCATCCACAAGCCGGACGGCACGATTTCGCTCAACGTCGACCGGATCGAGCGCGCGATTCTCGAAAAGGTCAAAGCGGCGAGCCGCGCCCGGCTGCGCCGTTCGACCGGCCTGCAGCAGCGGCTGCGAAACCAGCGCGAGGATAGCGATGATCGCGGTGACCGGCGTGCCACCGGCGCGTCGGCGGCACTGGCGCCCTTGGCGGCGAGCGGCTTCGGAATCGTCATCATCGGGGTGTCCACCGGCGGGCCGGGGACGCTGGAGGAGGTTCTACCCGGCTTTCCCGCCGATTTCCCCTGGGCGGTGGTGGTGGCGCAGCACATGCCGGGCAGTTTCACCGCAGTCTTCGCCCGCCGCCTCAACGACATGTGCCGCCTGCCGGTGGTCGAAGTGGCGCAGATGATGCCGCTGAAGCCGGGGGTGATCTATATCGCCAAGGGCGACGCCGACGTCGTCATCGGCAAGCGCGCCACCGGCTGGGTGGTCAATCCCATGCCGGCCGGCAGCCAGTTCCTCTGGCATCCCAGCGTCGCCCGTCTGGTCGACAGCGGCATGCACGCCATGCCGGCCGATTGCCTGATCGGCGTGCTGCTGACCGGCATGGGCGACGACGGCGCCGATTCCATGAGCGAACTGAAACGCCGTGGCGGCCGCACCATCGCCCAGGACGAGGCGACGTCGGTGATCTGGGGCATGCCCGGAGAGTTGTTCAAACGCGGCGGCGCCAATCTGGTGCTGCCGGCCGGCCGTATCGCCGGTCAGGTGAGCGCGTGGCTCGCCCCACCAAAGGAGGGACGTCATGGCGCTCGTAAAGGGTAGCAACCTGGCGACATTGCCGGTGCCGCAACCGGCGCGCGATCTGGCGACGCTGCTGGCCGATCTGGCGGCGGCCGAGCCCTCGGTGCGCCGCGCCGCCGCCCGCGATCTCGCCCTTCATCCGGAAGCGGCCATGGCCGCGTGTGACCGACTGGTCATGGAAGCCAGTCCCAGCGTGCGGGCCGTGCTGTTCACCACCCTCATCCATCTGCAATCGCCGGCGGTGGCGGTGCGTCTCGCGGCCTTGCTGCGCAGCGACGACGCACCCTTGCGCAATGCCGCCATCGAGGCGCTCCAGGAGATGCCCGACGCCTTCGCCGCCCATTTGCAAGAACTGCTGGCCGACGACGACAGCGATGTCCGCATTTTCGCGGTCAATATCCTGGGGGCATTGCGTCACACCCAGGCTCCCGTTTGGCTGGCCGGGGTCGTGCGATCCGACCCCCACGTCAACGTCTGCGCCGCCGCGGTGGACGGCCTGGCCGAGGTGGGTGGGCTGGAAGCGCTGGCCGATCTGGAGGATCTGCGGCGCCGGTTCGACGGCAATGCTTTCATGGAATTCGCCATCGACGCGGCCATGCGCCGCATCAGGGGGGAATAATGGCCACCGCGACCGTCGCCCATCTCAAGGCCTCGTCTCCCGTCATGACCGACGAGGAGTTCGCGAAATTCTGCGAATTCTTCTATAGGAAAACCGGAATTCAGTTTCAGGATGGCAAGAAATACTACGTAGAACGGCGGATTGCCGATCGCATCGAAAAGACCGGGTCGGACTCGTTCCGCGATTATTTCACGCTGGTGCGTTTCGAGGCGAACGGCGAGGAGTTGCAGTTCCTGGTCAATTCCATGACCGTCAACGAGACCTACTTCTTTCGCGAGGACTACCAGTTCGATGCGCTGGTCGGCGGCATCCTGCCGGAGATCGCGCGGACCAAACGGCGCGGCGACCCCATCCGCATCTGGTCGATCCCGTGCTCGTCCGGCGAGGAACCCTATTCCATCGCCATCAGCATCCTCGAACGTTGGGACCAGGCCGATTCCTGGAACATCGAGATTTGTGCCTCCGACATCGATTCGAAGATCCTGCACGAGGCTCGCAAAGGATTGTTCAGCGAGCGTTCCGTGTCGAGGGTGTCGGCGCAATTGAGATCCAAATATTTCGTTCCGCGGATCGGTGGCGACTTCCAGATTTGCGACGCGCTGCGTGAGTCCATCGACTTCTCGTTGGTCAACGTCGTCGATCCGCTGCACACCCATCGCTTCCGTAACATCGACGTGATCTTCTGCCGCAACCTTCTCATCTATTTCGACGATGTCGGCCGGCGCGAGACCGTGGAGATGTTTTTCGATGCCTTGGGGCCCGGCGGCTACATCTGCCTCGGCCATTCCGAGAGCATGAGCCGAATGTCCTCGATCTTCGTGCCGCGGAAATTCAAGGAATCCATCGTCTATCAGAAGCCCCTGTCGGCGGAGTGACGAAATGAACAGCAGAGGCCGGAGCGAGGTGGGTGGGCAGCAGCCGCGAGTCCTGGTGGTCGACGACGGCATCACCATGCGCATGTTCTACCGCTCGGTGCTGGAAGGGGCCGGATTTGGGGTCGAGGAAGCCACCAACGGCGTCGAAGGCTACGAGAAGCTTTTGGCCCAGCCCTTCGATCTGATGATCGTCGACATCAACATGCCCAAAATGGACGGCTATTCGATGGTGCGGATGGTCCGTGGCGATCCCAACGTCCGCATGGTCCCGGCGATCATGGTCAGCACGGAGGCGAACACGCAGGATGTCGTCCTGGCTTACGAAGCGGGAGCGAACTTCTATCTGCGCAAGCCGGTGGTGCCCGAGGAACTGGTCCTGGTATCCCGCCTGATCGCCGGGGTGCCGGCGCAATGAGCACCCCGCTTCTCGAACGCTTCATCGGCGAGGCCCGCGACCTTTTGCAGGGGGCCGCGTCGGGCCTGCTGGTGCTGGAAAGGCAGCCGGGCAACGAAGCCGCCATCAATGACGTGTTCCGCTCCGTCCATACGCTGAAAGGCTCGGTCGGGCTGTTCGACTTCCCCGCCTTCACCAAACTGGTGCATGCCGGCGAGGACCTCTTGAGCGTCGTGCGCGCCGGCCAGCTTGGCCTGACTTCGGAACTGGTCGACATGCTGCTGGACGCGCTCGATCAGGTCGGCGCCTGGATCGATTCCATCGAGAGCAGCGGCGCCCTGCCGGCGGGCGCCGACGGCGTGTCCAAGGAGATGACCGCCGGGCTGCGGGCGGCCCTGCCCGCCGATTTCGGTGCGCTTCAGGCCGGCGCTCCTGCCGCACATGCGGGCGACCTGAGCGGGATCGACTGGCTGGCGGCCCTTCCCGAGACGGACAGGCTGGCGGCGTTCGCCGCGGCGATGGGCGGCGCCGAGATCAACGCGGTCGAGTATGTTCCCGTCGAGGACTGCTTCTTCAGCGGCGAGGATCCGTTCATCCTGTTCCGCCAGTTGGCGGGCCTTCACTGTCTGGCGATCGAACCGACCGAGGCGTGGGCGACCCTCGACGCCCTCGACCCCTATCGCTGCATCCTGCGTTTCCGGGCGCTTACCACCGCGCCGCGTACCGAGGTCGAGACCCTGTTCCGCTATGTCGTCGAGCAGGTGCGGATGGCGCCGGTGCCCCCGCATGCCCTGGTGTCGGTCACCGGGGATCGCAACGGCGGCCCGGTCTACGGCGACTTCGTCGCCGAGGCGCGCCAATTGGTCGCCGCCGCCGATTGGCCGGCGCTCCGCCGCGCGGTCGACGCACTCTTGCACATCACCGGCCCGGCTTTGTTGTTGGCTTCGGCGCTGCGCTGGCTGGACGCGGTGCTCGCCGTCCCGACCCCAAACCCAAACTGGCTGAATGCCCTGGTCGACTGCATCGCCACGGGCGAAACCGATCTCCATCCGCTGGCATTTCCCCCCCCACCGCCGGCACCGGATTCGGTTTCTCCCCTCCCCTCCAGACCGGCGCTCGCCCCCCGACGCACCGGACTGGGGGGGATCTCCCCTACGGCCGCCCGCATCCTGGAGAGCCAGCGCACCATCCTCGGCCTGCCGCTACCGGCTGGCGGGCTGGGGGCGCGCCTCGATTCGGTGGCGCAGACCGTCGCCAACCTGTTGGCCGCCGAAGCCCGCCGGGCCGCCGATTCCACTGCCTGGACGGCGGCCGTCGATGCCGCCATGGCCCAGGACGACATCCAGCCGGTGCTCCAGGTGCTGGACCACTGGCTGCTGGTGGATGACGGATCCGCGGCGGCGGCGATGCCGGCGTCAGGCGATCCCGCAAGGCGGGAGCATCCCGGCCAGGAAATCAAGCAGGCGAACCGCGTGCTGAAGGTCGACCAGGCCAAGATCGACACCCTGATGAACCTGATCGGCGAACTGGTGGTCTCGAAGAACAGCCTGCCCTTCCTGGCCAAGCGGGCCGAACAGGTCCACGGCTCGCGCGAGATGAGCCGCGAGATCAAGGACCTCCATGCGGTGATCGACCGCCTCGCGCAGGAAATGCAGGGTGCTATCATGGCGGTGCGCATGCTGCCGGTCTCGGAGGTGTTCGACCGCTTCCCGCGCCTGGTGCGCGACGTGGCGCGCAAACTGGGCAAGCATATCGATCTGGTGATCGAGGGCGCCGACACCGCCGCCGACAAGAACATCATCGAAGCCTTGGGCGACCCCCTGCTGCACATCGTCAGGAACGCCATCGACCACGGCATCGAGTCTCCCGAAGACCGCGATGTCGGCGGCAAGCCGATCCAGGCCACCGTGCTGTTGCGGGCCTTTCAGGAAAGCGATCAGGTCATCATCGAGGTGGTCGACGACGGCAAGGGCATCGACCCCGAAAAGATCAAGGAATCCGCGCTCGCCAAGGGCGTCATCGACGAGGAACGGGCGGCCCGCCTGACCGACCAGGAAGCGGTCAATCTGGTGTTCATGGCGGGCTTCTCCACCGCCGCCCAGGTCTCCGACCTGTCGGGGCGCGGCGTCGGCATGGACGTGGTGGTCAACGGGGTGGAAAAGGCGGGCGGCAGCGTCACCATCGCCTCGGTCAAGGGCGAGGGAACGACGGTGCGCCTGTCGCTGCCGCTCAGCATGGCGGTGACCCGGGTGATGGTGGTCGAGGCCGGCGGCGGCATGCTGTTCGGCATTCCCATGGACCACATCGCCGAAACCGTGCGGGTGCACCACGACGCGGTGCGCCGCCTGAAGCAGTCGGAGGCGTTCGTGCTGAGGGACGCCATCGTACCGCTCATCCGCCTCGACCGCCTGCTCGGCGTCGAGTCGCCGGCCTGGTTCGGCGACGGCAGCGAAGAGGATGCGGTGCTGGTGGTGCGGATCGGCGGCAACGTGGTCGGCCTGGTGGTCGACCAGTTCCGCGAGGGCATGGACATCATCCTCAAGCCCTTCGACGGCATCCTGTCCGGCATCGGGGGCTATTCCGGCTCGGCCCTGCTGGGCGACGGCCGGGTGCTGCTGGTCCTCAACCTCAAGGAGCTGCTCTAGCCATGCCGTTCCAGTTCGCCAAGAACACGGTGACCGCGGGGGAGTCCTGCACCGTCGAGGACGCCCTGCCGCTATTGGAATTCCTGCAATCCCATCGCGGCGCCAAGGTCGATCTCGGCCCCTGCACCCATCTGCATACCGCCGTTCTCCAGGTGCTGCTGGCGGCGAAGCCGAAGATCGCAGGCCTCCCCAAGGAGGCGTTCCTGGCCCGCTGGCTGGCGCAGGCATTGGGGCCGCCGGTGAGGAAGACGGCCAAATGACGCAGCCGTTCATCCTCACCATTTCCAATCGCAAGGGCGGCAGCGGCAAGACCACCACCGTCGTCAACCTGGCCGCCGAATGGGCGGGGCGTGGACAGAGGGTGCTGGTCGTCGACCTCGACACCCAGGGCCACGTCGGCTTCGGGCTGGGGGTCGATTCTGCCAAAACGGCACCCGCTGCTCATGACGTTTTCCGCGATCCGGGATTCGATATCCGCGCCGCGGTGCGGCCGACGGCCTGGCCGGGTCTGTGGTGCGCGCCCGCCGATCCGCTTTACGACGGGCTCGACTCTCTGCGCGACGTTTCGTTGCTCGCCCGTCAACTCCGCCGGCCCGAGATGGGCGTCTACGACATCATCATCCTCGACACCCCGCCGTCACTCGATCTCGTCCTGACCAGCGCCCTGACCGCCGCCGACGCCGTCCTCGTTCCGCTGTTGGCCCATGCGTTGTCGGCCGAGGGCGTCAGGCAGTTGTCGCGGCTGTTCTACAAGACGGTCACCACCACCAATCCGGACCTGAAGCTGGTGGGGCTGCTGCCGATCATGGCCTGCGAGCGCATCGGTCACCATCGCGCCGTCATCGCCGACATCTCCCGCCAGTTCGGGCCTGAACGCGTGCTGCGCCCGATCCGCAGCGACATCCAACTGGCAGCGGCCTTCGCCGCGCGCCAGCCCATTCGCCATTTCGCCCCGCGCAGCCGCGGCGCGCTCGACTACTACCTGCTCGCCGACGAACTGGCGAGTTGCTGGCGCTCGCCGGTTTCCCTGGAACTACAAAAGAAGGTTTCATGATGCCTTCCACAATTCTCATCGTCGACGATTCGGCGACCATCCTGATGAGCATGGAGGCCATCCTGCACAAGGCGGGCTTCACCGTCGCCAAGGCGGCCTGCGGCGAAGAGGCTGTAACCAAGCTCCAGGGCGGTCTCAAGCCCAACATGATCATCACCGACATCCACATGCCGGGGATGAGCGGGATCGATCTCATTCGCAAGGTTCGCACCATGTCGGGGTTCCAGTTCATCCCGATCCTGGTGGTCACCACCGAATCCCAGCAGGCCAAACGTGACGAGGCCCGCGCCGCCAAGGCCACCGGCTGGCTGGTCAAGCCGGTGCAACCGGACGACCTGCTCAAGGTCGTCAAGCAGATACTGCCCAACGGATGACCCGCGATACGATCTCGCTGATCCGGATCGGCGCGGTCGCGACGGCTGTGGCCGCAAGCACGGCGGCGGCAGCCGCGGCCTTTGGCGACGTGGCGGCGGGGCTCGCGGCGCTGGGGTCGCTTGCCGTCGGGTATGGACTGGGACGCAAGGACGGCGCCCTGCCGGGCGCTGTTCGCCTGCTGATGTTCCGAGTGGCCGACGAATTGGCCCAGTACCGGGCCTTCACCAAGCTGCTGCGCGATCAGGGCGAGCGCATCACCGAGAGTACCAGCGGCGCGGCGACGGCGATCGTCACCGGGCTGACGCAGATGGATGCCGATGTCGACCGCCTGCGGGACCTGGTGGGAGATGCCGAGGCGTTGCGCTCGCTGGTGGATGCGGTCAGTGCCCCGGTAATCGAAATGCTGGGGCAGATCCAGTTCCAGGACGTCACCCAGCAGCAGATCGCCTTCCTGTCGCGGCTGTCGCTGATCGTCGACGAGCACATGATCGACCTGGCGCGCCAACTGGGCGACCGAAGGGCGATGGATCGCGTCGGCAACTTCAAAGAAATGTTCAACAAGGCCCTGGACGACTGCGTGATGACCAGCCAGCGCGAGGACCACCATGCCGCCGCCGGGCTCGACATGCAGGAGGCCGGCGGACCCAAGATCGAAATGTTCTAAGCACGTATTCGCTGGCGAATGATGCCTGTCAGCCATCCAGATATCGGTGATCTCAAATGAAAATGTCGGATTCCAATACCTGGCTCCCCCTTGCGATCATGTTGCTGCTGGCGGTTCTATCCGGCGAAGGGGGCGTGGCCGTGCTCCCCGCGATGCCGGAGGCGCTGGAAATGGCCGTGCGGATCTCAGTGGCGGGAATGGTTCTCGCGTCCTTCCTCGGGTGGAGCCGCCGGCACCCGGCACCGGTCACAGAGCGTCGAGCGGCCCAGCCGATGGCCGCTGTCCCGCCAGCCATGCAGCCGGTTGTCGCGAAGACCTACGACCGTGTCCGCTGCGCCATCTGCATTACGGAAAAAATCGCATATTTCCGCCAATTTTCTGCGGCGATGAAGGAGGCGACCATGAGTGTCGTCGCAGACACCGAAAAGAACGCGGTGACCCTGATGACCGACCTCAAGGTGGTCGAAGGCAGTCTGGAAAGCCTGCTTGCTTTCATCAGCGCCACCGATTCCAACGACCGTGTCGTCGAGATCATTGAACAACTCCATCGCAGCCGAGCGCTGGTCGATCAACTTTCCGCAGAGCGGCTGCGGGATGCCGAATGTGTTCAGAAGGCGATGGAAAACATCAGCGGAGTTGTCGCCAATCTCGGAAAAATGGTTCAGGCGGTCCGCGGCATATCGAGATCGACCCGCATGCTGGCATTGAACGCCACCATCGAGGCGGTTCGCGCCGGCGAGATGGGGAAGGGATTCGCCATCGTCGCCTCGGAGGTCAAGGTCTTGTCGCAACAGTCGGACCAGGCCGCGGTCGAGATCGGTGCCGGCATCGACGATCTGCAAAAGGCGGTGGAGACCAGCCTGGGCACCATCGTCGGCGAGCGCAATCGCAAGGAGGAGAGCAGCTTCGCCGTGATCTCGGAAGCGGTCGGCGAATTGACCGAGAACCTGCAGACGCTGATCGCCCATCAGCGCGATACGATGGCCAAGGTGCAGTCCGAGAACGAGAGGCTGGGTGAACCGATCATGCAGATGATCGGCTCGATCCAGTTCCAGGATGTCGTCAAGAAGCGCCTGGAGGCCCTTTCTCACTGTTCCGATTGCATTTCGGAGATTTTCGAGACAACTAGCAACGATATGGCCAACACTGCGGTCAATTCCATTGAGGAGATGAACGACCTGGTCCGATCGCATTTGGATCGATCCGTCAATGCCGCCATCGCCGAACTCAAATACAGCCACGAATTGGCGCCCGGCCAAGATGCGTCGCAACAAATTGGAGGCGCTGCAATCGAGATGTTTTGAAGTTTTATTTTGTCTGCATTACCGCAATAGGAATACAATAGAACAATTTACGGGTGTTATAAGTGGAACCGCCAGCGAGGTTGCCGGAAGCCGTCGCCCAACGCTCTGCGCTGCTGCGCGAGCAGGTCGATACGTTTCTGACCAGTATCCGGGCTGCGTGAACATCGCAGATCGGATCGCGTGACAGGGGGACCGCGGGCTGGCAGAGCAATGGACGCCCCCCGTCCCGCCCCAGCGGATTGAAGAACTCCAGTTTGGCCAGCACCGTCGCCCTGACTCCGGCCGCCGCAGTCATACCAGCCGGCCTTTGAAAAGGCCGGGTGTATCGCCCCTAGCCGGGCGGGCCGCGTCCGCGGCCCTTGGCCGCCGCCTCAACGGCGGCTGAATACCGGCCGCCGAGTTTGTTCGATCGTCGGCCGGTATCAGACGGTTGATGCGCGCCAGGGGCGTGTTGCCGATGGTCTTGGCGATGTCGTCGCATACGCCCCCATTGATTCCTCCACGCAGGTGTGTGATACAATCTACTAGACAGTAGGTAGCTGACAAAGGCCATCGTGGATTTAGGTCTGGGCACGCGGCGGGGCAGCGGCCCTGAACGTCGCGTCGAAATAGGAGGTCGAGGTCGAGCATGCGGATCGGGGTACCCAGGGAGATCAAGACACACGAGTATCGGGTCGGGCTGACCCCGGCCGCGGCGCGCGAACTGGTTCATCGTGGCCATGAAGTCGTGGTGGAGACCGGTGCCGGAGACGGCATCGGCATGCCTGATGCCGCCTATCTGGCGGTCGGGACGCAGATCGCCGGAACAGCAGCCGAGGTATTCACCGCCGCCGAACTGGTGGTCAAGGTCAAGGAGCCGCAGCCCTCGGAATTCGCGCTGCTGCGGGAAGGCCAGATCCTGTTCACCTACCTCCATCTCGCCCCCGACCGAGCCCAGGCGCAGGCGTTGCTGCGGTCCGGCTGTATCGCCATCGCCTATGAAACGGTCACCGATGCGCGCGGCGGCCTGCCGCTGCTGGCGCCGATGTCCGAGGTGGCGGGACGCATGTCGATCCAGGTCGGCGCCCACTGCCTCGAGAAGGAGCAGGGCGGCGCCGGCGTGCTGCTGGGCGGCGTGCCGGGCGTGCTGCCGGCCTCGGTCACCATACTGGGCGGCGGCGTGGTCGGCACCAACGCGGCAAAAATGGCGACCGGAATGGGAGCCCGGGTGGTGGTACTGGACAAATCGCTGCTGCGTCTGGCCCAACTCGACGACCTGTTCGCCGGGCGCATCCGTACCGTCTACGCCACTCTCGACGCCATCGAGAAGCATGTGCGGGAGGCCGATCTGGTGGTCGGCGCGGTGCTGGTTCCCGGCGCCGCCGCTCCCCGGCTGGTCAGCCGGGACCTGGTGGCCGACATGCGCAAGGGGTCGGTGGTGGTCGACGTCGCCATCGACCAGGGCGGCTGCTTCGCCACCGCGCGCCCAACCAGCCATGCAGCGCCGACCTACGTCGAGGAGGGCGTGGTGCATTACTGCGTCACCAACATGCCGGGCGCGGTGGCCCGCACCTCGGCCTTCGCGCTCAACAACGCCACCCTTCCCTACGTGCTGGCCCTGGCCGACAAGGGCCTTGCCGGTGCGCTTGCCCTGGACCCGCACCTCCGCGCGGGTCTCAACATCCACCGCGGCCGGGTCACCCACGCCGCGGTGGCACGTGATCTCGGCTTGGACTTCGTTCCTGCCGAGGATGTCGTCCCATAGCCGCTCGGGAGAGGGTCATGCGCCGTTCCATTCTCAGCTATTTGTCTCCGGCTTCCGCCGCCGGTGAGGTCGACGATCGCGGCCGTGTCGGAGAGGTGGCCGACGCGTTGTGGGCACGCCTGCGCATCGAAGCCAAGGAGGCCTATACCCGGGCACCTGCGCTGGCGCCGTTGTTCGTCGAGTCCATCCTCGAACGGGACTCCTTCGAGGCCGCGGTCTCCCATCGCATTTCCACCCGCCTGGCGACCAGCACGGTGGGATTGGAGGTACTCGTCGACACCTGGGCGAAGGCGCTTACCGGCTCGCCCGATGTCGGCAGGGCGCTGCGCGCCGACATCGTCGCCGTGGTCGAGCGCGATCCGGCGTGCGAACGGTTCATCGAGCCCTTCCTCTATTTCAAGGGCTTTCACGCCATCCAGACGCATCGGCTGGCCCATTGGCTGTGGAAGAACGACGAACGGGATTTCGCGCTCTACCTGCAAAGCCGCTCCTCGGATGTGTTCCAGACGGACATCCATCCGGCGGCTCGGTTCGGCCGCGGCATCTTTCTCGACCATGCCACCGGACTGGTGGTGGGCGAGACGGCGGTCATCGAAGACAACGTCTCCCTGTTGCAGGACGTGACCCTGGGCGGGACCGGGAAGGAATCGGGAGATCGCCACCCCAAGGTCCGCAGTGGGGCGATGATCGGTGCCGGCGCCAAGATCCTCGGCAACATCGAGGTTGGCGCCAACGCGCGGATCGCTGCCGGATCGGTGGTGCTGCGTCCCGTCGAGGCCAATGCGACCGTCGCCGGCGTGCCCGCCAAGGTGATCAAGGTCGCCGACCATGACAATGCCAGCCGCAGCCTCGATCAGGTTCTCAGCGACCTGTCCTATTGTGCGTTCGACTATTCGATTTAGATGGGCCG
>Ga0265331_10001495_pt1 | contig 17261 bp, 14 predicted proteins | sample 41923metaG_FD_202088 | JGI IMG/M metagenome (GOLD analysis project Ga0265331, IMG submission 202088) | Rhizosphere microbial communities from Carex aquatilis grown in University of Washington, Seatle, WA, United States - 4-19-23 metaG | ecosystem: Host-associated > Plants > Roots > Rhizosphere... | reverse complement strand
CCGCGGTCTGCGCAACGAGCTTCCAGCCGCATTGCGGATCGTTTTTCAAACGCTGCGCCGCCGCGATCAATGCGCGCACAAAAGCCACTATCCTTTTTCGCAATTCCGGATCGTCAAGATTGGCCTGCGTGGTGGAGAGATTGAATTTCTCCGTGTAGACCGCGGGATCGGAGAATTCGATCGCATCGGCGCCCAGCGCAACCTTCGCGCGTTGCGGTTGCGGTTCCCACAGCGCGGCGGCATCGATCTTGCCGGTGCGCAACGCCTCGGGCACGAGGCTCAGCGGCGCCTCGGTATGCGCCATGAACGGCACGAGGGTCACGTCGTCCGATGTGAGGCCGGCGGTGCGCAGCATGCAGTCGAGGAAATACGCGCCCGACGAATCGATCTGCGTTGCCACGCGTTTGCCGCGCAGATCGGCCGGCGTTGCGATGCCTGCAGAGCGGCGCGCCACGATGCGGTAAGGGCACTCGGCGACGGTGAAAATGACGCGCAGGTCGGGGCCGGCGACGGAGCCGCGCAGCGTCTGCGTTTCGGAATTCGTCGCGAGGTCGGCCTGGCCGGCCGAGTTGAGGCTGGCGAGATCGCTGGCTTTGCCCCACAGCGCCATCACGCTGCCATGCTCGATCAGGGTCTTGCCGGCGTAGATGTCCTTGGCCGCCAGCAGGACCGGCGCCATTTCGAGCAGGGACAGATTTCCGTAGATGCGCAGCGTATCCGACGCGTTCGCGCCTGCTGAAGTCATAACAACGTCCCGATATTCAAAGGCAGTAACTTATACGTAGCGGCATGCGTTCGGTCAATTCCCACAGCATCGCGCGGCGCCCGCTTTCGGGTGGACAAGCGGGCCGGCCGTGTCGGCAGTTATACGCGCGCGGCCTATTCGAGCGGCTCCAGCTTGACGATCGATGCGCCGTGGTTGCTGCCGACCCAGAAGGTTACCGGAGTCGTCGTGTTGTCCACGTACACGCGGCGTATGTTGGTCGAACGCGGCAGCAGATACTCGATGACCCGCCCGCTGCGCGTATCGACGCGCGCGATGCGGTCGTTTGCCATGCCGCCTGCCCATGCTTCGCCATTTTTGTCGAGCACGGCATCGTACGGCATCGACCACGGCGTCGTCAGCGGCCATTCCTGGATCGCTTCGGTTTTCGGATCGAATACGCCGATTTTGTTGCCGCGATGTTCGGCGAACCAGAAGCGGTCCTGGTCGTCGGCGCGGCCGCGCCGTGGATTCGAGTTCGGCGTCGGCGTCTTGTAGAGCTTGATCGCGCCGGTCGCGGCATCGATCTTGCCGACGTGCTCGTAGTTGAAATCCGTGATGTAGACGTTGTTTTTCGAATCGGTTGCGAGGTCGTAGAGATTGTGCGGCCGGCCTTTGGGCGCGTCTTTCCACGGTTCGAACGTTTCCCATTTGCCGGTCGCCGGGTCGAAGCGATGCAAGCCCGCGATGCCGTTGCTTTCCATCCAGATTTTGCCGTCCGCCGGATGCGCGGGCATGATCATGTTGATTTGCGTCACGTCGGTGTTGATTTCGGGCGGCAGCGTCCACACCTGGAATTTCTCGGCTTTGCGGTCGAACTTGGCGAACGACGCCTGGTACATCATGCCGAGCCACAGGTTGCCGTCGCGGTCGACTTCCAGGTCAAGATTGCCGGTCGGAAACTTGGGCTTGATCTGCGGCACCGGAAACTCGGTGACCTTGCCGCTCTTCGGATCGAGCCTGCCGATAAACTGTTCGCCGAAACTCGAAAACCACGCGTTGCCGTCGGGATCGAGCACGACGTCGTGCGGCGACACGGTCGGCCGCGGCAGATCGTATTCGGTGATTACGACGCGCGTGGCCGCGCCGCTGGGACGCGGATTGGTTTTCAACTCGTAGTCCCATTTCTTGCCGCGGCTCAGATTGACCGTGCTCAGGAATTCGGCGGTTTTCCGCACGACTTCCGGATTGGGTTTGCGCACGAGTTCGACGCGCACCTGCGGATGTATCGGCATGCTCATCGGCGCGTAGTTCGCCATGCGCGGCAGCACCTGGGTGAATTCCTCGGCGGTGTGCGTGGAATGCACAATGCGCTGCATGGTGTGGCAGCTGACGCAGCTCAGGAACGCGCTTTTCTGCTCCTCGGTCCCCGGCATGCTCGCGAGCCATTCCGAGTTCGTCAACTGCAGAGCGAGGTTTTTGGTCGTGCGCAATCGCAGGTTGGCCACGGCCGTTTTGCCGGCGCCGACGGTGGCTTTTATCTTGCCGCCGGTTTCATAGCCCGCGGCGCGGACGGTGATGTCGTACTTACCCGGTTCGAGCTTCCCGCGCGGGAAGCCGTAGCGGCCGTCGGCGTCGCTGACGACGGTAATGGTGATAGTCGAGCCGGCTTTTCTGGCGCTGACCAGCACGCCTTCCATCGCGCCTTCCTTGGCCGATGTGACCTTGCCCGTCAAGGCGACGTCGGACGCGGCCGCGGCGACGGCGTGGTGTAAAGCCTGCGCGCCGGCGATCGCGACCCCCGCGACCAGCGCAACGATAAAACGTTTGGTTTTCATGAGAGATCCTCCCTTACGGTTCCGATTAGGTCCAGGTGCGCTCTGCGGCGCATTCTTACCAGGAATTGCAGCGGCGATGATAGCCTTTTTTCGGGTGCCGTTGCATTTTGGGGCGGTTTTGCCGACTGCCGTACCTGCTCGTGTTGCGCGGCCCCGCAGATCAAGCCGATCGGGGAAGCGTTGCTGACGATTCGTTCTTAAACGAATTATTCAGCGCTCGCCCCGGAGGCTTTGACCACCTTGGCCCACAACGCAATCTGCGCGCGATTGAATTGATCCATGCCTTCCGGCGTCGTGCTCACCACTTCGGCACCGAGGCTGGAAATGCGCTCTTTAACATCGGGCGCGGAGAGCATGCGCACCATCTCGCCGTTCAATTTCATGATGACGTCTTTGGAGGTCGCCGCAGGCGCCACCACGCCGAACCACCCGATAGCCTCGAAGCCCGGCACGCCGGACTCCGCCATCGTTGGGACTGACGGCAGAGCACTCGCGCGCTTCGCGCTGGTGACCGCCAGCGCCTTGATGCGGCCCGATTTCACAAAGGGGCTCGCCACTACGATGTTTTCGAAGCTCAGCGCGATTTGTCCGCCGATTACGTCGGCGATCGCCTGAGCGCTGCCCTTGAAGGGTACGTGCTGCATATCGATGCCGGTAAGCATTTTCAGCATTTCGCCGGATAGATGGTTCGGTGTGCCGCTGCCGGGCGACGAAAAAGTCAGTTGGCCGGGCCGTGCTTTCGCCAGCGCCACCAGCTGACGCGCGTTGCTGACCGGCATCGAGGGATGCACCGACAGCACGTAACACGTGGTGGCCATCAGCGAAATCGACGCAAAATCCCTGACGGGATCGAACGAAAGTTTCGCATAGAGACTGGGCGCCACTGAATTGGGCGCGGTGGTGGCCAGCAACAGCGTGAGGCCGTCGGGTGCGGCTTTGGCAACCTGCTCGGTGCCGATCAGGCCGCCCGCGCCGGGCCGGTTATCCACGACGAATTGCTGCCCGAAGCTCTCGGAAAACTTCTGACTCGCGATGCGCGCCATCAGATCGGCGGTGCCCCCGGCCGTCCACGGCACCACCATGCGCGCGGCGCGCGAGGGGTAGTTCTGGGCAAACGCGCAAGTGGATGCGGCACACAGCAAAGCGGCGATCGGGACACGCAGTGCGGACATGACTTCTCCTCCCGGTTATACGGCATTCTACCGGTCTAAATGGCGAGCGGCGTCGCCTGCCGGTATGATTGAACGATTGCATGCATGATTGCAAGACTTGGTCCCGCTCATCAGTTGCAATTGGAAAGGTTGGTTTACATGCCGTTCTTCAAATCTCTGCCTGACGACGCCGGTCCTCCCAGCGTCTTCACGAAATACCCCGAGATCTACGGGCCGTGGTCGAAGATGAGTCAGGCGCTGATGAACGGCGCATCGCCTTTGAGTCAGGGCGAACGGGAGCTGATCCTCGCCTATGCGGCGGGCGTGGCCGGCTGCAAATTTGTCTACATCGCTCATTCCGAAGCCGCCTATGCGTGGGGCATCGAGAACGGCGTAATCGATCGCCTGCTGGAAAATCCGGGCACCGCGCCCGTGGAAGCACGCTTGAAGCCGTTGCTGGCGTACGTGCGCAAGTTGGCGTTGACGCCGGGCGAGATGTCGCAGGCGGATGCCGATGCGGTGTTCGCAGCGGGCTGGAACGAGCAGGCGCTGCACGACGCCATCGCGGTGACGGCGCGCGCGGCTTTCATGCAGCGCCTGGTCGAAGGGCACGGCTTCACGCCGATGACTCGCGCAGCCGCAGTCAAGCGTGCCAAGAGCCGCGTCGAGCGCGGTTATGTCAACCTTTATCCGGCGTTTCGGGAAGACAAGTAGCGCCGGTTAAACAGTTGAACAAGGATTCCACGCGTCGCATAAGAAGATAAGCCGCATCTGTACCGGTGACGACGGCCTCCGGCACTTCGAGGACCTGGTGGGGGCCCGGGCTCGGAAATTATTTGCGAGGGAGCGAAAAGCGGGAGAAGAAGCGCCAGATTTCAGTGTTCGCGTCGATAACGCGCGTTGCCGGTCCCAGCAATTTCTCGAAGGAAGGTTGGGCGCCCGGCCAGCCGTGTCCGGCACCGGCCAGTTTCCATAACGCCACTTCGGCGCCGTCACGACAGTGCCCGTACACGAGCAGCCGCGCGGTTTGGCCGGCGGCTTCCTTAAATTGCTTCTCTTCCGGAGTCGCCGAACATCCATCGTTCCGCACCCACGCCGACAGCATTTCATCGACGGGCTGGTGAAGAACGCGCTTGTTCGTAAACGGAAACGGCGGGCCGAGTCCGCCGCGGTAAAGCGCGCGCGGGTCGTCTACGCTGTGAATGTGCAGTATCGGCACGGCTCTCCCGGAACGGAGAGCGGGAACATGAACGCCGGCGACCGCGGCGACCGCGGCGATTGTGTCCGGCAACTCCTCGCCTAGACGATGGGCCATCATGCCGCCGTTGGAGTGGCCCGTAACGTAGATGCGCCGTAAATCGATGCTGGCCCGTTTGGAGAGATCGTCGATGAGCGCGGATATAAATCCGACGTCGTCTATTTTGTGGTCCATTGCATACGAACAGCAATTGCCGGCATTCCATGTCAGCAGGCGGTTGCCCAGTGTGCCGCTGCCGTTCGGGTAGACGGCGATGTAGCCATCGCGATCCGCTGCGGCATCCAGGCCGGCGCTTTGCCGATGCTGCTGCGCATTGCCACCGCCCCCGTGCAGGCTCAACACGACGGGCAGCGGCCCCGCAATCGCCTGGTGCGGCACGTGAACCAGGTAATTTCGAATTTTGCTGGCTACAGTCAATTCAAACTGAAAATCTCCGGGCGGAAGCGCTGCCGCCCAAACCGATGAAGAGGCGACGAGCGCGAAGAAATATCCTGTCAGACGCCGACCGAACTTGGTCATAGAGGACTACGAGCTCTGCTTCGCGTCGGTCGTAGATGACCACCGCGAAGCGGCGAATCGACGCGGCGCCCCACAGGCAGAGTCAGCTTTTCCAGTTCCGCGAAGTCACGTAATCGCGATTGATATCCACGACCTTTTGCGTGCCGCAATTGCCCATCACCAGTTTGAGTTCGCCTTGCAGGATTTCCAGCACGCGGTTGACTCCCGCCTCGCCGAATGCCCCCAGGCCCCACAGCATCGGCCGGCCGATGCCCACGGCAGTGGCGCCCAGCGCCAGCGCCTTGAACACGTCGGTGCCGCGCCGCACGCCGCCGTCGAGAAAAACCGGAATCTTGTTACCGACCGCGGCCACCACTTCCGGCAGGGCCTCGATGGTGCCGCGCCCGGTTTCCGTGGAACGGCCGCCGTGATTCGACACCAGGATTCCGTCGAGGCCGTATTCGAGGCACAGCTTCGCATCCTCGTGCGTGTCGATGCCCTTGAGTATTAATTTGCCTTTCCAGTAATCGCGCACGCGTGCGACGAATTTCCAGTCCATCGCCGGATCGGAACTGCGCAACCCCGTGAAGTCGATGCCGTCCTGCATCGGGCGGTGGCGGTTGGCATCGGGCCCGCCCTTGTGACACGCTTCGCACTGCTGCAAGTCTTTGGGGCGCATGCGCAGATAAGTTTCGCTGAAACGCCCCGTCGTGTTGTCGCAGGTGAGCGCGAGCACCGTCACGCCGTTGGCCTGAAAGCGCTTCATCAGCGCGACACTCGCGTCCCACGAGTTGGGCGCGTAGAACTGCTGCCACACCGGGTGGCCCAGCGCTTGCGTAACCTCTTCGATCGAGCGGCCAGTCGAAGTGGACAGCATCTGCGGCGCACCGCGCGCCCGCGCCGCGCGCGCTACACCCGGCTCGGCATCCGGATGCATGGAACCCTGCCCGCCCGTGGGGCAGGTAAAGATCGGCGCGTTGTAAGTGGCGCCGAACAGGTTCACGCGCATATCCACCTTGGTGGCGTCGCGCAAACGACGCGGGCGCAACTGCAGATTCCGGAAACCCTCGCGATTCGCCAACAGCGTGGCATCGTCATCCGTGCCGCTCGACATGTACGCCCAGTGACCCTGCTGGACTTTGGTGCGCGCCGTCGCCTCCATATCGAACACCGTCAGCGCATCTTTCGGGTTCTCGACGACGCTCATGCGGTCGCGCATGATGCTGGCGAAGCTGCTCGACTTGATGTCTTGCGCCAGCACGTCGTTCCCCAGAAAAGCGGCCATGCCGCCTGCCGATGCGATATAAGGGCTGGCCGCCAGATACTTGAGAAATTCGCGGCGGGCAACGATAGTAGTCTTGTCGGTCATGATTCTCCCCCTGTGGTAGAGACAGCCTTGTCCTGGCAGGCTTGATCGTTATTGGAATTTGAATCGGGTCGCGAGTTCTATTGTGCGCCTGATCGCGCCGCTTAGCCAAATGGCATAAACGCGCAACGCCCGCAGCGGCATGGCGCAGGCGCCGCCCATCAGCATCGCCCGTTCACTGCGGCTCAGGGCGCGATGTCGATATTCGCCGACCGGATCACGGCCGCCCACCTCGCACGCTCCGCGAGAGTGAATGCGGAAAATTCCGCCGGAGTGCTGCCCACCGGCTCGACGCCGGTATTGACCAGATGCGCGTGTATATCGGGCCGGGCCAATCCATTCACCACTTCGCGTTGCAGTTGATCCACGGTGGCCGGCGGCGTGCCCTGCGGCGCCATCAGTCCGTACCAGATGTTGACGACCAGATTCAACCCGGCTTCGCCCGCGGTCGGCACGTCGGGCAGTTCCGCGGAGCGGCGCGTGCTCATGATGGCAAGCACGCGGATGCGTCCGGCTTTGACTTGCGGCAATACGCTGACCGAACTCGGAAACATGACCTGCACGCGCCCCGCCTGCAGGTCGATCGCGGCATGCGCGGTCCCCTTGAACGGAACGTGCAACATCTTGACGCCGGTGGTTTGACTAAAGAGCTCGCCGGCGAGATGCAGCGGACTGCCGATGCCGCCCGACCCGTAACTCAGCTCATCCGGATGCTTGCGGGCGAGAGCTACCAAGTCATTCAACGAACGGGCGGGCAGCGCTGGATGCACGGCCACGATGATCGGCGTGGTGCCCAGCAAAGAGACGGCGGAAAAATCCTTGACGGGGTCGTACGGCGGATTACGGTGAAGCAGGGAAGTTACGACGTAACTCGCCGTGGCAACGAGCAGCGTGTATCCGTCCGGCTTCGATTTCGCCACGAAATTCGCGGCGGCGATATTCGGCTGCCGGCTTTCGACGAAAAACTGCGCGCCCAGCGAACGCGTGAACTGATCCGCAAACAGTCTCGCCATGACGTCGGTGCCGCCGCCGGGCGAACTCAGCACTATCTTCACCGGTTTCACCGGATACGATTGCGCCAGAGCCTGCCCGCCGGCAAGCGTCAAGGCGGCGGCGAACGCCACACCGGGCCGGGTCCTCAACCTTGCCTCGTACAAGACAGGGTCAGGCTCACGCTCACTTGCCGCGCGGCCGCCATTTCCCCGATTCGACGAGCGCAAACAAGTCTTCGACCAGCCGGTGCATCGCGTCCGGTTCTTCCAGATTCACCAGATGGCCGGTTGCGGGTACAACCGAAAGCTGCACCGCCGGGCTGACCTGCTTCATGAAAAGCCCCGATTCGATAGCGCCGGGGTCTTCGTCGCCGACGATCACCAGCGAGGGCACTTTCATCGCCCGCAACGCGCGCTCCATGCTGAAGAGCGAAGCCCGGCGCCCCTGCACGCGGCGCGTGATGTTGGCGCAACCCTGCGCCGAGTGCTGCATGAAGCGCCGGCAGAAGTCGTCGAACGCCCGCGGATTCTTGCTTTTCAACCGGATGCGATTTTCGGCTTTGCGCAGTCCCTTCAACACGACGGCGAGCCCGCCTTCCTCGTACAGTCGCGCGCGCGCCCCGGTCTGGCGCAGGAAGACGGCCCGGTTGCGCGGATCGCCGCCGCTGCCGATGCCGATCATGGTCAGCGACAACGCCATGCGGGGATAAGTGAGGCCGAAATCCAGGGTCGTGCGCGAGCCCATCGAACAACCGATGATGTGCGCTTTCTTCAACCCGAGGTGACGCATCACGACGGCGACGTCGTCGACCGCATGCTGGTGGGAATAGCGCGACGGCGACGCCGGCACTTCCGACGGCGGATAGCCGCGGGCGTTGAACGCGATGCAGCGATAGTGGCGGCTGAAATGCTGGATCTGCTTTTCCCAGCTCCACAGGTCGCCGGAGAACTCGTGGCAGAACACGATCGGCGTTCCGGTGCCGGCTTCTTCGTAGTACAGCCGCGCGCCGTCAGACTGGATGTAGGGCATGTCAGTTCGCTCAAGCCGGCGCGAAGACCGGCATCGATACGCCGCCTTCCGTCTTCTTGAAAGTGACTTTGACTTTTTGCCCGACTTTCACCGTGTCGAGATCGCAATCGACGATGTTCGTCATCATCGTCACGCCTTCGTCGAGCTTGACGTAAGCGATGCAGTACACGACGGGGCCGGCGCGGCGGCTCACGCTGTAGCTGTAGATCTCGCCGGTGCCTTCCGCCTGGACCCATTGCACTTTGTCGCTGAAGCAGAACGGGCACAGCGCGCGCGGGTAGTGATGGTGCTCGCCGCAACTGCCGCACTTCTTGAGCATGAGTTTGCCCGCCGCCGCGGCGTCGAAGTATTCCTGGTCGCCGGGGTTCATCGCGGTGTCGCGCATCTTTCTTTCCTGATATGCGGTCGCCATTGCCTTACTCCCTTTCCATGATCACTGTGGAGCTGCCGTGCCGGTGCCCGAGCGAGCCGCCGGTGCCGTGCGCAAGTGCTAAGTCGCAATTCTTCACTTGCACCTTGGGATGCGCCTCGCCGCGCAACTGGCGCACGGCCTCGATGACTTTGGTCATGCCGCCGCGATTCGCCGGGTGGTTGTTGCAAAGCCCGCCGCCGTCGGTGTTGAACGGCAGCTTCCCTGTCCCGGAGATGAGATTGCCGTCGGCGACGAATTTTCCGCCTTCGCCTTTTTTGCAGAAACCGAGATCTTCCAGCTGCATGATGACGGTGATCGTAAAGCTGTCGTAGATCGACGCGTATTTCATGTCGGCGGGCTTGACACCGGCCTCTTCGAATGCGCGCTTCCCCGACCAGCGGGCGCCGGAGTAGCTGAGATCGACCTTGCCGCCCATCTGATGCTTCAACGCTTCGCCGACGCCGATGATCTTCACCTTCGGCCGCTTCAGCTGCTTGGCGATCTCCGGCCGCGCCACGATCAGGGCGCCGCCGCCGTCGCTCACGACGCAGCAGTCCAGGCGATGCAGTGGATCGGAGATCATCGGAGAATTCAGCACTTCTTCGACCGTGACCACGTTTTTCAGCATGGCGTTGGGGTTGTGCTGCGCATGATGCGAAGCCGCGACTTTGACCCATGCGAGCTGCTCGCTGGTCGTGCCGTACTCGTACATGTGGCGCATGGCCACCATCGCGTAAAGGTTGACGGTGACCGGGCCGTACGGAATTTCATACGGCGCGTCCGGCAGATAGGAGCCGCGTTCGCGCACTTGCGTCCCCGAGCTGCCTTCCGAGTTCGGCCGGCCTGCAAGGGTAATGAGCGCGACGTTGCATTTGCCGAGCGCGATCGCTTCCGCCGCGTGGCCGACGTGCACGAGATACGAAGAGCCGCCGCAATCAGTCGTGTCGAAATGACGCAGCTTCAGGTTCATGTAATTGGCCATGCTGAACGCATTCGCCCCGGGCGCGTCGCCGGCGCAGAAGTAGCCGTCGATGTCGTCCTTGGTGAGTCCCGCGTCCTCGATCGCGCCTTTCGCCACCTCGGCGTGCAGCTGCGCGACCGATTTGTCCGGCGCCTTGCGCAAAGGGTGCTCGTAAGCGCCGACAATGTAGGCCTTCCCTTTGATGCTCATGGTTCCCCCTTTGCAATTATTCAGTCAGGTACAGCAAGGTAGCACAAATTAATTTGCGCGCGCGAAGGTGATTGCCTTCGTCGCAATGTCTTCGAGCCAGCCGAGGTCGAGGTGCTGGTGCGCTTCGCAGACGAACCACGGTTCGCGCGAGTCGGGTTCGAGCATCACGCCCAGCTCGATGAGCTTCCACGCGAACTTGCGGTAAAGCTCGCTGTTGGTGACGCGCCAGTCGCGATAGTTGGCAGGGACTTGCGGCGTGAAATGGATGCCGAACATCGCGGGCGGGCCGGCAAAAGCGTGTTCGATTCCCGCCGCCGTGAATACGCGGCCGAGCAGATCGCGGATCTGCGTCCCCACCCGATCGACCGTTTTCAGGGCGTCGGTCTCGGCGAGTATTTTCAATGTGGCGTGTGCGGCGCTCAGCGCGACCAGATTCGCGGTGTAAGTTCCGCCGTGGACTACGCCGCCAGGGTGCGAGCCGACGACATCCATCACGTCTGACCGCCCGCCGAACGCCGCCACCGGATAGCCGTTGCCCATCGCCTTCGCGTAGGTCGTGAGGTCGGCATGAATTCCGTAGAGCTGCTGCGCGCCGCCTTTCGCTACACGAAAACCGGATTTCACTTCGTCGATCAGCAACATCGTACCGTTGCTGGTGCACAAATCGCGCAGCCGTTGCAGCCAGGGCTGGCTTGCGGCAATGCTGCCGCAGTTGCCGATGATGGGTTCGATGGCCACGCATGCGAGCGTATCTGCACGCGCGGCAAACAGGCGCTCGAGCGCTTCGAAGTCGTTCAACTGAATGAAGTCCACGAGCTCGCGCGCGCGTTGCGGGATTCCGCCGCCGAAGGGAATGACGTCAGGCGCGGTTTTGCCTTTTGGATTCCAGTTCTCGACGTCCGCTTTCCACATCATTTCGTCGTAGAGGCCGTGAAAACAGCCTTCGACGATCGCAATGCGGTCGCGCCTGGTGTAGCCGCGCGCGGTGCGCACTGCGCCCATCACCGCTTCGGTGCCCGAGTTGGCGAATCGCATCTTGCCGATGTTGGGACACAATGCTTTTATCTGTTTGACGACGGTGGCGTCCAGCGCGGTGGCGAACCCCGACAGCGTGCCGCGCCGCATGATCTGTTCGACCACGGCGCGGTCGACGCGCTCGTCGCGGTAGCCGAGGATGATCGGTCCATACCCCAATCGAAAATCGACAAAGGTCTTGCTGTCGCAATCGGTGAAGCGGCATCCCTTCGCGTGTTCGACGAAGACGGTCTTGTCGTCTCCCCAATAGCGGTAGTTCTCCGCCACGCCCTGCGGCATCTGCTCGCGCGCCTCCATCATCAGCGCCGGCTGTTTGCTTTGTTTGGGCACATCGATAGGCGTAACGGGAACACCCTTGGGCGGGCGCAGGTAGAGTCCGACGCGTTCCTCCAGCAGCTTGACGACGTGAAGTTCGCCGGCGTCTTTGCCGTACTTGGCCATCGCTTCCTGGAACAACGACTGCGCGACACCGCCCATCGTCAGCGCATAGCCCTGACTTTCGGCGATGCCATTGATCAAGCCGAGGTCCTTGCAGCACAGCGCCAGCGAAAAACTCGGATCGTAATGGCCGGCAAAAATGGAAGGCACGTCGTGCTCGGCCACCCAGCTGTTGCCGGCGCTCGATTTGATCGCCTCCCATACGGTCGCGAGCGGGATGCCGGCCTTCGCGCCCAGCATCAGCGCTTCGCCGATGGCGGCGGCGCCCACGAACCAGCACAGGTTCGTCAGCAACTTGACCGTGGCGCCATTGCCGGACGTGCCGACATGGAAGATTTTTTCACCGAGGACTTCGAAGATGGGTTTGTGCTTGTCGAAACACGCTTGCGAGCCGCCGACGAAAATCGACAATTTGCCGAGCGCCGCGAAATCGACCGCGTTGGTCACCGGCGCTTCGAGAAAATCTACCTGCCTTGTTCCGGCGAACGCCGCGAGTTCGCGCACGAGATCGACCGCGCTGGTCGAAGTGTCGATCACCGTCGTGCCGGAGCGGACCGAGGTCAATACTCCCGCCTTGCCGAGCATGACGTCGTGGACCTGAACGGGACCCGGCAGCGAGGCGATCACCACATCCGCGGCGGCCGCGCCCTCAGCGAGACTCGCGGCCCAGGTGGCGCCGAGACGGATCAGGTTGTCTGCCTTGCCGCGGACCAGATCGAACACCGCGACGGGATAGCCAGCCTTGATGAGATTGGCGGCCATGGGATTGCCCATGTTGCCGATGCCGACGAAACAGACGCGGGGTTTGGTGCTCAATTTCGTCAGCGCTATTCGTTTATGATGAGAATCTGACTATGTCATCCCCGCGCAGGCGGGGATCCAGCAGTTAAGTCTTGAACCCTCTGGATACCAGCCTTCGCGGATATGACGAAACCATGCCTGATCAGAGCGTCCCTGCGTTTAAATCTTCTTGAATCCCAGAAACTGCTTCTTGCCGTTGCCGATGTGCACCCCGGGCTCGTATTCAAAGCCGTACGCCGACATCATCTTGCACGATTCCGCGAAAGAATACGTGCGGTATTGAATGGTCTGCGCCATGACGGTTTGCGCGGCGTCGGCAAGATAATAGTGCTTGGTGAATCCATGGCCGTTGGGCAGGACTTTCTGCGAATAAGTCATCCCGTTGGAAATGACCCGCTCGTAATCGTAGTGCGGCCCCTGCACGCCGAGCAATAACTTGCCGCCTTTGCAAATATGTTTTGCCAGGCGTTCCATGCCGCGATGATTGTCTTCATCCTCGGGCAGATGACTCACCATGAAAGGCTCTTGGTCGCCGTCGATCACAAAATACCACACGCCGCCATAGGAGAACGCAAGCTCGTATTCCCGCTTCAGATCGAAATCCACGACGTTTTGCCGCGACAGGGACACATTGGGGAACGGCTGCAGGCGTTTGCGGGCGATCGCCAGCATGGCTTCCGTCAAGTCGACGCCGGCTATGGACGGCGCGGATTGTCGCTTCGCCATTTCTTCCAGAATCAAGCCGGTGCCGCAGCCGATTTCCAGAACACTATGCACCGGTCCCTGGGAGAGGAGGCCGTCGACGATCGCCGCGTAATCGTAATAGCCCGACGTCATGATGGCGTCGTAGTACCCGGACATATTCGTGTAGTCGCCCATAATTTCGCTTCCCTGAAGGCAATTCGGTTGCTGACCTGCAGGATTTCCCTGTGCCGGTGGAATTGAGGTTAGATTGTTGATCCGCGCAGGTCAAGGTCGTCAGGTATTTGCCGGCTTGACGATGCCCTTCTCACCGAAGACATCCCGCGATGAGCGCCGCGCACGATGTCGTTTCAGCATCGGGAACAGACCGCGCTCTGGCGGTCGCGAATCAGCTCCGCGGCCTGTTCCCGGTTGCTGCTATTTTGCGGCGGCGGGGAACGCCGGCAATTTGCCCACGTCGCGCGCGTCGTGCTGGATGATGACAGTGGCTTTGAAAGTTTGCGCGAGCTTCTTGAAGCGGTCGATCGAAGCCAGGCTGTCCGCGCGGCTGGCGTTGAACCACGGCACGCCGTTGGTATCGTAGTTCTCGTGGAAATGCACGAGATCGCCGGTAATCAAATAGCTCCGGTCTCTCAGCTTGACCAGCAGGCTGTGGTGTCCCGGGGTGTGTCCGGGTGTATTCAATATGATGACGGTGCCGTCACCGAACACGTCCTTGTCGTTCGGCTGGGGTTCGACTTTGCCGCCGCCGCTGATCCAGTGCGCAAACGGAGGTGCGTTCACGCCGGCCGCCGGCTTGGGCGCGGTGATTGCAGCCCAGTCGCCGCTGCCGATCAGCAGCGTCGATTGCGGAAACGAGGCGACCTGGCCGGTATGGTCGGCGTGAAAGTGGCTGATGCCGACGTAATTGATCTGCTCGGGCTTCACGCCCAGCTGCGCCAACTGATCCACCACGCTCACCTTCGGCGCCACGGCGGGGGCGGTCATGGAATGGCCGGTATCCCACAGCATGTATTGATCGCCATGCTTGATGAGGTAGCAGCTGAAGACGAACTGGACCTTGAGATCGCCGTACGCGTACGTGTCGGAGAAGCGCTGGTTAACCTCGGTGGGCGCCTGGGGCGTACCGCAGTCGGCGAGGCGCGTGAGCGTTACGTCGGGCGGAGTCTGCGCCGAGACCGGTGCCGCAACCAGAGCGTTGGCGCAGAGGCCGAGTGCCAATATATTCAGAGTGCGTCGCATTGCTGTTCTCCCTCGATACAAATAGATAGTCGGATCCGCCTCATCGCGACCGCAACGCTGCCCGCTGCCGGGAGGTGGTGGGGCAATTTACACTGGCAGCAGGATGGTCGCAATAGGACGCTGTTGCGGGTGGTGTCTCAGTCTGAACGTTTGCAATCGCCCGTGGCGGACATTCGCGTTCTTGTCCGATCGCATCCCGGACAACACAGGCGCGCGTACGCCACTAAGTGCGCCGGGATTCGCGAAGTCAGCGTCGATCCCGCAATTTCGACCGCCTGCCGAAACGCCGATGGCTCAAATCATCCTCGTAAGCGTGGACGGATTTGTTTATGAACCGCACGACTTCATTGGTGACGATTTCCCGTTCGTTGTCGAAAGTGATGATGTGATAACAATCGCCGAGCCAGACGATTTTCCGGACCTCGCTGCTGACTTCCTTGATGATTATTTCGGCATTTTTGGGCGCCGCGGTTTCATCATCTATTGCGTGAATGACCAGAATCCGGCTCTGGACGCTGCCCAGGGATTTACGCACATAAGCCATCATTTTTTTCGCCGCAATCAACTGCTGCGCAGGTATCGCGGCGGCGCCAATTTCCGTCGTGCCCGCGTGTTCGAACTCCTTGGCGACCCGTCTGCGCATTTCGATATTTTTCAATCCGAACGGCTCGCGTTCCCGGTAAGACCAGTTCCTGAATCCAAGAAAAAACGCGAACTCGAGGAGGTGCTCGTACCAGCGTATCGACCAGCCGTCATATCGCAATATGGGCGAGAGCGCGACAACAACCAGCACGTCGTTGCGGCGTATCGAGGCCGCCAGCGCAAGCGTGGCTCCCATGCTCAATCCGCAGATAGACACCGTTTCGTGCGTCTCGCTGAGCCGCGATATTTCGGCATCTACCGAATCGCACCATCCTTCCCAATTCGGCTTGACGGTCCGGTCGACCAGATTGGCCGAAAAATCGGGGATTTCCAGCGATGACACCGTGTAGCCCATCTGCGCGAGCGCTTTCGGTATTTGCCCCAGTTCCGTGGGCGTGCCGCACAGCCCGTGCAGCAAAACTACCGCGTGCCCGAGGCTTTCATTGCTGGTTTCCATTTAATTCCATGCCGTAATTTGTCTGCTGTTCCCGCACGAAAGGTCATTCGTGAAAACATGGGTTAGAATCAAATCTCAGGATCCATTCGAGCGTCAATTTATTTATGGAAATAAAGAACGCCAAGCGCTGGGCAACCGGAGGGCTGGAACCTTATTACATGGCCCTGCTCGGATATATCTTAGCATTTGCAGTACGCAACTCGGCGACTCCCTTTCTGGACGGGCATCTGCCGATGCTGTTCTTTGCGATTAATTGCATCGTAATTGCGTTTCTTTATGGATTCTGGCCGTCGTTTCTGATCCTGCTTCTCAGCATTCCGACTGCTTTGTTTTTCTTTGTGAAGCCGTTTAGCAAGTTCAGCGGGTTCGCCGAAGAGGATCTTTTCCTGATGATTCTCTATTGCACCCTGATCAGCCTGATGGCGTTTATGTTCGAGTTGTTGCGCCGCGCGCAATACAAGTCGGAATTGATTATCAGGGTGTCCGAAAGCCGTTATCGCCTGCTCGTCGAGGCCGACGAGGATAGACGCACGATTTTGGAGAAGACCGAAAGTCAGCTATCTTGAACGCACGCGAAGCCCCCGACCGGCTTGAATAGCATGTTGCGAACGGAAGAACGGCCGCTTCCCGGGCGGATCGCAATTGGCGCATTTTGCGGTGCGCTTTCCGGGCAGATACCCGGCAGATGCCCAATCGCCTGAGCAGAATCAACGTCTTTGTGCTGAGTCGGCTCGCGGCGCTCGTTTTGGGCTTTGCGCTTTTCATCTTTATCGTTATCACCGATTACATTACAACCTATGAACTGAGCCTTAGCCCGTTCTATCTTTTTGTAATTTTGCTGGTGACCTGGAATTGCGGCTGGCAATGGGGCCTCGTTTTTTCTGCGCTCTCCTTTGGCGCGCCGCTTGTTATCGGGAATATTGAAGGCTCTCCATACTCGGAGCCGATCTATTTTTACATTGACAACGCCAACCGACTTATTTCCTACCTCGTGGCGCTGGGCCTTACTTCGCAACTAAAGGCTCAGCATGCGCATGAGCGCGAGTCCGCGCGACAGGATTATCTGACCGGGCTGGCTAACCCGAAGGGGTTTTACGAGGCTTTCAGCGTCGAGATAGCCAGACATCGCAGGGAGAAGAGTCCTCTGTCGGTCGCCTATTTCGATTGCGACAACTTCAAGGAAGTTAATGACCGGTTCGGGCATAAAGAGGGCGACCGGCTGCTCGAGAAGGTGGGGAAGACTCTCAGGGCCAATTTGCGTAAAACCGACGTAATCGGCCGTCTTGGAGGAGATGAATTTGCGGTCGTGCTTTCGAACACGGATAAGGACCGCGCGGTCAGCGCAATTGACAAGCTGAGGCAGGAACTGAATGCCGCAATGGCGGAACATGGCTGGCAGGTTACCTTCAGCATCGGCCTGGGAATTTTTAAAAGTGTGCCCGGATCGGAGGATGAGATGATTTCATTCACCGATAAGCTGATGTATCGGGTCAAATCGTCCGGCAAGAACAATCTCCTGACCGAG
>Ga0265331_10001494_pt1 | contig 17267 bp, 11 predicted proteins | sample 41923metaG_FD_202088 | JGI IMG/M metagenome (GOLD analysis project Ga0265331, IMG submission 202088) | Rhizosphere microbial communities from Carex aquatilis grown in University of Washington, Seatle, WA, United States - 4-19-23 metaG | ecosystem: Host-associated > Plants > Roots > Rhizosphere... | reverse complement strand
AGCTGGCACAGCTTCATCTTCTCGTGCTCGGCGTTGAATTCCTCCATGGCCAGCAACTCGCCGACGTACTTGCTCTGGCAGGCGTACTCCGGCCAGATGATGTCGTCCATGTAGCAATACACCCGCGGCAGGCGTGTTGACGCATTGCCTGCAAACAAACCGAACGCGTCCTTTGTCGAGCTGTAGTAGTCCAGATCGAATGACACGAACCCGATGGGTGCGTGCTCCAGCGCGTTGAAGCGCGGAATCGTCTCTTTCACATTCCCGATGAACAGCTTCGCTGCCGCGAGCTTCGCTCGCAGCGCTGCCTCGTCCATCTGGTAAAATCCCTCGCCCCAGACATGCGGCAGATCGCGATAGTCCACCGGCGTTGGCATGCCGCTGCCGGCATCGAACCCGTACACTTCGATCTCGATGCCGAAATGCGCGCTCACGCGCCTGGAAATATCCTCCAGCGCCAACAGCCCGTTGCCGCCTGCCACGCCCAGCTCGATCACAGCGATCCGTTTCAGCCCGAGCCGCTTCGCCAGGTCTGCCGCCGAGTAAACGCCATATGCGTAATGCGGCCGCGTCCACGCCCCATACCGCACACGCGTCGGCACCGAGCCCCACTCAAAGCGCGTCCACAGTCCCAAAGCGCCCGGCAGGCCCGCAAAACCATTTAACAGCCGATTTTGAATGCCCAAAGGTGATATCTCCGAGCAGCCCCAGCTCTACACCGCATCTTGGGATCAAGGTCTAGGTTATCAAAGCGCGGTAATTTTGACGATCGCCTTCAAGGCGTTGAAATCGTCGTCATGAGGCGATTTCCGGGACCAGCCGCCGCGGCTTCACGAGCTCACTCCGGCCCTGCCCTCAGTATTTGAGCCGCACAACGTTGGCTTTCCCGTAGGTCGGGATACTCACCACGTAAAGCGTGTCGTGCTCCGTGTCGTGCGACGGGCCGACTTCGATGCCACTGAGCTCATGGACGAGCTGAGGCACATTGGCGCCGTTGCCAACAAAAAGCACGGCGCCTCCGTCATGGCCGCGGGTAATCCGACTCGCGATCGAGCTGATGTCGCCGCCAGGAATGACCACGGGCTGTTTTCCCAGACGATCGGCAAGCGGCTGGATGACCTGTTGGGCGCGGCGAGAATCGCTTACAAAAATGGCATCGAGATGCCCTACTCCGGTTGTCTCGCCGAGCATCTGTGCGAGCACCTGTGCGCGCTGTTCGCCGTCGGGTGCAAGAGGCGGGTCATCGATCGTGCCGGCTTCCTTTTCGGCGGGCCGCACCAGGACCACCACAGTGGTCAGGGCGGAGAAATAAATCGCAACGGCCACGCCGAGCGCGCATACGATCGCGAGCATCGTGAGCCACAAAGGCGCCAGAAATGGGCGGCGGTAACGGGTGACTGCAGGAGGTTCCATCCGGGCAATGATAGCAACTAACCGAATTGAAACCCTGAGATGGGCTTGCCGAGCAACAGCTGGTTGTAGCTGCGACGGCCGGCATCCTCGCCTGCCGCCCCAGCGGCAACCATCAGTGGAATCAGATGCTCGGGCCGAGGATGCGCGGCCCGAGCACCCGGTGCCTGATGCCACGCAGCGAGCTTACGCTCGCGGGCCACGGAGTCGGGGTCCGTCACCGCATCGGCGAGCCAGGCATCGAATTCCGCGGCGGAGCGCAACGCACGGGGGTCACCGCTATAGAGATCGCGCAGGTTGTGATAGCTCATGCCGCTGCCAACAATCAGCACTCCTTCATCGCGCAACGGGAGGAGCGCACGGCCGATCTTCAGATGAGTCGCCGCGTCCAAAGACCGGTTCAATGATAGCTGTACCATGGGGAGGTCAGCATCGGGATAAATGAGCTTGAAGGGGATGAACACACCATGATCCAGACCGCGCTCGGGTTCCTCGTCCGAGGCGATTTCGGCTGCGGCCAATACTTCCCGCACCCGGCCGGCAACCATCGGAGAGCCTGGCGCCGGGTAGGTCAAACGGTAGGTATGCTCTGGAAATCCGTAATAATCGAACAGCAGCGGCGGGCGGGCGGCAGTGTTGACCGTCGGACGCTCCGCTTCCCAATGACCGGACACCACCAGTACCGCTGTCGGGCGGGCTTTTAAGGAAGGGCCGATTTCACGCAGATAGGCTGCCATCCCATCCCACATATCGCGGGGAAATCCTGGCGGGGTCTCCATGAAAAAACACGGGCCACCGCCGTGCGGGATATATAGCGTAGGTAAGCGGCTCATAATTTGCGTCCCGCGAAGGGCGTCATCCCCGTTCGCTTTCGGAGCTCGTCGAGTGTCACGTTTCATGGTCGTCGCCGTCGCCTGTATGGGCGCGGCCACCGTAGCGCAGCCTAGTTTAAGACAATCCGGTCTAAGAAAAGTAACGGTGGATGCGGCGATGACCGCCGGCACCCTGAGATCTCTCCAGGGGGTGGACGGAGCCCCCGGACCCGGAGGACACAAACCGGAGAATTTCACCTTCGGTGGCTGGAATATGCGCGACGACGTCGACGTCTCCGCGGGCTACCGTCTCGCTGGGATCGACCTGGTACGAACCCATGACGCCTACGGACCGGGCGATATCGATGCGAAGTTCGAAACCGCACAAGCGCCTGGGGGAGCGCTGATTTCCGCCAAACGGGATGTGCTCACCCTCTTCCCCAACCCGAATGCAGACCCGGAAAACCCGGAGAGCTACCGCTTCGGACCCACCGACCAGCTCGTCGCATCCATCGAGAGAGTAGGGGCGGAGGTGCTTTTCCGCCTGGGCCGCAGCGAGGGTGCAGACCCCAGACCACCGACCGACTTCGACCGGTACGCTGCGATCGCAAAACACGTGGTCCTCCACTACAACCGCGGTTGGGCCAAGGGCTTTCACTACAACATCCGCTACTGGGAAGTCTGGAATGAGCCGGATCTGGGCCGGCTCTTCTGGAGCGGCACCGAGCAACAGTACTTCGAGCTCTATCGGCGCATCGCTCAAGAGGTGAAGAAAGCGGACCCGCGTGCCCTGGTGGGCGCGCCGGCTATTGCCGAGCCCAACGACAACACGCCCTATCGCGACGAGCTCATGCGCCAGGTGCGCTCCACACACACGCCACTCGATTTCTATTCCTGGCATTGGTACGCAACCGACTCCAACGACCCGCTCGATTTCACTCGAATCGCCCGCGACCTGCGCCGGCGCCTGGATGGGTTCGGCCTGACGGCGACGAAGTCGCTGCTGACGGAGTGGAACTCCGGTCTGACCGAGCCACCGCCCTCGCCTCTGGAGCGCGCAAGTTTCATAACCAGCGCTCTCATTTACATGGAGGACGCACCGGTTGATGCTGCAACCCTCTATCGCGCCGACAACGTGTTTGGATCAGACGGCGCGACGCCCGACAAGACCGGACAAGCCCTCATTGCGCTCGGGCAGATGAAAAGGACCCCTCAGCGTCTGCAGGTCACAGGCGGCGACAGCAATGGATTTGCAGTGGAGGCGGGTCGATCCCAAGACGGTCGCCTGCTGCGTATTCTCATTAGCAACTATCAGATACCGGCCCGGCTGCTCGGCCCCCGCAAGGGCGACGACGTGTTACATGTGCCTGACGTATTCGACGTAACGCTGCTTTCGCGGCGCAGCATCGTGTACCGCGATAATGCCGGATTCGATCTCAGCATCGAGCACTTGCCACCCGATCGTTCTTATGTGCTCGAGCACTGTCGCATCACGGACCGGGACGATTTCCAGCTCGTCAGCACCATCGTCGTTCCCGGCCAACCGCTACATCTGCGCGAAAACCTTCCACCTCCAGGCGTGGAGCTCATTACCCTGCGCGCGCTGGCTCCAGGGGAAAAACCGCGCCCGCCACAAGGTAACTCGCAGTGCAATGCACAATGACGCCGTGACTTTTTTGGGTGGTTGGTCGAGGGCATCACAGGCTCGGCGGTAAAATATAGGTACTGTCCGCAGCACCTGGCCAGAACAGTGTGGGGTCTCAAAGACAATGCGGACAGGCGGGCAAACCACTGTCATCCGGCGCGTGCTCGAGCGGCGCGCGCAGCAGCCACCGGCGATTCAAGACGACACGTCATCGACGATAGCGGTGATGCTACGGTGTCTTCCGCCGCCGCGCGCATTGCTCGCCATCAGCGATGCGATGCTGTGCAGTCACATCCAGAGCCGCGTGGCCCCGGACATGCTGGACTTCGAAGTCGCCGCGGACGACGCCGAGGCAATTGGCCTTTTCCGCACCGAGTTCAGGCCGGTGGTGTTGACCGATAGCCTGGAGGTCATTCGCGGTCTGCGCGCAAAACAAGGCGATCGCGCACCCTTCATCCTCTACATCGCCGATCTCGACGCAGGCAGTGAGCGCCAGGTGGGACTCGTCGCGGGCGCGGATGATTGTATCGGCCGCCGCTCGCCCGAGAACGAGTTACGTGCGCGTGTTGGTGCCGCCCGGCGCATCGCGGAGTTGGAAGCAGTCCTGCGCATCGCGCTCATCGAAAACCGCAAGCTCTCCACCACCGACGATCTGACACGGGTCGCGAGCCGGCGCTTCTTCCGCAAACACTTTCCGCGGGAGGTCGAGCGTGCGGCGCGTTATGGACGAGCGCTGTCGCTGATCCTGTGCGATATCGATTTCTTCAAAAAAGTCAACGACACCGCCGGGCACGCCGCGGGCGACCAGGTTCTGGTGCAGTTCGGCGCGCGCTTGCAACAGTTTCTGCGCCGAGGCGTCGATTGGGTGGCGCGCATCGGCGGCGAGGAATTCGCGGTCGTGCTCCCCGAGACGCCTTATGCGCAAGCGCTCGATGCGGCACGGCGCCTGCGCGCTGGAGTCGCCGGCAAGCCCTTCAACATCCAGGGCAGGCAGGTTGAGATTACGGCGAGTTTCGGTCTGTGCAGTCTGGATCGAGTGCCCGCCGCCGAGCGCAAGATTCCGCAGCACATGCTGACGGTGGCGGACAAAGCCCTTTATCAGAGCAAACACGCGGGCCGCAACCGCGTGACGGCCACCAAGCTCACCGACGACGCTGGCTGAAACCGACGCGGCGCGCGCGTTGGCGAAAACTCACGCACATTGACGCAACTCCTTGCTGTTGCTGCGCTTTGGGCACTTGTGACCGATTCCGCCCACAGGGTTATGCACAAACTCTGTGGATAAGTGAGTGGGACACGGGCGCGCGAGGGTTGAGACCCGAGCGGCGAGATTCAGGCTCCTTGCGCGCGCTGCGCGCTCATGAGCGTCATAGGTGTCGTATAGGCTCTCAGCAGGGGTAGAAACAAAAGCGCGCTTGTGTGAAACTTGCACCCCTTCGCTCACTTCGCAGGCCCGCGGATGAAGAAGACAGGCAGCGAAACTCCGGCCAACGATTCCGAAAAAAGCAAGGCCGCGCCGGCTGAGCCAGTGGAGCGCACCAGATTGCAGGCCGACGTAGCGAAGCAGCGCGTCAGAATCGCGAAAGAAGAATTGAAACGCGCGCGTAAGCGTTTGAAGGAAGCAAAACGCGAAGCACGGCGCGCCCGCAAACAAGCCGCCGTCGCTCGCAAGGCGTGGAAGCAGGAGCGCCGTACGGCGACCAAGGCAAATTCGACCAACGCGGCAGCGAAGACCGCGAAGGCGAGGGTCGCTCCCGGGAAAAAGAAAAAAGAGATCAAGAAATCGGCCCGACCCGAAAAGGCTGTGGCCGAGAGCAAAGCGCGCAAGTCTTCGTCCGGTCAGCGCAAGATAGCTGCGCCGGTGACGAAGCCCCGGCGGGCTAAAACCAACGCAAAACAAACGGCACAGGCGAGCCCGAAGCGCGCCGCATCGTCGAGCGTGAAGCGTTCGACGGCAAAAGCGAGCAAGACCAAAGTACCCGAGCAACCAACGCTCGCCCGTGTGGAATCCGAAAAGAACGCGACTGTCCAAGTCACACCAGCCGCGAAGTCGGAAGAAGTCGGTGCCCTCGATAGCGCGGCCGGTAGCGGCGCCGCGGTCGACCACGGAACCTGAAGCTCGCGCATTAGTTCTGGTCCATGGCATCCGCCGCAGAGCGGCGACGGTCAAGCAGTCGAGCTCTGCTAACAGGAGAATGATGTATGCATAACGAGCGAAGCCGTGAGCAAACGGCGGGCGCGAAAACCCTCGGCAACAATGTACGCGTTGCGCCGTCGAGCTCACGCATGCTCACCAGCTACCTGTCGGACATCGAGCAGATGCTCGATGAGCAACGCTGGGAAGCCGCGTTACGCGAGGCGCTCGATCTCCCGCAGATCGCTGTAGCGTTGAGCGACGCGCATTTGAGCGCATCGGGTGAACGTATCAAGGGCTGGTGCGACGAATGGATCCGCCCCGTGGATCCGGATCGGAACGTGCGCGGTGCTGACTACGAGCGCGCGTGCTCGACCGTTCTGTCACGCACCGTGCAAGTGGAAGGGGCTAGTGTTCCCTCCCTGCCGCTGAAGCGATTGCGACTGCGCCGCCACGCGCGCACCCCGCCGCGGGGCTTCAGCTTCGAGCGCAGTGGAACAGTGGGACCGGAAGCCAACAGCGCCATCGACACCTGCAGCATTCTCGTGGAAGCCGCGCGGCGTTGGTATGCGCATAGCGCGGTACACGATCCTATCGTTCAGGCCAACCTCGCCCGGTTAGCGGTTCTGCGCTAAGCCTCGTCCGACCGCCAGCGAGGCTCAGGCTTGCGGCGCGCTAAGCGCTCACAAGCGTAACCAGTACTGTCAGCGCCCCAACTTCTTGTGGCGTTCATCTCACTGTTGCCGCCGTGCGGTCTGGCGTGACGCCGCCGGGCCTGCGTCACCGTGCTTACCTGAGACCTCTCCTGAATAGCCGTTCAATCCTGTATTCTGAGAATTATCGATAAGTTAGTCTAATTAAATACTATAAAATATTGATTTATATAATATTGTAAACTAGCTGATGTTACCCCTTGCATCGCGCCGGGCCTTGATGGAATATAACCCCGGGCCTGGGCTTAAAAAATTGAGTGGCTATTCAATGGCCCAGTCTAATGGCGGTCTGAAAGTATCCCCAACGACACGCGTCGTACGCGAACCGTTACGTGTGGGCGTCATTCTGGCGGAGCACTTCACTCTCTCAGCCTTTGCGGTTTTCATCGATCATCTGCGCCTGGCCGCGGATGAGGGCGATCGCAGCCGACCCGTGCACGTGCAATGGTCGATCATGGCCAGCCGGCAGGAGTCCGTGCCTGCCAGTTGCGGTGTCATGATCGAGCCCACGAGCCGCTTCCTGCCCCCTGAGTCCCTGGATTACGTGGTCGTCATCGGTGGCCTCCTCCACGCCGGCCCGCAGATCGACGAAGCTACTATCCGCTATCTGCGCGAAGTCGCCGAAACGCGCGTGCCGTTGATCGGCATCTGCACCGGAAGCTTCATCCTGTGTCGGGCCGGGTTGATGCGCGGGCGCCGCTCATGCGTGAGCTGGTATCACTATCAGGATTTCCTCGAGGCGTTTCCCGATCACGACGTGGTCGCCGACCGCCTCTTCCTAGCCGACGGTCCGCGCATCACGTGCGCGGGCGGCGCCGGTGCGGCCGCACTCGCCACTCACCTGATCGAGCGTCACCTCGGCTCGGCGGTCGCGCAGAAAGCCAGCCAGGTGTTGTTGTTTGATAAGCCGCGCTCGGGCAGCGACGCTCAGCCGCACCCGCCCTTGTCGGAAACGGTGAGCGAGCCGCGCGTGCGTCGCGCGTTGCTGTTGATGGAGCAGAACCTGAACCGGCCCATCGCGATTGCGGCGGTTGCAGAAGAGCTCGGCATGTCGGTGCGCCAGCTCGAGCGGCTGTGCCGCGAGCACGTCGGTCTCGGACCGGCCTCGTTATACCGGCAGCTGCGCATGCGCTACGCCAACTGGCTCATCGAGAATACCGACCGCTCGGTCACGGAAATCGCGATCGAGGCCGGCTTCGCCGACTGCGCCCACTTCTCGCGCCAGTTCAAGGACGCCTACGGACTTTCGCCATCGACACGGCGATTGCAGCCAAACCGGCCCTTGAGCGGCGACGCAGCACGCGCACGCGTCTTCGAGTAGACGGAACCATAACAATCGGATGGCGTGTCCGTTCAATCGAAAGATTGGACACGACCGTTATCTTTGCATGAGAACTGGCTCTAAAAAGCCGCGTGCATCGTGTCGTCGTCTCGAGTGCGAGTTGGGGAGTCTTTCATGAGCTCGAAGGTCTCAATTGCGGTGGCGGCTATTCTTGGCAGCGTCTCCTGCGCAGCGCCGGCGCACGCACAGGTTGCCGCGGCCACCGCTGCTCCCACGGACACTGCTGTGGAGGCTGGAATCGCCGAGATCACGGTTACCGCACAGCGCCGCAGCGAATCCATGCAGAAGGTCCCGATCTCGATGCAGGCCTTCACCGCCGAGACCCTGCAGCAGCTCAACGTAACGACACTCGATGACTACATCAAATACCTGCCGAACGTAACGACGGCCAACAATGGCCCGGGACAGAACGAAGTCTTCATGCGCGGCCTGAGCGCCGGCTCGCAACCCAGCCAGGGCAGCGCTTCGACAGGCTTGTGGCCCAACGTGGCCATCTACCTGGACAACCAATCCGGCCAGCTCCCGAACCGCAACCTCGACGTCTACGCCGCAGATCTGAATCGCATCGAAGTGCTGGAAGGTCCTCAAGGCACGCTGTATGGCGCGGGCGCCGAGGCGGGGGTGATCCGTTACATCACCAACGAGCCGAAGTTGGATGCCACCGAGGTGAACGTCAAGGCCGGCTACGGCTTGACCGCCCATGGCGACCACAACACGGACGTCCAGGCCGTGTTGAACCTTCCCTTGATCACGGGAACGCTCGGCCTGCGTACGGTCATTTACGACGACCGCCGTGGCGGCTATATCAACAATGTGCCGGCGACGTTCACGCGCAAGAACACCGACATCGGCATTCACTATGCGAACTACCCAGCCGCAGCCGACGGCACCTGCCCGGACGGACAGCCGAACGCCGGTTTCTGCGTGCCTCCGGGCAGTCCATCGATCAACAATTCGAGCGTGACCGGCAACGCGATCAACCCGGTGACGTACCAGGGAATACGCGCCGAATTGCTTTACAAGATCAACGACGACTGGGATGTACTCATCACCCAGTCGTACCAGGACATGAGCTCCCAAGGAGTGTTCTATCAGCAGCCTGACGCCTCTGACGGGGCGGCGCTGGGACCGCTCGAAGCCACACTGTTCAATCCCGCCTTTGATAAGGATAGATTCGAGAGCACCGCTTGGACCGTGAACGGCAAGCTGGGGGTTCTGAAGGCCGTGTACACCGGCGGTTATCTGGTTCGCAACGTCGAGCAGATCGGCGACTACACAAACTACGCACGCGGTGTGTACGCGGACTACTACCAGTGTTACGGCGGCGGCGCTCTCACTCCGACATGCTTCTCGCCGAGCGCCACCTGGCGCTCGAACGAGCGGAACACGCACCAGCAGCACGAATTCCGCCTGAGCACCCCCGATGAGTGGCGGATACGCGCGATCGCCGGAGCCTTCTGGGAAAAGAACACCCTCTACGATCAGACCGGCTGGGGCTACAAGACCGTGCCCCCGTGCACCGACACCCTGACGACGGGGTGCTTCACCAACATCGGGACCGCGCCCGGGGCGAGCGTGGTCAATCCCGGTGTTCAGCCCGACAATACATCGTTCTACCAGGACACGATGCGCTCGACGAAACAGACCGCGTTCTTCGCTTCCATCGATGTCGACCTCATTCCAAAGGTTCTGACACTCACGGCCGGCACGCGCCATTTCCGCTTCGACAACTACTCGGCGGGCAGCGTCAGCGGCAGCTTCTTCTGCTTCGAGCAGGGCAATCCGGTTGGCGGCTGCCTCCTCGACAATTTCAACCTCAACGCGCAGAACCTGAAGAACACCGAGTCGGGTTTCAAGAGCCGCGTCAACCTGACCTGGCACGTCACGCCCGACACGATGGTCTACTACACGTTCTCGCAAGGATTCCGCCCGGGCGGATTCAACCAGAACGGCGGCACGCCCCACGTCTTCGGCACGGACGGCAACTCTCAATACCTCATCCCGAGCTCGTACCAGTCCGACAAGCTGACCAACAACGAGATCGGCTGGAAGACGGAGTTCTTCAATCATCGCCTGCAGTGGAACGGCGCGATCTATCGCGAGAGCTGGGATAACGTCCAGGTCGCCTTCTTCGACCCCGGCCTCGTCGGCAACATCTTTTACAACACCAACGGACAGAACTTCCTCATCAAGGGTATCGAGACCTCGCTGTCGGCGCGCATCGCGACCGGACTTACGGCGCAGGCGGCGGCTTCCTGGAACCAGAGCCGTCAGACCAATTCGCCCGCGCTCATCGACAACAACCCGGCGAGCAACAATTTCGGCAAGCCCATCAACCAGGCCTGCGACAGCACGGGCGCCAATTGCGGGGCGGTCACCAACCCCTACGGCCCGATCGGCTCACCGAGCGCGAATGCGCCACCGCTCCAGCTCAGCTTGCGCGCCCGGTATGAGTGGGCTCTGGCCGGCGGCTACGCGCCCTACGTGCAGGTTGGCGCCACTCACAGTGGCCATTCATTCACGCAGGCCGGCTCAAATCCCACAATCGCTCAAGCGGGAGCCATCACGACGGGCAGGTTGCGGTTCGAGAACCCCGCCTACACGACGTATGACGCCTCGATTGGCGTTTCCAAGGACGCCTGGCACGTGGACCTGTTCGGCGAGAACCTGAGCAATTCAAACGCGAGCGTATTTGTCAGCACCGACCAGTTTATCGTCGCGCAAACACCGCTGCGGCCGCGGGTGCTGGGCGTCCAGTTCGGGTACAAATTTTGACCCGGCGGCCGCCGGCGTAGCGGCGGCCTAACGCTGCGAGATCTCCCAGTCAGGCGCCACGTAGTACAGCGCCGCGGATGCCGGCAGCAGTGGTTTGCCCATAATGTGGTCGGACGCTTTTTCCGCGATCATGATGGTCGGCGCGTTGAGATTACCGTTCGTGATGGTGGGCATGATTGACGAGTCGACTACGCGCAGCGCCTCGATACCCCGCACCCGCGCCTGCGAATCAACAACAGCCATCGGATCGTCGTCGCGACCCATCTTGCAGGTACACGACGGGTGGTATGCCGTCTCGACGTGCTCGCGGATGAAGCCGTCGATCTGTTCATCGGTCTGCACCTCCACACCCGGCTGAATCTCCCGGCCCCGAAAACGCGCGAACGCCGGCTGACTGAAGATCTCCCGGGTCAGTCTCACGCACGCCCGCATTTCCACCCAGTCATCCGGATGGGACAGGTAATTGAAGAAGATCTTCGGATGATCGAGCGGACTGGCGGATGCAAGCCGTACCCATCCGCGACTCTTCGATCGCATCGGCCCCACGTGTGCCTGGAAGCCGTGCTCCCGCGCCAGCGAGGAGCCGTCGTAATTGACGGCCATGGGCAGGAAGTGGAATTGAATGTCGGGATAGCGGATACCCGCGCGGCTGCGGATGAAACCGCCGGACTCGAAATGATTGCTCGCGCCGAGACCGTTCTTCGCCAGCATCCAGCGCATGCCGATCAGCGCCTTGCGCCAGGGCGTCATGTGCGTGTAAAGGGTGATCGGCTCCTTGCTCGCCATCTGGAAGTAAAACTCGAGATGGTCCTGAAGATTCTCACCGACTCCTGGAAGCTCATGCACCAGCGGGATCCCGTGCTCCATGAGCTCCGCTGCAGGACCAATTCCGGAAAGCTTCAGCAGCTGCGGCGAATTGATAGGACCGCAACTGACGATCACCTCGCGGCGCGCACGTACGACCTGTTCCGAGTCACCACGACGGTAGCGAACTCCGATCGCGCGCCGTTGCTCGAACAGTATCCGGGTTGCGAGGGCGTGCGATCGCACTGTCAGGTTGCTCCTGCGCATCGCGGGGTGCAGATAGGCGTTGGCGGCGCTGCAACGCCGGCCACCACCGACCGTCATATCCATCAGCCCGACGCCCTCTTGCTGAAAGCCGTTCATGTCGGACGTCATGGGATACCCGGCCTCTCGACCCGCGGCCAGCCATGCCTCGTGCAGCGGGTTGGTCAGAAGGCCCCGTTGGGTCGCAAGCTTGCCCTCCCCGCCCCGATACTCGTCGCCGCCTCCAGCCCGCCGCTCGGCGCGCCGAAAATACGGCAGCACGTGGTGATACCCCCAGCCGGAAGCTCCCTCAGACTCCCACTGCTCGAAATCTAACGCATTGCCACGGACATAGACGAGGCCGTTGATCGAAGAAGAGCCGCCGAGCACCCTACCCCGCGGGGTAAAGATGCGCCGCCCGCCGAGACCCGGTTCCGGCTCGCTATGGTACGGCCAGGTGTACTTCGGCATATTCATCGGGATCGCCAAAGCGGTCGGCATCTGCACGAAAATCGAGCGATCGGAGCCGCCGTGCTCCAGCAGCAGCACGGTATGCTTACCATCCTCGCTGAGGCGATCGGCCAGCACGCAACCCGCAGAGCCCGCGCCGACAATTACGTAATCGAAGCTTGCGTCCGTCAAGAAATCGTCTCGTCAATACGGCGCGTCGACATCGCCCATGGCGACGTATACGCTCTTGAGTTGTGTGTAGTGTTCAATGGCAGCGCGGCCGTTCTCGCGGCCCAGGCCCGAGCGCTTCACGCCGCCGAACGGCAGCTCGATCGGTGTGATGTTGTAATGATTGATCCAGCAGGTGCCGGCCTGAAGCCGGGCGATCACCCGATGCGCACGCTTGAGATCGTTCGTGAAGACCCCGGCGGCAAGCCCAAACTCGGTGCCGTTGGCGCGTGCAATCACCTCTTCTTCATCCTCGAAGTCGAGCAAGCACATCACGGGTCCGAAGATTTCCTCGCGCGCAATCGCCATGTCGTCGTGACACTCGGCGAACACGGTCGGCGCCACAAAGAAGCCGTTGGCGAGATCGGATGTCGTCACCCGACTTCCGCCGATCACGAGCCTCGCGCCTTCGTCACGGCCGCGCGCGATGTAGGCAAGTACCTTTTCCATGTGGGCTTGCGAAATGAGGGAACCCACTTGCGTCTGGGGATCCAGCGGATCGCCGATACGCATCGCGCTCGTGCGCGCCACCAGACGCTGCAGGAAGGCTTCCTTGATCCTGCGATGGATGAAGACCCGCGTGCCGTTGGAGCAGACTTCGCCCGCGGAATAGAAGTTACCGAGCAGCGCCCCTGACACCGCATTGTCCAGGTGCGCATCCTCGAAAACGATGAGCGGCGACTTGCCACCGAGCTCGAGTGTGACGGGCTTGAGAGAGGGCGCCGCCGCTGCCATCACTGCTTTGCCGGTGGCCACTGCCCCGGTCAGTGAGATTTTGTCGATGCCAGGATGCCCGGTCAGCAGGCGACCGGTTTCGGCACGGCCCTGCACGACCTGGAAGACACCATCCGGTAAGCCGGCCGCGTCCAACACTTCACGCAACCTGATGGCCGTCAGCGGAGTCAGATCGGCCGGCTTGAAGATCATCGCGTTACCGCAGGCCAATGCAGGCGCGGTCTTCCAACAGGCAATCTGCAGCGGATAGTTCCAGGCTCCTATCCCGGCGATCACACCCAACGGCTCGCGTCGCGTATAACCGAACGCCTGGGTACCCAAGTCCAGGTGCTCGCCGGATAACGTCGGCGCCACACCGGCGTAATACTCGAAGCAGTCGGCGCCTGAGATCACATCGACGACACTGGTCTCCTGGATCGGCTTGCCGGTATCGCGAGTCTCGAGCTCGGCCAGCTCTTTGTTACGTGCGCGCAGGATGTCAGAGGCGCGACGGAGGATCCGGCCGCGCTCGGTGCCACTCATTGAGGCCCACGTTTTCTGTGCGGCCTGCGCTTTGGCGACTGCCGCATCGATGGCAGAGGGTCCTGCCACCTCGAGATGCGCCAACACCTCGCCCGTGGCCGGGTTGATGGTCGTGAGCGTATCGGATTTGTGGAACGTCTGGCCCATCGCGTGCCCGCTCGAGTCGGACGTCCCCTCGAGCAACGCGCTCTGTTGCAATCGACCCGACACGAACGCAGTGAGCAATGCGCGAGCGCTCTCGCTGTCGGCTTCTTTCCAGTCCGACAGCGCGGCACGCAACCAAACACCGTCGATCATGGCGGCAATCATTGCGGCCAGGCTGCGCGCCTCGGCGGCGGGGACGAGCTTTCTGAGAGCATGCGCGAGATTCGACAGCATGCGGCGCTGATAGGCCGTCTGCACGCGTTTGAGGCCTTGGACATGCAGCACCTGGCCCCAGAACGCGAGCCATGCGGTTCCGGTACGCTTGTCGAACTCCTCCGCGGCAAGGTTGGCGTCAATGACTGCCTGGATGCGACCTCGAGACGTATGAGCTGTACTCGACCGCAGCTTCATGCGCTCGTTGATGCGACGGGACAAAGTGCGGAATGTCGCTTCGAGCAATCCGTCCTTGTCGCCGAAATAGTGAGCCACCAATCCCGGTGATACTCCCGCGCGGCTCGCAATCTGTGCCAGAGTGCTGCCCACGAATCCGACCTCGGCGAGGCTGTCGATCGTGACCTCGATGAGCTGGCGCGTGCGTGCTTCTTCCACCTCGTCCCGTGGAACCACGTCGGGGCCATGCCCGAGGGCTCCGCGAGAGGTTGATTGTCTGTTCAATATGAAGCTCCGAGAAGCGCGGGACAGGACCGGATCCCGGCCTTTCCGACGCAAGGGCGCCGAGCCGATACTTCTTGTCCCATCAGGTATTTGCCCTGGTCCGCATGCGCTTGACAGACGCTCTATTAAACGGCTATTCAAGACACTGCCGAGATCATGAGGTCGCGGCGCGGGTGGGTCAAGTCCGATTCAACTACATGAACGGAGCGCGTATGGCGCGTGTGGGGTCTTCGAGGCGTCCTCCAGGAGGACACCGCGCCCGGGTTTGTACGCTGGCGACAGGACTCGTCGCATACGTGCTGATGGCCGCGCAGTCCATGGCCGCTCCGGCCAACGGCCTGGATGGTCCATCGTGCCGCACGGTGCGGCTCTCAGACGTAGGTTGGACCGACGTGACGGCGACGACCGCAACATTCGGCGTCCTGCTGCGCGACCTCGGCTATCAGCCGCAGATTACGGTGCTCTCGGTACCCGTGACATTCGCCTCCATGAGGAATAAGGACATCGACGTGTTTCTGGGCAATTGGATGCCAACTCAGGAAGGTGACATCCGGGACTACCTCAAAGACGGCTCGGTCGAGGTCATCGGCGCCAATCTCAATGGGGCGAAGTACACCCTCGCCGTCCCGGCTTACACGTATGCCCTGGGCCTGCACGACTTCGCGGATATTCAACGCTTCGGTCCCCAACTCAAAGCTTCGATCTACGGCCTGGAGCCCGGCAACGACGGCGACCGCCTCGTCCTGGGGATGATCAAGCAGAACATGTTCGGCCTCGGAAACTTCAAGCTGGTCGAATCGAGCGAGCAAGGCATGCTGGCGGAGGTGGAACGTGCCAGCCGCACGCGCAGTCCCATCGTCTTTCTCGCATGGGACCCGCACCCGATGAACATGCGGTTCGATATCCGCTACCTCACCGGAGGCGATGCGGTGTTCGGACCCAACTTCGGCGGCGCCAACGTCTTTACCAACACGCGGGCGGGATACTTCAACGAGTGCCCCAACATCGGGCGGCTGCTGCGCAATCTGAAGTTTACCCCACGCGGTGAGAGCCAGATCATGGCGTCCATGCTCGACCAGCATGAGTCGCCCGAAGCGGCCGCCAAGTCCTGGCTGCAAGCGAACCCGCGCGTCGTCGCGAGTTGGCTCGCGGGCGTCTACACCATCGATGGCCGCCCCGCGCTCGATGCGGTTCGTGTGAGCAAGAGCGATAGCGGCTGGAGCTTCGAGCAGTGGATCAGCGGCCACAAGATCCCGGTTGGCGCAACCGTTGCGCAGATGATCGACTATGTGAAGACGCATGGACGCGTGCTGTTCGACGGCGTGTCGGCGGCCGTTCGCGGCAGTGTCAATGGGCTGACCTTTCTGTTGGTTGCCATCCCCTCCTGGCTGCTGATTGTGGCGATTGGCGCTCTGACCTGGATCCTGCGGCGATCCGTGACTCTCGTGGTGTTCGTCGTAGTAGCCATGCTGTTCATCATGAACCAGGGCTATTGGATCCCCACAATGGAGACGCTGTCGCTGGTCATCGCGGCGGCGCTGCTATCCACCGTGGTCGGAGTACCTCTGGGAATAGCGGCGGCGCATCACCCGAAGTTGTACTCGGTGCTGCGGCCGGCGCTCGATCTCATGCAAACCCTGCCAACCTTCGTTTATCTCATCCCGACCCTGGTGCTGTTTGGCCTGGGGGTGGTGCCGGGACTGATTTCGACGGTGATTTTTGCGCTCCCGGCTCCGATCCGACTCACCCAGCTCGGCATCAGCTCGGTGCCGAAATCGTTGCTCGAGGCGGGCGAGGCATTCGGTGCGACGCGGCTGCAGATGTTGTGGAAAGTCGAGCTGCCCAGCGCGGCTCCCACGATCATCGCGGGCGTCACTCAATGCATCATGCTCAGTCTCTCGATGGTTGTCATTGCGGCGCTGGTGGGCGCCGGCGGGCTGGGGGTGCCGGTCGTCCGGGCTCTCAACACGGTGCAGGTCGGCATGGGGTTCGAAGCCGGCTTCGTCATCGTGCTCCTGGCGATCATGCTCGACAGAATCAGCCGTCCCTCGGATAAGGAGGGCGGGCCTTGAGCACGGCCATCGAATTCCGCAATGTGGATATCGTTTTCGGGACCAAGGGCAATCGCCGCCTCAACGGCTCGATCCAACAGGCTCTTGCGGCGCTGGACGCAGGCGGCACCCGCGCCGAGATCTCCGCGAAAACGGGGGTCGTCATCGGAGTAGCCAACGCCTGTCTCGCCGTTGAGCGCGGCGAAATCTCCGTGCTCATGGGCCTTTCGGGCTCCGGAAAATCCACCCTGCTGCGCGCTGCCAATGGCATCACACCGGTCACGCGGGGGCAGGTGTTGGTCAGCGACGGAGCGGACGTCGTCGATATTGCAAAATGCGATCCGCAAACCTTGCGTCGGGTGCGGCGGCTACGGATTGCGATGGTGTTCCAGCAGTTTGGACTGCTGCCGTGGCGCACGGTACGGGACAACGTCGGATTTGGCCTCGAGCTGCGGGGCGAGCCGGCTGACAAGCGCCGCGAAGTCATCGATCAGCAGCTCGAGCTCGTCGGCCTCACGCAGTGGGGCGATCGTTACTGCAGTGAGCTGTCCGGAGGAATGCAACAGCGGGTCGGGCTGGCACGG
>Ga0265331_10001490_pt1 | contig 17282 bp, 19 predicted proteins | sample 41923metaG_FD_202088 | JGI IMG/M metagenome (GOLD analysis project Ga0265331, IMG submission 202088) | Rhizosphere microbial communities from Carex aquatilis grown in University of Washington, Seatle, WA, United States - 4-19-23 metaG | ecosystem: Host-associated > Plants > Roots > Rhizosphere... | reverse complement strand
GCCGACACGTTTGCCGGCGGGTATCGTTTGCCGCGCTTCTGTACGGCACCGCACATAGTTTTGGGGCGCTCCACTGTAACCTGAACGGTGGAGGTATGACCTATGCAGAACCCCGCTTATGCGGAGCAACAGCCGGCGGCGCGATGTGATGTTCTCGTCATCGGCGGCGGGCCCGGCGGGGCGACGATAGCGGCGCTGCTTGCCGAGCGCGGACGCGAAGTGGTATTGATCGAAAAGGCGCGGCATCCGCGCTTTCACATCGGCGAATCCCTGCTGCCGCTCAATCTGCCGCTGTTCGAGCGGCTTGGCGTGGCCGGAGAGATCAGAGCCATCGGCATGCCCAAATACGGCGCCGAGTTCGTTTCGCCGTGGCACTCCGATGCCGTCACCTTCGATTTCGCGAACGCGGTGGACAAATCTTTTCCCTATGCCTATCAGGTGCGCCGCTCGGAATTCGATAACATTCTGTTTCGCAATGCCGCCCGCAAAGGCGCTTTCGCCATCGAAGGATGCCGCGTTACCGGTGTGCAGTTCAACGACGATGGCGCGGCGGTCTCGGTGCATCATGAAGACGGCAGCGAAGCGCGTTGGCAAACGAAGTTCGTAGTGGACGCGTCCGGCCGCGATACGGTACTCGCCAACCAGTTCGGCAGCAAGCGCCGCAACCCCCGGCACAACAGTGCTGCGATATTCGGCCATTTTTCCGGAGCGACGCGTCTGCCCGGCAAGGCCGCGGGCAATATCAGTCTCTTCTGGTTCGATCACGGATGGTTCTGGTTCATACCGTTGAACGACGGAGCCACCAGCATAGGCGCGGTGTGCTGGCCGTATTACATGAAGTCGCGCCAGACCGATCCGGCAACGTTCTTCCTCGATACTATCGCGCTGTGCCCCGCGCTGGCGGAGCGGCTGCGCGAAGCGAAGTTGTGTTCCCCGGTCACGGCGACCGGCAATTATTCCTACGAAGTTCGGCGCGCGACCGGCAGAAATTACCTGCTGCTGGGCGACGCATTCACATTTATCGATCCGGTGTTTTCCACCGGCGTGCTGTTCGCGATGCAAAGCGCGTTCGCCGGCGCGGATACGGTCGGGGCCTGTCTCGACAATCCGCGCCGCGCACACCGCACGTTGCGGGCGTTCGACCGGGCCATGCATCACGGCCCCGGAATATTTTCCTGGTTTATCTACCGGGTCACGACGCCGACCCTGCGCGATCTGTTCATGGGTCCGGGCAACGCAAAATTGCAGGAAGCCGTGTTGTCGGTGCTGGCGGGCGATATTTTCCGCAATACGCCGCTGGGCGCGCGGTTGTTCGCATTCAAGATCGTCTACTACCTGAAAAACCTGTTTAACCCACGTCGAACATGGAGCGCATGGAAAAAACGCAGACAAATGCTGCACGCGTTGCCCGCCGGTCGGGCCGCGGTCTAGTCGCCGCGGCAGTTCGCGCCGCGCCGTTCATGCTCGATTATATGGCGCCGGAAAAATTCGCGGCTCATCCTGCCCGGTTCGGCGGCAGCGTGCTTGGCGCCATTGCGTTCGGCGCCGCGCCTCCGCGCATCGCCGCGCCGGCCGGCTCATATGCGTGGGTGAATATGCCGGTGCTTCATGGCGATTCGATATTTGAAGTCTGGACGTCCGCGCAGCCGGTCGTGCGCGAAGATGCGGACGGTCTGACCGCCGCGCGCAATGCCGATATTCTTTTCGGCTGCCTGCAATTGGAACCGGACTGCCGGCTCGATACCGCCAGCTACGCTGCGTACAGCCGGATTTTCGATTTCATCGACCGTCGCGGTTACGGCCACCTGCTGCGCGCATGGAATTATGTGCCGCAGATCAATGCCGACGACGACGGTCTGGAACGCTACGCGCGGTTCAACGTGGGCCGCCACGAAGCGTTTTCCGCGAAAGGGCGGATTATCGGGACGGACACGCCGGCTGCGAGCGCGCTGGGCAGCCGCGGCACGCAATTGACGGTGTATTTTCTGGCGGCAAAACAGCCGGGACTGCCGGTCGAGAACCCGCGACAAACCAGCGCTTTCCGTTATCCGGCGCAGTACGGGCCGCGCAGCCCAACATTCGCGCGCGCGACATTGATGACGTCGGCGGTGCACCCGCAGTTATTTGTGTCGGGGACGTCCAGCATCGTCGGCCATGCCACGGTGCATGCGGGCGATGCGCCGGCGCAGGCGCGGGAAACCGTCGCGAACGTGCTCGCCGTGATAGCGCAGGCACGGCTTGCCGGCTTCGACGCGTCGGACGCGCAGGCCCGTTTGCTGCTCAAGGCGTACCTGCGGCGTCCCGGCGATCTTGCGATGGCGCGCAGTTGCCTCACCGCGGCCTTCGGTGCGGCGGCCACGATCGCATACCTGCAGGCGGACATCTGCCGCGCGGATCTGCTGCTGGAAGTCGAGGCCGTGCTGCTGAATGCGGCCGTGCCTGCGCACTGATCCGTCCTGCCCGATGCGCACCACTACAACAGCAACCTGGACGGCGTCGAGCCCGCGTAATCGCGTCGTGACGTGGCTGCGATTTCCATATGAGTGTTTCGTGCTGTACGGCGGATTGCTGCTGTTCGCGGTCTCTTTCTTTGTGTGGAGTGCGGTCGCGACGCTGCTATGCCACATACTGCCGCGGGGTTTCGGCATGCGATCGGGGCAAACCATGGTCATGCTGATGTTCCGCTCTTATATTGCAGTGTTGAAGGCGAGCGGAATCGTAAAATTTGATCTGGGCGCGCTGGACGCATTGCGCGACGACGGTGCATTGATCATTGCACCCAATCACCCGTCATTGCTGGATGCCGTGCTGGTCGTTTCCCGTTTGCCGAGGGTCGTGTGCATTATGAAAGCGGAAATCCAGGACAGCCTGATACTGGGAGGAGGCGCGCGGCTCGCCGGCTACATCCGCGATGATTTGCCGCTGAGCATGATACGTTCCGCCGCCGCCGCGCTGCGCGCCGGCAATCAACTTCTGATGTTTCCCGAAGGCACCCGCACGAGACCGCACGCGCGCTGTCATTTCAAAGGCGGCTACGCGTTGATCGCGAAAATGGCCAGGGTTCCGGTGCAGACGGTTTTCATCGAGACCAACACCATGTTTCTGGGCAAAGGCTGGCCGCTTTTCAAAAAGCCGGTGTTCCCGCTGACATTCAGGGTACGACTGGGACAGCGTTTTGACGTGAATGGCGACGTGAAAACGACGGTCGCCGACATGGAGCGCTATCACCGCGACGCGTTGGCGTCCGCCACCGGCGTCCGTGACGACTCCAACCAGGCTGACGCGAAGGCCGCGGCGTGAACGCCGAAACCTGCTCGCATCTTCTGCTCATACCGAGCTACAACACCGGTCCGAGGCTCATGGAGACGGTACGCGACGCAAGAAAATACTGGCGGCCGGTATGGATAGTCATCGACGGCAGCACGGACGGCAGTGCCGAGGCGTTGCGCGCACAAGTGGCTGCGGATCCGAATGTGCGGGTGCTGGTGCTGCCGTGCAATCAAGGCAAGGGCGCGGCAATCCTGCATGCGCTCGGCCACGCCGCGGCCGCGGGCTTTTCCCACGTGCTGACCATGGATGCCGACGGTCAGCATCCGGCCGATTTGATTCCACATTTTATGGCGGTGTCCCGGTCGAATCCGCAAGCGGCGATATTCGGCCAGCCCGTATTCGATGCGAGCGCGCCGGCCCTGCGCGTGTATGGCCGCAAACTTTCCAACGGCCTCGCGGACCTGCAGACGCTATGGCGCGGAATCGGCGATTCGCTGTTCGGCTTCCGGGTCTATCCGATTGCGCCGCTGCGCGACATCATGGAAGGGCGGCGCTGGATGCGGCACTTCGACTTCGAACCGGAAGCCGCCGTGCGGCTGTGCTGGCGGGGCGTGCGGCCGATTCAGGTGCGCGCGCCGGTAAAATATTTCAGCGCCGAGGAGGGCGGTGTTTCGCATTTCAATTATCTGCGAGACAACGCGCTGCTGGCGTGGATGAATCTGCGGCTCCTGCTCGAGTTCGCGGTGCGGCTGCCGGTATTGGCGGCCGGCAGGGCCGGCCGCAGATTCGTCAGATCATCGCCCCGTTGATCGAGATGATCTGGCCGGAAATATATCCGGCGTTTTCGGAAACGAGAAAACCCGCGAGATCGGCGACCTCTTCAGGCGTGCCCGCGCGCTTCATCGGCACGAGCTGGTCTATCGCGGCTTTGCTGAATGCGGCATCGCTCATCGGCGACGCAATGATGCCCGGCGCTATTGCGTTCACCGTGATGCCGCGGCTCGCGAGTTCAAGCGCCAGCGACTTGGTCGCGCCGTGCAGACCCGCCTTGGCCGCGGCGTAGTTGGTCTGTCCGCGGTTGCCGGCCAGCGCGGCGACCGAGGACACATTGACGATGCGTCCCCAGCGGGTGGCCATCATCGGCAGCAGCAGCGGTTGCGTCACGTTGAAAAAGCCGTTCAGTGACACGGCGATCACCCGCGTCCATTGGTCGGCCCGCATGCCCGGCATCACCGCGTCGTCGTGGATGCCCGCATTGTTGACGACGATTTGGATCGGACCGTCGGCCAATATTGCCTCCAATGCACCCGCAACTTGCGCGTGATCGGTAACATCGAATGTCACCGCCTGTGCGGAACCGCCGCCTGCGTTAATCCCGGCGCTCACACTTTCCGCCAGTTGCAGATTGCCGTTAGCGTGCACGTAAACATGACAACCGTCGGCTGCGAGCCGCCGGCAGATGGCCGCGCCGAGAGTCCCGCTGCCGCCGGTGACCAGTGCTCGCTTCATATTCCGCCTCTCATCGGATGTCTCATGTCGCCGCATCAAGCACTACAGTGGCGCGGCCGCTCAATATCTCGGCCGTGCCAACCCGCACCGCGAATTGATAAATCACGCGGCCGCGATCGCCCATCAGTTGCTCGGCATCCACGATCAGGTCGCCTTCCAGATTGTCGAGCCGGACGCGGCGGCACACGACATTGCGCAGTCCTACCAGGTACCCCGCGCGCGGCTGGCTGCCGACCAGGCCGGACAGTCCGCCGTGCAGGGCCATCGTTTGCGCCGCGTACTCGATGCCGCACACGGCGGGCAATTGTCCGTCGGCGCGCAACGGATTTGCGATATCGCGGTGAGTGCGGCTGACGCAGCGGATATGAGTTGCATCCCAATGTTCGACGCCGTCGAGCAGGCACATCGAGCCCGCGTGAGGGATCAGCCGCGCGATGTCGGCCCGGGTCATGGCCACGGCGTTACCTCCACGCGCAAATGGTGGTCTCCATACGTGAGGATCACCAGCGCGGAAACAGCGCGCGCCAGTGCGGCGAGCAACGGCAGGCAGCGCGCGGCCGGTACGCCGGCGCGCACGCGGTCCAACCCGCCATCCGTCATGACGGTTGCGCCGGCTTTTTCCGCGATGTAGCTTACGTCGAGCGCCGCAAAAACACGCGCGGATGCTTGCGCGGTCAGCACGAGCGCTATGCCGACGCTCGCATTGAGCGGGCGCACGGCGTGCAGCGGTTCCGGATAGGGCTGATCGTAAGTGATCAGCGCCACCGGTTTGCCGTCCGTCGCGACTTGCGCGGCGGCATCGAGCAGGCCCGCGGAAAAACTCGCGTCGTGACTGCACAGGCTCGTCGACGGCGCCTGTGACCGCGTGGCGATGCTCCAATAGCCCGCGGGCGCGTTGTGTACGGAGTTATGAAAACGCGTTGGCGAAATCTCGCGTTCCGCCGACGCGAGCGTCGCGCAAATATGATTGAGGTTTTCGCCGTCGCCGGACGAGGAAGTGAATACGGTCGCCGTTGCCGCCGCGTCGCGTCCCGCATGCACGAAGGCTTCGCGTCCCGCGGCGAGCGCCAGCTTGACCGGCAGGCCGGTGCGGCGCCGCTCGGCGGGCGGCAATAGTTCGCTGGCAGTCACGACGGTGGGGGCGGGCATATATTCCGCGGTACCCGCGAGGATTGCCCGGCTGGCTTCCCAACCGTCGAGTCCCGGACCGACTAAACCCACGCCTTCGACAAATACGCGCATCAGCCGGTCCTCCCGAGCACGAGGCTGCAGTTGCTGCCGCCAAACCCGAAGGAGTTGCTCAGCACGCGCGTGACGCGGGCATGCCGGTTCTCGAGCAAATAGTTGCTGCGTAGCCCTGGATCCAGGTTGCGCGTGTGCAGGCCTCCAGGCAGCAGCCCGTGTTCGATCGCCAGCAGGCTGATGATCGCTTCCGTAATGCCGGCCGCGCCGAGCAGGTGTCCGGTCGAGCCTTTGGTGGAACTGACGGGCGTCGCGCCGCCGAACAATTCATGCACGGCGCGGTCTTCGCTCGCATCGTTCGCCTTGGTGGCGGTCCCGTGCAAATTGACGTAATCGATCCCGGCCGGCGCGAGTCCGGCGGCTTTCAGCGCCTGTTCCATGGCGAGCCTGGCGCCCAAACCTTCGGGATGCGGAGAGGACATGTGATAAGCGTCGCAACTCTCGCCGACGCCCAGCAACAGCATCGCGTCGGCAGCGTATGGAGCCGGATTTTTTTCCAGCAGCGCGAAACCGGCGCCTTCGCCGACCGAAATACCATCGCGGTCGGCATCGAACGCGCGGCAGGGCGCGCCCGAGGTCAGTCCCAGCGAGTGGAAGCCGTACAAAGTGGTCAGGCACAGCGAGTCGACACCGCCGACCACCGCGGCGTCACACACCCCGGCCGCCATCATGCGTGCGGCGTGGCCAAAGACTTTGGCCGACGAAGAGCACGCCGATGAGACGACGAATGCCGGACCGTTCAGGCCGAGATAGCGTTGCACGAAATCCGCCAGCGAGAACGTATTGTGGGTTTCGGCATAATGGAAGTCGGCCGGCAAGGCCCCTGTCTGCGCGTCGCGCCGGCGATAAGCGAGTTCGGTCTGCAGGATGCCGGAGGTGCTGGTGCCCATGAAAACGCCGATTCGCGCCGCTCCGTATTTTTCGCGCGCCGCGGCCACTGCGCCCGCATATCCATCCGATTCCAGGCACGCCTGCGCCAGGCGATTGTTGCGGCAATCATACGCGGAGAGATCGGCACGCAGGCCCACCGCGTCCAATCCTGCAACCTGGCCGATCCAGGTGTCGAGCGCGACGGTTTCAAAATCGCAAGCGGTCAATCCCGTCCGGCCATCGTGCAACGCGCGTGATACCTCCGCGGCGCCCGCGCCAAGACTATTGACAATTGAATAGTGGCTGATGGCGAGTGGTTGCATGCTAGTTGCGCGCCGCGGCAAGCGCCGCGGCTGACGATTCGCCGCACGCGGTGGGCAGCGCGACGGACTTTAAGCCGTGCGCCGCTAATTGCGCGAGCAATGCGGGCAGCACGGCCAGAACCACCGGCACGCCCGCATCCGTGCGCGCGTGCGCGCCGTCGTGCAATACCAACACGTCGCCCGCGGCCAGTCCGCGAGTGAGTTTCTGCAACACCCGCGAGGGTTCGCGGCGCACCGCATCGTAACCGCGCCGGGTCCACGACACGTAGCGCATTCCGCACGCGGCGAGCACGGGATCGAGCAGCGGGCTGCGGAATCCCGCCGGCGCGCGGAAGAACAACGGGGCGCGGCCTGTTATGCCCGAGATCGCCGATTGCGTCGCTTCGATCTCGCGGCGCAGCGCGGCCATGCCGAAAAACGCGAACGCAAGCGGGTGGCGGAACGTATGGTTCTCGACGCTGTGACCGCGCCTCACGATGGACCTGACGATGTCCGGAAATGCCGCGGCTTTTTCGCCGATGCAGAAAAAGCTCGCTTTTGCCGCATACCGGTCGAGCAGATCGAGCACTTGCGGCGTCACTTGCGGATCGGGGCCGTCGTCGAATGTCAGGCTGATCTCGGCGCGTTCGGCCGCGGCCGCCGGCAACCGCGTGACATTGGGACCCAGCCAGCGGCCACGCGGCCATAATACCGCCGCGCTCACCACCAGGTGATTGCCGGCCAGCGCGGCCAGCACCCACGCCCACCATGACGGATGCGCGACCAGCGTGACGGCGCCCGCGGCGTGCCACCAGGCGGACAATCGAATGAGGAGCGCCGGCCGCCAGCGCGGATGGGCACTCGCTGGAGAACACCAGGCCGCGGGCATCATGCTCATGAATCCGCCGGCGCAGAGGCGCGACCGAGCATCAAGTCATCGCCATTTATTGGGACCGTCGCGCGCGCCGGTGAAATGTCGCCACCAAACAAATCGCGCTCAAGCAATCTTTGCCATAGGTTTGACCACGTCGTCCAGTCGTGATCACCGGCGATGGACACCACGTGCCCGGCAGGCAAACGTTGCGCGAGCAATTTGCTTGCATCGGCGAAGCGATCGTCCGTTCCGTAGCCAAGATGCAGGTCGGGCATTCCGGCGCTGCCGGGCCGATACGCTTTTATCCATGCGAGCAATTGCCGCTCGTCGTCGTCCGATTTGACAATGCCGGGTAGCCAGCCGGACCAGCCGCCCGCGCGCGTTACTTCGGCGATCATTCCGCGTGTCGCCAGGAACGGCGCGATCAGGATGACACCGTCGATTTGCGCCGGGTGCTCACGCGCGTAAGTCAGCGCGCCCATGCCGCCCAGCGATATGCCCATGAGCCAGATACGACGGTTACCTCCAGCGAGCGCCGGCCCAATGATGTCATGCGCGAGTTGCGTGTTAAAGGTGCGCTCCAGATAATGTCCGAGATTCGCGTCCACGGCGACGACATCCAGCGCCAGGCGGCGCTCGCGTATTTGGCGCACGAATCCGTGTTCCACGAAGTCCTGCGCCCGTGCCTTGGCGCCCGGCAACATGACAAGCAGAGTGCGGTCGCGGCCGGCGCCAGGTGCCGCGTCGTAAATGGCCGTCATACTCATGCGGGACTCATTGCCGGGCCGGGCGGTCGGGCAATCAGCACTGCGGAAAAAGCGAGGCTCAAAAACGCGCCGATGCCGACCGTGCTGCCGAGCGCATGCAAGAGCGGCACTTTTGAAAACGCGAGCAAACCGAACCCGATCAGCGTGGTGATGTTGGCGAACAGCAGCGATACCAGCGTGCGTTCACGTTCGCCGGCATTTGCCGCCCGCCGTTCAAAAAAGAGCGCGTAGTTCGAGCCGATGGCGACTACCAGCAGCAAGCCGACAAGGTGAAAAATCGAGAGAGGGTTGCTGCTTGACGCGAGAATGCAAAAGGTGATGATCACCGCGGCCGCCAACGGTGCGAGTACCACGAGCACGCGGCGGACCGAACGCAGACTGGCCAGCAGCAGCAGCACGATGGCTATTGCTCCCAACAGCGAATAGGTCATGACCTCGCGGCGATAAGTTTGGTACAACGCATCGGATTCGCGCTTAAGGTCGACCAGCGTAACCCGATTATCGGGCGTGCTTGCGAGATCCCGCGCGATCCCCGTGGCGTCGGTCACCCCGCGCAGCGGCAACATGGCGGTCCAGGTGGTCGTGGCGGCGTCCTCGTCGTCGCGTTTGGCGAGCAACGAATCGACTTTCAAGGCCAGCGCAGTGCCTTGCAGGCTTGCGCGAGTCAGCGTTGCCTGCGATTTGGCTGCTTGCGCATCGCTCAAAAAAGGTTCGAATAAACCGGCGCGAAACGGCAGCCCACGCTGCGCTGCCTGCAGACTTTCGCGTAATACAGCGGGCTCCGGTATTGCAGCCTGGCGTGCGCGCTGGGTTGGTGCGCTCGGCAGGTAGAGCGCAGCGGACTCAAAGCCTTCCATGTGCCCTCGCTCTATCGACACCTGCAGGCGCGCGGAAATCTGCTCGCTGCCGGCCAGCGCCGCGTCCTCGCTGGCGGCGTCGACGACCACCAGATGGCGCACATCCGGCGCGCCGATATCGCGCCGCAATTGCTCATCGAGGGTGCGCTCGCTGGCGGCGATTGGACTCAAGGTCGCGAGTTCGTCGCTCCAGAGCGCTTCACGCTGTGCACCGAGGATAATTATCGCGGCGACAGTGGCGAGTATTACCGGATAGCGCAAAACGCGCGCCGAATGCGCAAGCGCCGTCACCTTGGATGCGAGCCCTGTCGCCGCGCGCACGATAAATCCCGGCGGCAGCAGCGCCGGCAATATGAATCGCGTGACCAGCACCGCCGCGATGAGTCCCGCGATCGAGAAAAGGCCCAATTGCGCAAGTCCCGGGAAACCGGACAGCAGCATGGCGCCGAAGCCGCAAACCGATGTCAACAAGCCCAAGCGCAGCGTCGGCCAGATGCGCGACAACGAGTCAGCCGGCGGCGTGCCGGGCGTGACTTGCGTGAACAGGTAGATCGCGTAGTCGACGGCTTCGCCGATCAGCGTGACGCCGAAGCCGAGCGTAATGCCGTGCACCGCGCCGAAACCGAGGCTCACGGCGGCGACCCCCGCCAGCGCGCCGCTCGCGACCGGCAAAAGACCAAGCAGCAGTACGCGGGGCGAGCGATACAGCGTCAGCAGCAAAGTCGACACCAGTGCGGTGGCGATGACGGAAAATCGTAACGCATCGGCCTTGATCCGCGCGCGGCTGTTCACCGCGAAAACTCCGGGCCCGCTGAGCAGCAGCGTCTGTCCGGTACTCGCGCGGCCGTCGCTGGCATTCGCAAAGGCGCGCCGAATCAGCGCCAGCGCGCGCTCCTGCGCGTCGATGTCGTACCCCGCGGCACGGGTTTGCGCGACCAGCAGCGCGCGGCCGCCATCCTGCGCGAACCACACGCCGTCGCGCACCGCGGGCCGCGCCTGACCTTCGAACTGCCCGACGAGCCGCAATAACTCGCCGGTGGGATCGCGCGGCAATATTTTCCCAAGCAGCACGCCGGCCGGCGAGCCGAGCAGTTGCAGGTCTTCCTCAAGTGCAGCCCGCAGCGCGGCACCGGAAAAATGCCCGGTGGTGACGGCCGGGCTCAGCACATAGCGATTGCGCCAGAGAAATTCGCGGTCCCGGTCCAGCGTGGTTGCTTCGCCGTTAGTGATCGCCGCGAATTCGTCGGGCAGTTGGCGCAGTTCCGCTGCCATGCGCCTGCTGGTCTGCGCCAGCAATGGCGGAGCGGCGCCTTCGATCGCGATCAGGATGAGCCGGGAAACCACGCCGTCGCGCAACTGCTGCACGAGTATCCGCTGCACCGGCGTGGGCGCGCGGGGCAGGAACGCGGACATATCGGCGGTGAACTCGGTTCTGGCAATGACGAGAACGCATGCGAGGATTGCGGCCGCCCACACGGCCAGCGCCAGATGCGACGGGCGGGTGATTGTCACGGAGCTTCCTCGGTGATCGTCATGACCGACCGGTCGCCTTCGGCTTCGGTGATCTCGATGGTGCGCACCCGGTTACGGGCGCCACCGATGAGAATTTCTTTCACCATCGACTGCGTTTTCGGATCGGCTGGTTTGAGCGACAGACGCCATTGCGCTTCGCTGCCGGCAAGGCTCGCGCGATAAAACCGGTTCAGGGTCGGCAGATCGCCGGCCAGCGTCGAGCGGATGCTCTCGACGAAAGCCCAGATGACCGGATAGTCCTGCAGCGCGAGCGTGCGCCGTTGCCCGCGGTCCCGGTACTCGATCGTAAGCTTGTCCTGGTCGAGCACCAGTAATTCGGGTTTAGGCAGCCGCGTGTACTTTTCCAGCCGCCCCGGCGCCGTGTATACAAGGGTGCCGGATGAGTCGAGCGGCGCATTGAGCATGGCCAGGTATTTGCGTTCGACGAACCTCGCCCTGGCGGTCTTGATCTGGGCGAGATCCTGCATGAGTTGCTCGATCCCCCACGCCGCGTCCTCGGCTGCCGTGGCGGCGCAAATGAAGCTTGCCGCCAGCACGAGCGCGATCAGCGCGTGGCGCGTGCTATGCCTGCCGCCAGAAGTCATAGAAGTTATACCAGTTGTAAGGCGCGTCGCGGCAGTAATGCTCCAGGCGCGCGACATAATTGCGCTGGCCCTGTGCGAGCGCGAGTTTGCGTTCGGCGCGGGACACTGGCCACGCGTCAATGAGGCGTTCGAAATAAATATCGTAACGGTTGCCGCCGCGATACAAACCGAACATCAGGACCACGGGCCGTTGCAGCAGGGCGGCGAGGCGAAAAGGGCCGCTTGGGAAACGCGCCTCGTCGCCGAGAAACCGGCATGCGGCCGTCCCTTCGTCCTGAAACGTGCGGTCGCCCAGCATGCCGACGATTTCCCCGGCGTTCAGCGCCGTTTCCACTTTCAGCATCGAGTCGATTTTGCCCAATGCGATGACCTGCAGACCGAGGTTGGGATTGACCGCGGCGAGCGCCGAGTTGAATTTGCGGGCGTTGTCCGCGTACATGACAAGGCTGATGCGCGCTGCGGTGTTGCGCCTGCCCAGCGCGCGGATGATTTCGAAACTGCCCATATGCGCGCCCAGCAGAAAACACCCGCGGCCGCTCGCTGTCATTTCGCGCAGGATGTCTTCGCCGTGGACGCGCACGTCGAAGCGCGCGTACTGATTGTTGAACAAAAAAACCCGGTCGAGCAGCGTCGCGGCAAACGTATGGCAGTGACGGAATGCATCCGCGAGGCCGGGTTTGTGCGCCAGCACTTTACGCAAATATTTTTTCGAGCCTGCGCGCGAGTCGGGCGAGAAGAGCACGAAGTAGAGGCATACCGGGTAGAGCAACAGCCGCGCAACCGGGCGGCCCAGGGTCAGCGCGATGGCAACGATCAAACGCAGCGCCAGCGTGTTGCTGCGCTCGGGGCGCGCCACCCATTCCGGCAGCGATGGCGCGTCCGTCTTCGCTTCGCGCGGTCCGTCAACTAGGCCGGAGTCCATGCCGCCTCGCATGTCACAGCGCCGGTGAGCACCCTGGTGGTGCCGACCGCGCAGGCGAATTTGATCGTGCCCGCCTTGAGTTCCGAAAATTCCATCCTGACGTTTTCGCCGGGCCGCACGGGATGCAGGAATTTGGCGGACACGGGTTGTCCCTGCGACAAATTCAGATCGAGACATTTTTCGATCGCGCGCAAAGTCTCGCTCAGGAGCAGCGCCCCTGGAATAATCGGGTTGCCCGGAAAATGTCCGGGTGTTGCCGGATGATCGAGAGGAAATGAGCGTTCAATGACGACCATCATCGGCCCGTTCCGGTGGAGCGCCCGGTGGCGAGCGTGCGCAGGGCCTCGCGCGGCAACTTGCCGGTCGCATTGCGCGGCAAGGCATCCACCAGGCGCAATGGGCGCGGCAGAAACGCGGAATCGATGCGCTGCCGCAGCGCATGCATGATCATTTCGGGGGTGAGCCCGGGCGCCACCACGAACGCCGCCAGCCGGTTCGCCGCGCCGTCGCCGTCGCCGGGCACGACAAATACGCCGTCGCGCACGCCGGAAATCGAGTTCAAGTGATAGTTCAGGCTCGCGAGTGACGTGCGTTTGCCCGCGATGTTGACGAGATCGGCGGTCCTGCCGTGCAAGAGAAACCGCGCCTCGCCGCGCAACTCGATTATGTCCTGCAGCATGACCGCGGTCTCGACGTGTCCGCCGTCGACCCAGGTGCCGTGCCGGTCCTGGCGCAGTCGCACACCCGGCAGCGCGTGCCACTCCGCGCTTGCGGTCGTGCGTCGGGTGGCGACCTGGCCCGCTTCGGTGCAGCCGTAAATTTCATACAGCGGCGCGGCAAAGCGCCGCTCCGCGGCGGCCGCTGATTGCGGCGACAGCGGCGCCGTGGCGCACAGCATCAAATCCAGCGGCGGCAAACTTCCGGTTTCGCTCAATAGCGCCCGCAAATGTATCGGCGTGGTGACGAGGCAGCGTGGCCGCGGCAGCGCGGCGAGTTCGGCGAGGACATCGGCCGGATAGAATGGACGCCCGGCGTGCAGCGCGAGACCGCCTTGCATGACCATGAGCACGGAGGACTCCAGGCCGTACATATGCTGGGGCGGTACCGTGCCGAGGATCGCCATGCCGGGACATGCGCGGATGCCGAGACGGTCGAGTTCGGCCGCGGCGCCGCGCACGAGCGAGCCCCAGGTCTTCTCGGTCGGAACGGGCTGCCCGGTCGAGCCCGAGGTGAATACGATCGCGGCAATCTGGCCGGCAGGAACCAGCGGAGTTGAACGAACCGCGGGGCGCGCGTCCGCCGGCGCGGGATAGAACACCGTTTCCAGCGCATGGTATGCGCTCGCGCCATCGGTCAAGCAATAGACGTCGGCATAGCGGTGCTTCAACTGACCGATCAGATCGGGTGTTTGATTGGGCGGCAGCAGGTTTATCTGGCGTTGTAACAACGCCGCGAAGAAGCCGACGACGAAATGGTAGCGGTCGTTGCACAAATTGAAGATATAGCGCCGGGCTGGCAGCGATTGCGCGAGTTGCGTGACGTCATGCAGAAACCGGTCCACGCCGACGGGACGTCCGGCGCGGTACGCGAATATGGAGTTATCCGGATAAGCGCGGACCAAAGGCAGGTTGATCACGTTCGCGAACCCGGACAGCCGGCAGCGGTAGAGCACTTGGCATCGCTTGAAAACGCGCGTACGCCGTCGAGCAGCGAAGCATGCGGGAAATCCCCGTGGCGAATCAAGCGGTACGCGTACTCGCCGATGAACATGAGCGCGAGCAACGGAAAATTGAGCACATTGATAAAGAGCGACCAGTGGCCGAGGGACGCGAAGCCGAAGAGCAGCGCCGACACCACGATCTGCGCGGCGAAGAAAACGCACCACGCAGCGGTCACGCGACGGGTGTACGCGGAAAGTGCCGGCGGCAGCGTGCCATGCACGCGGCGCGCCAGGCGGGTGATCAGCGGTTCCTGTCCGCGCCGCAATGTGCGCGCAAAAAGCCACAACAGGGACAGATAAATTGCCGCGTGAGGGGCGCCGTACGCCATGGCAGTGCCCCGGGGGCCCCGCTGTTCGAGGGCGTAGATCGCGACAGCCGCGGCGAGCAGGACAACCGACCAGCGCACCTTGTCGCGGGCGCGGGTTGCAATCCAGCAGGCGAGCGCGAGCAGCGGCAGAAATGCGAGAACAATGCGGATGGAGTCGATTAGTCTTCCTCCGATGGCGGAGTAGATCAGACATTGATATCCGACGCCCGACAGCACTATCAGTGCCGGCCACAGCCAGCCGCACCGACGCTGCGGCATTTATTTGCTTCGATGTTGCTGAATATGGTCGTTCAGGCTGCGCAATGAGCTGAAAATTTTCAGATTGTTCTCGTCGTCGGAGCGCAAATTCAAGCCATAGGTTTTCGAAATGGCCAGCGCGAGTTCGAGCACGTCGATGGAATCGAGGCCCAGGCCCTCGCGGTAGAGGCGGCCGTTGGGATCGATTTCTGCCGCGTTGACCTCGAGATTGAGAGTGGCGACGATTAACCGCGCCAATTCCAGTTCTTGGGGGTTGGCGGACTGATTGTCCGGCGCAATGGCGGGTGGCGGAGCATCCATTCCGTGACTTGGTGCCGTCATGAGGGAAGGTTTGTATTTAAGATTTGACATCTAAGTGCCTGTTATCAGTGGGAACTCGAATTTGATCGCCGGTCTTTCGTGGATCGCACCATGATAGTGTGCGCAGCAGGAAGTTCTGTGCGCTATCGAACATAAGGAGTAGACTACACGCACCGGTAATGTTGCTGCACGCATGATGGGCCTCCTCATGCGGGCCGGTATGGCGCAGAATTTTCCTGGCAAGTCGAGGCCGTCACTATGTCATCACCGCACTCTCCCAGGCAAAATCATCTTCTCGCGGCGCTGCCGGCGGAGGACTACGCGCGCCTGCTGCCCGATCTTGAACTCATCGCGATGCCGCTGGGGTGGGCTGTTTACGAGTCCGGCGGCCACATGGGCTACCTGTATTTCCCGACCACCAGCATCGTCTCGCTCCTCTACGTCATGGAAAGCGGCGCCTCGGCGGAAATCGCGATCACCGGCAACGAGGGGCTGGTCGGCATCTCGTTGTTCATGGGCGGCGAAAGCACGCCGAGCCGGGCGGTGGTGCAAAGCGCGGGCAGCGGCTATCGCCTCAAGGCGAGCGTGCTGAAAAGGGAATTCGCACTGGGCGGCGCGCTGCAGCATCTGGCGCTGTGTTACACCCAGGCGCTGATCACGCAGATGGCGCAGACCGCGGTGTGCAACCGGCATCACGCGCTCGACCAGCAACTGTGCCGCTGGCTGTTGCTGAGCATGGACCGCCTGAGCGGTGACGAACTCGTGATGACGCAGGAACTGATCGCGAACATGCTGGGCGTGCGCCGCGAGGGCGTGACCGAGGCCGCCGGAAAATTGCAGGCAGATGGGTTGATCCAGTACAGCCGCGGTCACATCAAGATCCTGGATCGCGCGGGACTGGAAAAGCGCACTTGCGAGTGCTACGCGGTGGTCAAAAAAGAGATCGACCGCTTGCTGCCATACGAAAAGCACATTCGGCCCAATACGCGATAACCGGCCGCCGGGCGCGGTCGCGCGCACCGGGACATTGCGGTCTTAACGGTGCGTGATGTCCCAGCGGCGGTTGCGCGCGAAGAAATCCTCGAGGTCGTGCGCGGCCCGTTCCTGCGAGAGCCCGTAACGCGCCTGAATTTTTCCGGCATGCAACTCGCGCGCGCCGGCGTCTTCCATGCGCGGATCGTTGACGAGCCTGCCCCAGCCTTGCCTGACCGTACCCGTAAACTGTTTGCAGATTCCTGCGTAGCGTTCCCGGTTCATCCCGATCTCCTGTAGTTATCGCAGCAACACGTCGAACCGGACGCCTTGCGCATCTGCGCAATGACCGTGTCCGGCAAGGCGTTCGACCCGCCCATTCACCTGCTTTAAATGTTCCTCGCCGCCGCACGGACGGTCTGTGCGGTAACGCACGCCAGGCGCACCTTAAAGGGCCCGCGCGCGCTTGCCGCGGCTGGCGGGTGACCGGCGGGGGGCGACGCGCCGGACACGTTTGCGCCGAGCAGCCGCTATGTGCGCCACCGTACAGCACTACTTGCCGCGGGGGATTATCGTTCGCCCATTGATGACATCCGGCGGATCGGGTGCGGTCGATTGTTTGCGAGATAGCAGGCGTCATAAACGGCGGGGCGGCCCAGGATTTTCGATCATGGTTTGTGCCCGTGCCAAATAGATAACAGGAGTAACAGTCATGATTGCAACTAGAACACTGGCATTTGCCGGCGCAGCAATGCTGCTTCCCGCATTGGCAATGGCGCAAGTAAACAGCACTAACCAGGGTTATCTGGTCAACGGTCCGGACTTCAGCGTCGTGACGGCCGTGGGCGGTACGGTATGCGTGCGTACCAGCGACTGGACACCCGCGCGCGCGGCCGCTGCCAAGGCGTGCCAGCAGTGCACGCCCGACCTGTGTCCGAAACCGGTGGCAGTGGCACAAGCCGCGCCGGTCCGC
>Ga0265331_10001487_pt1 | contig 17299 bp, 17 predicted proteins | sample 41923metaG_FD_202088 | JGI IMG/M metagenome (GOLD analysis project Ga0265331, IMG submission 202088) | Rhizosphere microbial communities from Carex aquatilis grown in University of Washington, Seatle, WA, United States - 4-19-23 metaG | ecosystem: Host-associated > Plants > Roots > Rhizosphere... | reverse complement strand
TTTCGTCGATCTTCAAACGGGTGGCTGGGGGGGGGGCGCCATCCAAAGCCCGTTCAACGGCGGCGAGACGCCAACGATGGCCAATTTCGCTACGCTCGCCGACGCGCTCGCGGGTTGCGCCACGCGCGTGACGGTCGAAGCGTGCGACAGCCTCTTCCTGGCGGCCGCGCCGCCGAAAGGAAACGCCCCCACTGATACGCTGACGGCGGCCCAATCGGTGGCGCGTTCTCCCTGGTACAAACCCGAGAGGCTCTTCGCCTTGATCGGCCAGTTTTACAAGGTTCCCCCTGGCAAGAACATGCGCGCAGTTCCGTTCATGCCGTATCTGAACTTCGCGCCGAGCGCCTGGGTGCTGCCGCTGAAGTTTGGCGGCGGCGGCTATCGCGCAGGCGGCAAGGCCATGTTCGACAGCGAGGGCAACCTTTGGGTCGGCGACAACTTCACGGTGGGTTGGCAAGGGACAGATAGCCTGTGGCAGGGGAACGCCACCAAGTTCGACCCCAACGGTAAGCCGCTTTCGCCTGCCGTAACCGGATTTTTCGGCGGCGGGATGGAGGGGGGCACCTTCGGGGCGGCTGTCGACGCCAAGGACAACGCTTGGTTAAGCAACTATGGCAGCAAGTCGATCGCCGTGTTCGACAAGAACGGCAAGCCGCTGACGCCGCCGGAGGGCATCACCTTCGGCGGCCGGCTCGGGCTGATGCAGGGCATAATCGCGACGCCCAACGGCGACGTATGGGCTCTCGGTCTTTCGAAAGACCAACTCGTGCACTTCCCCAAGGGTGATCCGACCAAGGGCCGGATCATCTGCGAAGGGCGCGAGGGAGCCGAACCTTGCAAGTCCATGGTGGGGCCGTTCCACCTTGCCATCGACCAGCAGGACCGCATCTGGGTGAGCAATGGCTTTGCTGCGCACGTGACGCGGTTCCCGGCCTCGGACCCGAGCAAGGCCGAGAAGTTCGGCACCGGTTGGAGCCCCGGGGGTATGGCCATCGACAGCCAGGGCAATGTCTGGGTGACCAACCACCTGGGCAACGGGGTGGGTGCGGCGTTCGATCTCGTCGAAGATATTTTGGTCCTAAAGACCGGCGGCAACGCCGACGAAGCCCTTACGATGCAGATGTTTCGGCAAACGGGCAGGGATGGCGGCAGTGTCACGCTGTTGCGTCCGGATGGCGCGCAATTTCCTGGCTCGCCGTTCACGGGCGGCGGTCTGCCCGCCCCGTTCGCGGCGGTGGTGGACGGCAATGACAACGTCTGGGTTTCCAACCTTGCGATGGCGCACAGCCCGATCGCACATTTGTGCGGGGTGCGCACTGAGAACTGCCCGCCCGGCGTGAAGACGGGCGACCAAATCTCGCCGCCCGGAGGCTATGTGGGTGGCGGGCTGCAGAGGTTGACCGATTTGGCGATCAGTCCGGCGGGCGACGTGTGGGTGATGAACAACTGGCAAGTCACCGACAGTTGTTTCCTTAACACCAACAAGGACGAAGCGCTTTCGACACAGTGCGGCGGCAATGGCGTGACGATCTTCTTCGGCATGGCCAAGCCCGTCCGCTCACCGCAGATCGGCCCAGCGCGCGCGCCATAACTGGTGGCTGTCTGTCACCTTTCAAACAGGGGAGAGACTCCGCCTTCAGCGATTTGTGCCCGAACACAGGATCGGGAAAAGGCGGTCTGCTCCGGTGTTGCAGAGCCATGACCAGGCCTTCGATCCTTGATCCATCCGCAAAACGTCGCCTCGACTCGGGTGGCCGCGTCGACGCTCAATTCTGAAATGGCGAGGTGCGCAGCCGCGGTTGATGCTCGTCAAGACGACAGCCAGGGTCACAAGCCGCCATCCAAACCGACCCATGGCCGGCGCCATTCCCGCTAAAACGGCAGATTGAAAACGCGCGAGGGTTCGAGCGCGCCCTCGACGACCTCGCCGAAAGCGATGGGCGTGCCGGCGCAAGCGGCGTAGACGACGCCGCCGATGGGCGCATCGCGGCCGCGCAGGATCAGCGAGCCGCCGCGCCGCAGCCGGGCGGCGGCGTCGCGATCGACGACGATGCAAGGAAGCTGCGCCAATCCCGCCTCGACGGGCAGAAGGGCGTCGCTCGCGCCGCCTTCAGCCTCGATCTCCGCGAAGGCGAAAGCGTCATCCTCGCTGAAGGGCCCGACTCGTGTCCGTCGCAGCTGGCTGACATGGCCGAAACAGCCGAGCAGCCGTCCGAGATCGCGCGCGATGGCGCGCACATAGGCGCCCTTGCCGCAATCCATCTGGAGCTTCGTCTCATCGCCTGAATGCTCGACGACCGCCAGCCGATGAATGCTCACGCGGCGCGGCTGCAGCTCGACAGCCTCGCCTTCGCGCGCGAGATCATAGGCGCGCTCGCCGGCGATCTTGATCGCGGAGAAGCGCGGCGGGGTTTGCAGAATTTCGCCGGTGAAACGCGGGAGCAGCGCCTCGATAGCGCCGCGTTCGGGGCGCGCCTCGCTGGTCTCCGCGATCTCTCCGTCGGAGTCGTCGGTGTCGGTCTCGGCGCCCCAGCTCACGGTGAAATGGTAGGATTTCTCGCCGTCCTGCACGAAGGGGACGGTCTTGGTCGCCTCGCCGAAGGCGACGGGCAGAATGCCGGAGGCGAGCGGGTCGAGCGTGCCCGCATGTCCGGCTTTCCGGGCGTTGTAGATGCGCTTCAGCCGCGAGACGGCCTGTGTCGAGGTCACGCCGACAGGCTTGTCCAGCACGACCCAGCCGTCGACGACGGCGCGATTGGATTTTTTTTGATTCATTCTCAGACGTCGGTCTTCGGCGCGTCTTCGGCAGGAGGCGAAAGATCGCGTTTCACGCGCTCGGAATTCAACAGCGAGTCGATGCGCGAGGCGTTGTCGAAAGTGTCGTCGATCCGAAAGCGCACTTCCGGCGCGAATTTGAGATTGACCGTCTGCGCGAGCTCGCCGCGCAGGAACTTCTTGTGACGGTCGAGCGCCGCGAGCACCTCGGGCTCGTCCGCGCCGCCGAGCGGCATGACGTAGATCGTCGCGAGCTTGAGGTCGGGGCTCATCTTGACGCGCGAGACCGTGACGACGTGCTTTTCCAGCACGGGATCGTTGATCTCGCCGCGCGAGAGAAGCTGAGCGGCCGCGTGACGCACGAGCTCTCCGACGCGCAGCATGCGCTGCGACGGCTCGGCGCCCGGCTGATGATGGGTTCTGGACATGGGTTTTGGTTACGCCGCGCTGGCTTTCGCCGCTAGAGCGTTTTCCGCCGAAAGGGAGGCCCCTTCAGCCGCGGAAAACGCGCCAAGGCAGGAACAGGCTTCGCCGATGCGATCCGAACGGATCGCATCGCGGTTTAGAGCGTGCGCTTGATCTCCTCGACGCGGTAGCACTCGATCACGTCGCCCTGGCGCATGTCCTGGTAGTTCTCGAAGGCCATGCCGCACTCTTGTCCGGCGTCGACCTCCTTGACCTCGTCCTTGAAGCGCTTGAGCGTCGAGAGCTTGCCCTCGTGCACGACGACATTGTCGCGGATGAGGCGCACATTGGCGCCGCGCTCGACCCGGCCGTCGGTGATGCGGCAGCCGGCGACCTTGCCGACCTTCGAAATGTCGAACACTTCGAGGATCAGCGCGTTGCCGAGCATGGTCTCGCGCAGGGTCGGCGAGAGCAGGCCCGACATGGCCGCCTTCACGTCGTCCACGAGATTGTAGATGATGTTGTAGTAGCGGATCTCGCTGCCGACTCGCTCGGACTCCTCGCGCGCCTCCTTGTGAGCGCGCACGTTGAAGCCGATCACGGCCGCGCCCGAAGCCTGCGCCAGCGTGACGTCCGATTCGGTGATGCCGCCGACGCCGGCGTGCACGACGCGCGCCGCGACCTCGTCGGTGCCGAGCTTCTCGAGAGCCGCGACGATCGCCTCGACCGAGCCCTGCACGTCGCCCTTGATGACGAGCGGGAACTCCTTGCGTCCGGCGGTCTTGAGCTGGCTCATCATGTCCGTGAGCGACGAACGTCCCGAGCCGCCGCGCGCAGCGGCCTGATCCCGCTTCTGACGCTCGCGGTATTCGGTGATCTCTCGCGCGCGCGCCTCGCTCTCGACGACCGCGACGCGATCGCCGGCCTCGGGCGTTCCCGAGAAGCCGAGAACCTCGACGGGGAAGGAGGGACCCGCCTCCTGGCGCGTCTGGCCCTGATCGTCGAGCAGCGCGCGCACTCTGCCCCATTGCGCGCCGGCGACGATGAGATCGCCGACGTGGAGCGTGCCGCGCTGCACCAGGACGGTCGCGACCGGTCCGCGGCCCTTGTCGAGCCGCGCCTCGATGACGGTGCCCTCCGCCGAGCGATCGGGATTGGCCTTCAGATCCAGCACTTCCGCCTGAAGCGCGATCATCTCGAGCAGCCTGTCGAGATTGAGCTTCTGCTTGGCGGAGACTTCGACCTCGATCGTCTCGCCGCCCAAGCTTTCGACCTGCACTTCGTGCTGTAGAAGCTCGGTGCGCACGCGCTCGGGCTTGGCGTCCGGCTTGTCGATCTTGTTGATCGCGACGATGATCGGCACCTTCGCATCGCGGGCGTGATGGATCGCCTCGATCGTCTGCGGCATCACGCCGTCGTCTGCGGCGACGACGAGCACGACGATGTCGGTCACCTTCGCGCCGCGCGCGCGCATCGCCGTGAAGGCGGCGTGGCCGGGCGTGTCGATGAAGGTCACGGGCAGGCCGTTCGGCGCGGTCACCTGATAGGCGCCGATGTGCTGGGTGATGCCGCCCGCCTCGCCCGAAACGACGTTGGCGTGGCGGATCGCGTCGAGCAGCGAGGTCTTGCCGTGATCGACGTGGCCCATGATGGTCACGACCGGCGGACGCGACTGGAGATCGGCCTCTGCGTCCGGCGCGTCGAAGAGCCCTTCCTCGACGTCGGATTCCGCAACGCGCTTGACCGCATGGCCGAGCTCCTCGGCGACGAGCTGCGCGGTGTCCGCGTCGATCACGTCGGTGATCTTGTGCATCGCGCCCTGCTTCATCAGCAGGCGGATCACGTCGACCCCGCGCTCGGACATGCGGTTGGCGAGCTCTTGAATGGTGATCGTCTCGGGCAGGATCACCTCGCGGGCGATCTTTTCCTTCGGCTCGGCGACGCGCCCCTTGAGGCGCTGAATGCGCCGCGCATAGGAGGCGTGCGAGCGCACGCGCTCTTCGTCGGGGGCCGCAGTCGCGGTCGTGACGGTCAGACGGCCACGGTCCTTGCCGGGTCCACGGGGCGCCGAGGGGCGCGGAACCTGCACCGGCGGCGTGATGATGCGGCGCGGGGGCGCGGCGGGGGCCGGCGCAGCGCGCTTCGGCTCCGCGGTCGTGGTCGTCGCGGATTCGGCCGGAGCTGCGCGGGCCGCTGCGGGCTCGCTCGTCGGCAGGCGCCGGCGGGCTTCCTCCTCGGCCCTGTGCTTGGCTTCATGCTCGCGCGCGAGACGCTCCGCCTCATCGCGCTGACGCAAATCCGCCTGGGCGCGCTCTTCGCGCTCCCGCGCCTCGCGAGCTTCGCGGGCGACCCGTTCCTGCTCGGCGCGGCGGCGGTCTTCCTCCTCGCGGCTGCGCGCGTCGGAGAGAGCGCGGCTGCGGGACTGCAGCTCCTCGTCCGTCAGGGCGCGCAGGACGACGGGGCTCGCATTGCGGGCGGACGCGGCGGGACGCTCCGCCTTGGCCGAGGGCGCAGGGGCCGAAGGCGGCGGCGCGGCGGCGGGCGCCGCTGGAGCGGGCGCAGGCTGCGCCTTCGCTTCGGGTCCGCTTCCGGGCGCGCGGCGCTTCACCTTCTCGACCACGACCACCTTGGAGCGGCCATGGGAGAAGCTCTGACGCACGAGGCCCTGCTCGACGCCGCGCGGCTTCAAATGCAGCGTCTTGGACGTCGGGGCGCTCAATGTCTTGTCGCCGCTGTTTTCGATTTCGCTCATTCGGTTCCCGATCCCGAGCCGTCCTCACGGCCCGATGGCAAAAATTGCGCCTCGTCGCCGACGCTGCGGGCGCAGGCGCGAGGTCTTTCGGCCTCTTCCTCGACGAAAGTCGCCGCGGATTCGCCCCGATAAAGGGCGAGCCGCCCGCAACGCGCCAGGAAGGCCTCCGTCAATCCGCCCCCGGCGAGCGCCGCATGTATCACATTTGTGCGGCCCAAAGCCAAATCCAATTGACTCGAAGTGAACAATTCGACGCGCCTCGGCCCGGCCCCGCCGCCGCGCCTGCCGCTCTGCTCCAGCTTTCGCCGGCCGTCGGAGCCGCCGTCGACGGCTTCGACGAGCGCCCTGACCCGTCCTTCTTCCAGGACCGCGGCGACCTTGGCGAAGCCGGCGGTGAGCAGGCCAGCCTTGTTCGCTAGGGCCAGCGTCTGTAGGCAGTCAGCCTCGAGCAGCCGGTCCACTTCGTCCGCAAGCGTCGGCGAAGCCTCCGCTTTGGCCTTGAAGCCCCGAGAGAAGATCTGGCGCTTCGCCGCCTGCGCCACAAGATCCGCCGAGGCGGTCACGTAAACGCCGCGCCCCGGCAGCCGCGACCTTATGTCCGGGGCGACGTCCCCGTCGGGAGCGCGCACGAAGCGGATCAGCGCGCCGGGCGGCCGCACGGCGCGTGTCACGATGCAGGTCCGCTCGCTCGTCTGACGCTCCCGCACGCGCGCTCATTCTCCCTCGTTCGGCGGCGTTTCCTCGCCGGTCTCCTCGGTCTCGGCCGGGGCCTCGATCCATCCCGCCTTAATGCGGGCGGCGAGGATCATGGCCTCGGCCTGCTCGCGCGAGACGTCGAGACCGGTCAGAAAACCTTCGTGCTTGACCGTCTCGCCGTCCTTCTTCTCGCTCCAACCAACGAGGTCGTCCGGCACGCAGCCGGCGAAATCCTCGAGCGTCTTCACGTCATTCTCGCCGAGCCTCACCAAGATCTGAGAGGTGACGCCGTCGATCTCCTTCAATTCGTCGGACACGCCGAGCTCCTTGCGTTTTTCGTCGTTTTCGGCCTCGATGCGCTCCAAATAGGATTTCGCGCGCGATTGGATCTCGCCGGCGGTTTCTTCGTCGAAGCCTTCGATGCCTGCAAGCTCCCCGATGTCGCAATAGGCGAGATCTTCGACGGAGCGAAAACCCTCCGAGGCGAGCAGGCGCGCCACCACCTCGTCCACGTCGATCGCCGTCATGAACACGCGCGTGCGCTCGACGAACTCCTTTTGCCGACGCTCCGATTCCTCGGCTTCCGTCATAATGTCGATGTCCCAGCCGGTGAGCTGCGACGCCAGCCGGACATTCTGGCCGCGCCGGCCGATCGCGAGCGAAAGCTGGTCGTCGGGCACGACCACCTCGATGCGATTGGAGTCCTCGTCGAGCACGACCTTGACGACTTCCGCCGGCTGCAGCGCATTGACGATAAACGTCGCCGCGTCCGCCGACCAGGGGATGATGTCGATTCTTTCGCCCTGCAGCTCGCCCACGACCGCCTGAACGCGCGAGCCGCGCATGCCGACGCAGGCGCCGACCGGATCGATCGAGGTTTCACGTGACACGACGGCGATCTTGGCGCGGGAGCCGGGGTCGCGCGCCACCGACTTCACCTCGATCACGCCGTCGTAGATTTCCGGCACTTCCTGACGGAACAGCTTCGACATGAACTGCGGATGGGTGCGCGACAAAAAGATTTGCGGCCCGCGCTGCTCGCGCCGCACGTCATAGACATAGGCGCGCACGCGATCGCCGGGGCGGAACATTTCGCGCGGGATCATCTCGTCGCGCCGGATCACGCCTTCGCCGCGCTGCAGATCGACGATCACATTGCCATATTCGACGCGTTTGACGATGCCGTTGACGATGTCGCCGATGCGGTCCTTGAACTCCTCATATTGGCGGTCGCGCTCGGCCTCGCGCACCTTCTGCACGATGATCTGCTTGGCCGACTGAGCGGCGATGCGCCCGAAGTCGAAAGGCGGCAGCGTCTCGGAAATCCAGTCGCCGGGCTGCGCCGCGGGATTGCGCTTTCTGGCTTCCTCGATCGCGATCTGCGTCGCGTCGTTCTCCACCAGGTCGACGACGAGCAGCAAGCGCGAGAAGCGCACCTCGCCGGTGCGCGGATTGATCTCGGCGCGCACTTCCGTCTCTTGCCCGTAGCGGGAGCGCGCCGCCTTTTGCAGCGCGTCCTCCATCGAGGCGATCACGATTCCCCGATCGATTGACTTCTCGCGCGCCACCGCATCCGCGATTTGCAAAATTTCCAGTCGATTGGCGCTGACGGCCATGGTTTTGCTCCCTAAAAAAGGATTTGGCGTTCCGTGCCGAGGATGTTCACCCGCGCGGCGCGCTTCCCTTTCCCTTCTTGAAGTGGGTTTGAACGCGGGCTGGGACCAGCGGCTTCGCCTTTGGCTTCGCGTGCTGGGCGAAGCGGCCCGGCCCGCGATGCGGGCGCTCCTCTTGCGGGCTCTCCTCTTGCGGGCTCTCCTCCTGCGTGGGGCTTGCGCCCTCCGCGGCCTTGGCGGCGCGCAGCGAAGCGCGGATCAGCGCCTCGGTGAGCATCAGCTTGGCCTCGTCGAGATCCCGCAAGGGAAGACGCACGGTCTTCTCTTCCTCGTCCCGCGCGTCGTTGCGGTCGAGGATGAGGACCGCGTCGCGTCCCTCGCCTTCGACGGCTTGGATGATTCCGCGAAAGCGCTTGCGCCCGCTCTCCAGCGGCTGCGTGAGCTCGATCTTCGCCTCGTGCCCAACGGCGCGCAAAAAATCCGAAACGCGCACGAGCGGCCGGTCGATGCCGGGCGAGGAGATCTCGAGGCGATATTCGCCGCTGATCGGGTCGGCGACGTCGAGCTCCGGCGAGAGGGCTTGGCTTGCCGCCTCGCAGTCGTCGACGCTCATCGTCCCGTCCGGCCGCTCCGCCATGATCTGCAAGATTTGGCCGTTCTGGTTCATCAGCCGCGCGCGCACGAGCCGGAAACCGAGCTGCTCGAGGACCGGCGTGACGATCGCGGCGATGCTCGCGGAAAGTCCCGTCTCGGTGATGAGACGCGGTTCGTTCATCAGCTCCTGCGCCGTTTCGGCCTTGCGATCCAGTTCCAATTGCCTGTCGATCCGTTCGACCAAACAAAAAAGAGCGGGTCCGGGGGGACCCACTCTCAACATCGGCCACTCGAGATGACCGCTATGAGACGGAAGTTGAGGTTCTCTACACCGAGAGGAGGGCGCGGCGCAAGAAATTTCGCGGCTGCGCTGCACAATGGTGAAGCTTGCGCCCTTGTTGGCGGCGATTTCCAGGCGTAGCCTCACAGCGCATTGGAGGCGTCGCCATGCGCGCGATTACGGTTTTGATCTTATTGATTGGTCTGCTTCTGGGCCTTGCAGCGGCGTCCGCGCAACCTCGGCGGATCATTATTCTCCGGCATGGAGAGAAAACCAGTCACAAAGGGCCCCTTTGCGCTACGGGCGTGCTGCGGGCCAGCGCGCTGGCGGAGGCCTATCTCGGCAAGGGGGCTCAGAATTCCCTGTTTGGGGGCGATCAGCCGGTCGCATTCTACGCCGTCACCAGCCACACTGAGGCGACCAGCAGGCCATCGGCGAACAGTTGGTGTCTCAAGGTCCTTCGTCCAAAGAAAAATAAACCGTCGGCTGACAAAGAGCTCGAGGACGACGCCGCGGAGAAAGATGAGCTCCTGAACCGAGAGACCCAAGAGGCGGCGAAGGATGTGCTCGCCAACCCGAGTTTCGCCGGGAAGATTGTCGTGATGACCTGGGAGCATAAGCACATCGCGAATGAGAAATTGGAGAAGAGCTACCCCAATGAGCGCGTGACCCTGCGCCAGCTGCTGAAGCTCGATGAATATGCAGAGGCCCATCCGGACGAGAAAATTCCGGAGACCTGGTCCGGCGACAATTATGATTTTTTCTGGATCGTGGATTACGCCGACCCCAAAATCCCGAAACCGAGCAAAATCACGATCGTCAGGCAGAACTTCCCCACGCCTTACGAGAGCGTGCCGTCCAACGACTGGAACACGCCCGAGCCGCCGCTGGAGGGGTGCAAGCAGTAGGGATCTGAAAGGGTCGCGCGTTTTGCGGCCTTCACTGGCTTGGCGCACGGCTCATAAAGCAGGACGACGCTTTCGCTCTTGCCGAACCGCCGCCCTTGCGCTTCAACTCCCTTATGCCTCCGCTTCGCCTCTCCGCCCTCTTCGCACTTCTGCTCCTCTCCGGCCTGGAGCCGGCCAAGGCGCAGAACGCTCCTTCGACGATTCCGCTCACGCTCAATGAGAGCAATTGGGGCGGCGGGCGCATTTTCGTCACGGCGCGCTTCGGCACTATTCAGGGCCCGATGCGGCTCGACACCGGCGCCTCCACGACGCGTGTGATGCTCCAGCCTTGGAACAAGGACTGGCCCGTGCTCGGCCGCAGCACATCGGTCGGCAGCTCGGGACGCGCCATTTCCTGCGACGATGTGGAGGCGCAAAACGTCTTGCTGCCGGCGGCTCAGGGCAATGACGTGGGGCGCGCGACGCTCCTCGTCACGCGCTGCGCCGCGGGCGAAGGCGATCTTCTCGGCCTCAATTTCTTCAAAGGGACGCGCGTCTCGCTGGATTTCGGCAAGCGGGAGCTGACCTTTTTTCCGCCCGCTCCACCAAGCGCCAAGCCCTTCCGCAGGCTCACGCCGGAGAACAGTCTCGTCGGCCTCGATCTGCGCCTGGGGAAGGAGGCGACGGTGGGCTTCCTCGATTCGGGCGCGGAGCTTTGCGCCGTGGACAGCGCCTTCGTTGCGCGGCACATGCCGCTTTTTACGTTCGTGCGCAGAAGGCTTGCCGCCAGCGGCGCGTCGGGCGGGAATTTCTCCCCCGATCTTTACAAGATAAAATCGATCGAGCTCGGCGACGGCCTCGTGCTGCATGATCTCTACGCGCTGGTCTATGACTTCGGCGCGCTGCGCAACGCGCTCGGGCGCGGAACCTCTGTGATCCTCGGCTACAATTTCATCACGCGACTGCATTGGGATCTCGATTTTACTTCCCCCGAAGCGCCGACCTGGAGCGCCCGGCTCAAATAAGCCTCAGCCGCGCAGCACGAGCACCGAGCACTTGGCTCGTCTGACGATGGCGCTGGCGACGGAGCCGATAAGGAAGCGATCCATGCCCGGGCGGTGCGAGGAGATTACGATCAGATCGGCTCCCCAGCTTTCGGCCTGGTCGAGAATCGTATCGTGGACGGGGCCAAAGAGCACGGCGCTCGAAACGCGATTCTGCGGGAGATCGATCTTCGCCGCGAGCGCCGCCATCTCCGCTTCCAGCGCGGCGCGGATATGGGCCTCGAAATCCTCGCGAACATAGTCGATAAAGCGGACCGGGACGAGCGACTGCACATTGATGAATCTGAGCTCGCTATCGAAGGGCTTGGCGAGCCTCTGCGCTTCTTCAATAGCGCGCGTCACGAAGGCGGCTTCGGCGAGATCGATCGGGAAGAGGAGTTTTCGCAACATCGTAGCCCCCACTGTAGCCTTTGATGAGACTATCTGGGCTCGCGCGACGCCGCGGCAACGGCTTCGCCCGGTAAACCTTGGCGCCGGCTTGCGTTGCGGGCGGCGAATCTGGGATCATGCCTTTTCTTTCCTGCTTTGGAGACGCCATGAGCTTCGCCCGCCGCCCTCTCGTCGCCGGAAATTGGAAGATGAACGGGCTGCGCGCGGCGCTCGCCGAGATCGACGCGGTCGCGGCGGGGTTCGATCCCGGCTTGCGGGAGCGGATCGACCTCCTGATCTGCCCGCCGGCGACGCTGCTTGCAGCCGCGGCGGCGCGCCTCGAAGGGACGGGCGTCGCGCTCGGCGGCCAGGATTGCCATACGCAGGCGAGCGGCGCCCATACCGGCGATCTTTCCGCCGCCATGCTTGCCGACGCCGGCGCACGCTTCGTCATCGTCGGCCACAGCGAGAGGCGCGCCGATCACAAAGAAAGCGACGCCCTCGTGCTCGCCAAGGCGCGCGCGGCGCTCGCCGCAGGCCTCACGCCGATCGTCTGCGTCGGTGAGACGCGAGCCGAACGAGAGGCCGGCAAGGCTGAAAGCGTCGTCGCGACGCAGATCGCGGGCTCCGTTCCGCCCGAGGCGCCGCCGGAGCGGCTCGTCGTGGCTTACGAGCCCGTCTGGGCGATCGGCACGGGGCTGACGCCGACGCCGCAGGATGTCGCAAAGATTCACGGCTTCGCCCGCCGGCGGATCGACGCGCTTAGTCCCGGCAAGGGCGCCGCGACCCGCATTCTCTATGGCGGCTCAGTCAAGCCCGAGAATGCGCGCGAGCTATTGCACGTCAGCGACGTGGACGGCGCGCTCGTCGGCGGCGCGAGCCTCAAAGCGAAGGACTTCCTCGCCATCGCCGCGGCCTACCTTTAGGCGTCGCGGCGATCTTTCGCGCGGCGCTTCTTTCGCGCGCGCCGCCATGCTAGGCGATCGGACTCCCTTGGAAAGACCGCGGCGGAGTTCATGAACGCGTCTCAGGAAGCGACCCATTCCGAAACCCTCGCGCTGATGGGGGAGATCGGCCGCGCCGCGCGCAAGGCCGCGCGCGCCGTCGCCCATGCGCCCGCCGAGGCCAAGACCAAGGCGTTGCAAAAGGCCGCCGCGGCCATCCGCGATCAGAGCGCGGAGATCATCGCCGTTAACGCCGACGACGTGGAGGAGGCGCGCGAGGACGGCGCGACCGTGGCCGCGCTGGACCGGCTCGCGCTGACGCCGGCGCGGCTCGAGGCGGTGGCACGCGGCCTCGAGGAGATCGCCGCGCTGCCCGACCCCGTGGGACGCGTGCTCGCGACATTCGACCGCCCCAACGGATTGAAGATCGAGCGCGTCGCGACGCCGCTCGGCGTGATCGGCGTCATCTACGAGAGCCGGCCGAATGTGACGGCCGACGCTGGCGCGCTTTGCCTCAAGGCTGGCAACGCCACGATCCTGCGCGGCGGATCGGATTCGCCGCGCTCCTCGACCGCCATTCACCATTGCCTCGTCGCGGGGCTCGAGGCTTCGGGCCTGCCGGCGGAAGCGATCCAGCTCGTTCCGACTCGCGACCGCGCGGCGGTCGGCGCCATGCTCGCTGGACTCGACGGCGCGATCGACGTGATCGTGCCGCGCGGTGGCAAGAGCCTGGTCGCGCGCGTGCAGCATGAGGCGCGCGTGCCGGTCTTCGCGCATCTCGAAGGCATCGTGCATGTCTTCGTGCATGCGAAGGCCGATCTGGAGATGGCGAAGACCGTCGTGCTCAACGCCAAGATGCGCCGCACGGGCGTCTGCGGCGCCGCCGAGACGCTGCTCGTCGACAGGGCTTGCGCCCCCACGCATCTCCAGCCGCTCGTGAAGATGCTGCTCGACGCGCAATGCGAGGTGAGGGGCGACGCGGCGACGCAAGGCGTCGATCCGCGCGTCGCGCCTGCGAGCGAAGACGATTGGGATACCGAATATCTCGACGCCATCATCGCGGCGCGCGTCGTCGACGGGCTCGACGCCGCGATGGAGCACATCGCGAAGCACGGCTCGCATCACACCGATTGCATCGTCACGTCGGACGAAGCCGCAGCCCGGCGCTTTCTTGCCGAGGTCGACTCGGCCATCGTCACGCACAACGCCTCGACGCAATTCGCCGACGGCGGCGAGTTCGGCTTCGGCGGCGAGATCGGCATCGCCACGGGCAAGATGCACGCGCGCGGGCCGGTGGGAGTCGAGCAGCTGACCTCGTTCAAATACCGCGTGCATGGGAGCGGGCAGACGCGGCCGTGAGCAATTCCCTTTCGGCTTTCGATCCGGTCTCAAAGGAGGCCGTTCGGCGCAGGGAACAGTCGACTTCGAGGGCAGGCAAAAGATGAAATTCTGGGCCAAGTTCGAATCCACGCCCGATCAGGAGCGGATGTTCCATGTCATTCGCGTCAAATCCAGTCCCGGCATGAACGCGATCAGCGACAGCGTGATTCACGACATGGCTGTTCTCGACACCAAGAGCGCCGCGCTGCTGACCTTCATATCCGTGGTGATCGCGGGACTGATCTTTTCTCTCGGCCTGGTGGACGGCCGCGCCCCCGATGCGCGTTTGCTGCGCGGCGGCGTTTTGACCTTCATGGCGCTATACGCCTACGCCGCCTGGGCCGCATTGCGATGCCTCTACACGCTCGGGCCGGGGAGCGTCAGCGCCACGGCGAGCGGAGACGAGTTCGAGCAAATTTGCATTGCCGAGCTCGCAAAGCGACGAAACAGATATGCTTTCGCCTTGTTCATCTGCGAGTCGAGCTTCATTCTCCTAATCCCTTTTCTGGTGATCTGGACCTTGGTCGCTAATCGCGTTCTCGTCATTTGAACGGATCGAGATCTGGGAGTTTGTCGTATTGGAGGTTCAAATTGAGCTATTTGGTCTTCGTGTCACATGGATGGCATGACAAATGGGTCGCGCGCCAGATGGCGCGTCTCGTCGAGCAACACGGCGGATCGGCTTTCATTGACATTTTCGACATCCAGAAAGGAGATAGAATCGAGGAGCGGGTCCGCGATGGCATCGAGAGTTGCCAAGAGCTCGTCGCGTTGTTGACGCCCTGGTCCGTCGGCCGCAATTGGGTTTGGAGCGAAATCTCGGCGGCCTGGGCTTTGCGGAAGCGCTACGTTGGCGTTCTGTATGGCGTGACGGTCGAAGAAATTGAGAAAAATCACGGCGGAATGGCTTGTTTGGCGCCTACGAACGTCATTGCTCTGGATGACTATGATAGTTACATTTTGGAGATGGCGGAGCGAGCCCGCGCATGGAGGGAAGAATGAAATTCTTTCTGGCTTATAGCCCGGCCGACAAAAAATACGCCGCGTCTTTGGCCGCCGAAATTGAGCAGCGCGGAGCCAGCGTCTGGCAGGACGAGGGGAGTCTTGCTCCGGGCGACGAATGGGAGGCGACTCTGCGCGAAGCGCTCAACGACTCGGGAGCGACTATTCTTCTTCTCCCTCGTGAGGGCGCTAGGGGCGCGAACAACGCGATTTTTGAAGCCGGCGCAGCCAAGGCGCTCGGCAAGAAGGTTATCGTCGTTTCGCGCGGACCAGGAGACCGCGAATTTCCCAACAATATCGCGGACATGGCGATTTTCGACGCTGAAAATAAGCCTATGCAGGAAATCGCGGACACGCTCGTGCGTCTCGCAGTCTGACCGCCCGGGAAATGCGATTAGCCAATGACTCGCCCAAACATCTCTTAGTCCCCCGCCTTCCGCCGCACCCCCCGGGCCTGCGCATCGGGCTACTCGGCGGCTCCTTCGATCCGCCGCACGCCGGTCATCTCGCCATCTCGCGCATCGCGCTGCGCCGCTTGCGGCTCGACCGGCTCTGGTGGCTCGTCACGCCCGGCAATCCGCTGAAAGAAGGGCCGGGCCCGCTTGAGGCGCGGCTCGCGGCCTGCAGGGCGCTGGCGAAGCATCCACGCATCGCCGTCACCGGCGTCGAGGCGCAAATTCACACGCGCTTCACCTATGACACGCTGTGTCAATTGCGCCGGCGCTGTCCGGGCGTGCACTTCGTCTGGATCATGGGGGCGGACAATCTCCTGTCCTTCCACCGCTGGCGCCACTGGCGCGCTATCGCCGATCTTGCGCCCATCGCGGTGATCGATCGGCCGGGCGCCACGCTGAAAACCGAGGCCGCGCGGGCGGCTCAGGCGCTCCGCAAGGCGCGCTGGCCGGAGCGCGACGCAGCAACCCTGGCGCTCGCGCGACCGCCCGCCTGGGTCATTCTGCACGCGCGGCGTTCGGCGCTTTCCTCGACGGCGTTGCGAGCCCCGGGGCGGGGACCCTGATCAGCCCTGCTGGCGCTGCCGAAACCAGGTGTAGATGGCGGCGGCGACCCCGATCGCCGGCACGATGACGAGAACGAGCGTCCAGGTGGAGCCCTCGTCATAGGGGTGCTTGTCGTAATAGTCCCCGGAGACGGCTTGCGTGTAGGGGTTTCGGAAGAAGAAGGTGACGAAGATCCACAGGCCGAGGATCGCGGCGGCCGCGAGATAAAGCCCTCGCGAGATCCTGAACTGCGGCGGCTTGTTTGGCTCTTGGTTGCTCATGGTCCGATCCTTGCCGCCCATGGGGGCGCTGCGTTAGCTTTTGGTAACCGCTGAACGCCCATCCTAAGCTCAAGAACTCGGAGAGTCACAAGCTGGCAGGGCGGGCGTCGCGCAACCGCTGTCGTTCTAAATGGAGCATGCCGAGCGCTTAGGAAGGCGACCGAGGGGGAGATGTTCAAACGAAGATCATCCATGGGGGAGCCATGATCGCGCCCGTCGAAGAGACCCCCACCTCGGACCGCCGAGGCGACCTCGTCGCGACGCCGTCTCCCGTCCGTCCCGCGGCGCTGAGCGGAGCCGTCGCCCCGCTCGGCGACGACGGCCGCGTCAGCGCGATCGACAAACGGCCCGCGCCTGCGCCCTGGCGCGTCGGGCCTCTCGGGCTCGCCGGAGACGCGCAGGCGGACCTCAAGCATCACGGTGGGCCGGAGAAGGCGCTGCACCACTATCCGCTCGACCATTACGCCTTTTGGGAGCGCGAGATCGGGCCCAACCCGCTCTTGCGGCAGCCCGGCGCCTTCGGCGAGAATCTCTCGACGACGGGATGGACGGAAGCGAATGTCTGCGTCGGCGACATTATTCGCTTCGGGAGCGCCTTGCTGCAGGTCAGCCAAGGCCGGCAGCCCTGTTGGAAGCTCAATCGCCGCTTTTCGCGTAACGACATGGCGGCGCTTGTGCAGTCGAGCGGGCGCGCCGGCTGGTATTACCGCGTCCTCGAGCCCGGCGTTGCAGAGCCGGGAGACCGCTTGCGGCTCGTCGACAGGCCTCGCCCGGAATGGAGCCTCGAACTTCTGTTCCTTCTGCTCTACCGCAACACAAGCGACCGCGAGGGCCTCGCCGGCATGACGGCGCTCGCGGAACTTGCTGAAAATTGGCGCGCTCTCGCGAAGCGGCGGCTCGCCTCGGGCAGGATCGAGAGCTGGCGCGAGCGCCTTTATGGCGAGCCGGTCCCGGGCGAGGGATAGAGGATAGTCGGGCGGGGTGGCTTCGTCTTTGCTTGCTGCAGGGAAACAGGAGCAGGACGCCGTGACGGAAGCCACTCTGAACCGAATCATCAAGACCGAAAAAGACTTCGAGCATCCGGTCGACGCGCTTTGGCGCGCGATGACCGACTCCGAATGGCTCGCGGTGTGGTTCTTCCCAAACGACATCCAGCCGGTCGTGGGACATAAGTTCACAATCTGGAGCCGGCCGATCGAGCGTTGGGACGGCGAGTTCAAATGCCAGGTGCTCGAGGTCGTCCCGCAACAATTGCTGCG
>Ga0265331_10001486_pt1 | contig 17303 bp, 18 predicted proteins | sample 41923metaG_FD_202088 | JGI IMG/M metagenome (GOLD analysis project Ga0265331, IMG submission 202088) | Rhizosphere microbial communities from Carex aquatilis grown in University of Washington, Seatle, WA, United States - 4-19-23 metaG | ecosystem: Host-associated > Plants > Roots > Rhizosphere... | reverse complement strand
CAGGGTGCCCGGCTGACAACCTTGGGCGCCATGTCCAATACCTTCTTGAACTTTGGCCACTTTTCCCAGGCATCACGCAGGCCTTTGGGCGGCTCCGGTTCCTTCAAGAAGGCCAGCAATTGACCCACATCGCGCAATGCGCTGACACTTTCCTCGCCCATTCCCAGCGCTACCCTGCGGGGCGTGCCAAAGAGATTGCCCAACACCGGCGTGCCATAGCCAGCAGGATGCTCAAACAAGATCGCCGGGCCGCCAGCCTTGAGCACACGGTCGCAGATCTCCGTCATTTCGAGACGAGGGCTCACCGGGGTATGCACCCGTTTCAGTTCGCCCATGGCTTCCAGTTGTGCCATGAAATCGCGCAAATCCTTGTATTGCATGTCGTCTGCCAGCAGTTGTATTGGGGCACAGTTTACACAGGAACAGCCTTGTTTTGGGCTAGAATCACGATTTTGAATTTGACAGGAAAGTACCATGCAGGCACGTGTAAAGTGGGTCGAGAATGTTTGTTTCGTCGGTGAATCGGAAACTGGTCACGCACTAGTACTGGACGGCGCACCGGAATCCGGCGGCCGTAACCTGGGCATGCGCCCCATGGAATTGCTGTTGATCGGCATGGGTGCTTGCACTTCGTTTGATGTGGTGACTATTCTGAAGAAGGCTCGCCAGCCGATCACCGACTGCGTGGCTGAGATTTCAGCCGAACGCGCCGACAGCATTCCTAAGGTTTTTACAAAAATCCACGTGCATTTTGTCGTCACCGGCAAGGGGCTGAATCCGGCGCAAGTCGAACGCGCAATCAAGCTCTCGGCAGAGAAATATTGCTCAGCTTCGCTGATGCTGGGAAAAGTCGCTGAAGTCGCGCACGACTTCGAGATTCGCGAATTTGAAATCGGCAACACACCTGAACCAGCATAGTGGAGTGCAGGCTAGGCCGCCTACGTTACGCTGTGGCTGCCTATTTTTTGGCCTGCGCTGAAATCTTCAGGTACTTCTGATATAACTCATCCTTCGTCTCCCGCACTTGCGGGTTGAACGGGATGCAGTCAATCGGACAAACTTCCTGACACTGCGGTTTATCGTAATGGCCGACGCACTCAGTACAAAGGTTGGGATTGATCTCGTAGATTTCTTCGCCCTGCGAAATCGCGTTATTGGGGCACTCCGGTTCGCACACATCACAGTTGATGCATTCATCGGTGATCATTAATGCCATAACTTAATCCCTGCTTCCAATCTTTTGCTTCAGGCGCGCTTCGACAAGTGGCGGCACAAACTGGCTGACATCACCACCCAATGACGCAATTTCACGCACCAGGCTGGCCGAGATGAACATGTATTGCTCGGCCGGCGTCAGGAACAGCGTCTCCACTTCCGGAAACAGTTTGCGGTTCATGCCCGCGAGTTGAAACTCGTATTCGAAATCTGACACGGCGCGTAAACCACGCACCACAACCTTGGCATTGTGCTCACGCACAAACTGCATCAATAATCCGGAGAATGCGAGCACGCGCACATTCGGGCAATCAGCCAGCACTTCCGTCGCCATGCTTACTCGCTCTTCAAGGCTGAATGACGACTTCTTGGACGTATTTTCGGCCACCGCAACAATCACTTCAGAAAACACACCCGCAGCGCGGCGAACGATGTCCTCGTGGCCGCGGGTCAGCGGGTCGAAAGTGCCAGGGTAAACTGCGCTATGACTCATGTGAGCATTTTAGCAGGTGATAATGCACGCTGCCTGCTTTGCCATGCTTGTAGACACTCCAACCAGACACGTCGGTCAGGGCATGCTCGGCTTCGGCGTAGACCACACCATCAGGTGCGAGTTGATCAGCCAACTGTGGCAGCAGTTTCTCAAGCCAGCCCAGCCCATAGGGCGGATCGAGGAATATCACATTGAAACGTTGTTTGTTCTGCGCTAAAAACTGCAAGGCATCCATCCGCACGATGCTGCCACGCGTAGCCTTGAGCAGGCTGGCATTTTCGAGCAGCGCCTTATGCACGGCCGGGTTCTGTTCCACCATGACCACCGACGGCGCACCGCGTGACAGCGCCTCGAAACCCAGCGCGCCGCTGCCGGCGAAGAGATCCAGGCAATGCTTGCCGAACAACTCCTGCCCCAGCCAGTTGAACAGAGTCTGACGCACGCGATCCGGCGTCGGACGCAAACCGAGGGCGTCAGGAAAGCGCAGTTGTCGGCTACGCCACTCCCCAGCGCTGATCCTGACTTTATTTTGTGCCTGCGCCAACCACCACCTCCACCAGTTTGTCGGGGGCTATCCTTCTGGCAAAGGCATCCTTCACCTGCGCCACCGTCACCTTAGCAACTTGCTTGTTGAAGTCATCCAGATAGGTCAGTGGCAAATGGTAGAACCCGATCACCGACAGATAACTCAGAATCTTGCCGTTACTATCAATGCGGAGCGGAAAGCCACCAATGATGTTGTCTTTGGCGGCCTTCAATTCCTTGTCAGTCGGGCCTTGACTGATAAAGTTGCCCAGCGTTTCATGTACGACCTTGAGAGCCTCGTCAGCCTGCTCGCGCTTGGTTTGCAAGCCGATCTGGAAAGGCCCCAGCTCAGCCAGCGGCATAAAATAGCTGTAGACGCTATACACCAGACCGCGCTTTTCACGCACCTCAGAGGTCAGGCGAGATACGAAACCACCGCCGCCAAGGATGTAATTACCCACGTACAGCGCAAAATAATCAGCGTCACCACGCTTGACCCCGGGATACCCCAGCAGAATGTGCGACTGTGATGCCGGGTGTGCGATATGCTCGACTCTGGCTTGAGTGGGATAAGGCACCGGCGGCAACGTGCCCGCCACCTTCGCCCCCTTGGGTAGTCCACCAGCCAGCAGTTCAGCTATGCGTGAAGCCTCCGCCTTGTTGACATCGCCCATGATGGCAATGACGGCACCATCAGCCCGGTAGTACGTCTGGTAGAACTGCACCAGATCATCGCGGCTGATCGCAGCCACCGATTGCGGGGTATCCGCATTGGCGATGCCGTACGGGTGGTCACCATACAGTGCAGCAGAAAATGCCTTGTCAGCAAGGCTGGCAGGCTGAGTGGCTGATTCCTGCAGGCCGGAGATGATGCGCGCCTGTTCACGCTCAAGCACATTTTGCGGAAATTCAGGCTGTTGCAGCACCTTGGCAAACAATTCGAGCGCCCCCGAGCTTTCTCTGGGGCTGGACAGCGTCCGCAGCGTGACCCCTGCGCGATCCTGATCCTGCTCGCCGCCAAGAATCGCGCCGAGATCAGCGAAACGCCGCGAAATTTCAGCATCTGAAAGACCCGCCGCGCCTTGCGATAATAATTGCTGTGTCAGCCCGGCAAGTCCGGCCTTTTCACGGGTGTCGCGGCTGCTCCCGGCGGGAAAGTTGACTGCCAGATCGAGAATCGGCAACGCGTGGTTTTCGACAAAATAGACTTCGGTGCCGGTGCTGGTCTGCCAATGCTGAATCGGCAATCCCGCCCAAACCTGAGCAGACATCAGCATGCCAGCACCCATGCATACCAGTTGCCGCAAAATATTAATGGTGGCCATGGGGCACCTCCCGATGCTTGGGGGCATTTTCGTCAACCGGCTGCGGATCAAGCGTCGCCACCGTCAAGTTATCGGTCGTCAGATATTTGCGGGCAACGGCCTGTACCTGTTCAGCCGTCACGGCCTGCAATCGCGCCGGGTAATCCTTGAGCGAGCGCCATGACAGCCCTGCCATTTCCATGCTGCCGATCTTCATGGCCTGGTAAAACATGGAATCGCGCTGGTAAACATCGGCCGCGATCACCTGGGCCTTAACGCGCTGCAACTCGTCCTCCGTCACACCACTCTCCTTGATTTGCTCGATTTCGCCCAGAATGGCCGTTTCAAGATCGGCCACTGATGTCCCTTCGCTCGGCATACCCTCCGCCAGAAACATCGAAGTGCCTCCGCGCTGAATCATGTCGTAGCCCGTTGAGACGCTGATCGCGATGCGGTCACGGCGCACCAGATTCTGGTTGAGGCGCGCCGAGGCATTGCCATCCAGCACCCCGGTCAGAATTTCCAAAGCGTACGGTTCCCAATCCTGTTCCGGATTCTTCAACACCGGCACGTGGTAACCCAGCAGCACATAAGGTAACTTGGCTGGCGCTTTCACCGTCACACGTCGCTCGCCATGCTGTTCCGGTTCGGTTTGCAGCTTACGCACCGGCAACACATGCGCCTTGACCGGACCGAAATATTGCTTCGCCAGTTTCAGTACCTCATCAGGCTTCACATCCCCCACTACCACCAGCGTGGCGTTGTTGGGTTCATACCAGCGCTTGTACCAATCGCGGGCATCCTGCACCGTCATCTGCTCAAGATCATTCATCCAGCCGATAACGGGGCGGCCGTAGGGATGTGCCTGGTACGCCGCTGATTGAAACTGCTCGTACACCAGCGCCTGCGGCTTGTCCTCGGTACGCCAGCGACGTTCCTCCATCACCACGCGAATTTCCTTCGAAAACTCCTCCGCCGTCAATTGCAGGTTAGCCATGCGATCAGCTTCAAGCTTGAGCGAAAGCGGCAGTCTGGATTTCTCCAGCTGCTGGAAATACACGGTTTGATCAGTCGCAGTAAAGGCGTTCTCCTTGCCTCCTGCTGATGCAACCAGCCGAGAGAACTGGCCGGCCGGCACCCGTTTCGTACCCTTGAACATCATGTGTTCCAGCACGTGTGCAACCCCGGTGGTACCGTTGAATTCATCCAGACTACCTGCCCGATACCAGACCTGAGAAACCACTACAGGGGAACGATGATCCTCCTGCACGATAATCTTCAGACCATTATCAAGCTTGAACTCCTGAATATCGGCAAACGCTACAGCTGGCAGCCATGCCAGCAAAAAACAGAAAAAGCGTGTAAGCACCATGAAGACTCCTAAAAGGTGGGGCGAATTATACCGTCCAGACGCACAGTCCGGCGGTATGACTCGATTCGTCACGCCTTAGTTCTATGAACAAGTTGACCAAGATTGAGGCAGGGGGAAATGCTGCTGCATTTCAAACACCAACTGCTGGATTAGAAACCATCACCACCGATAAATTTCAGTGCTCATCAGCGCAAATGTCTTGAATTCACAAGCACGCTCATCGTCAACACCAGCACCAATTGGCGGTATATAACTTGCTTCCCAGTTATTCCTCTACCCATAAAACCTCATATTTACGTCAAAACCCGATCATGCGAACCTCATTTCCACTGCTAAATTTTCTTCTTGTAATCTTGCTCGCAAGGCATAGTGCTTTCACTTATGCACAAGTCGAAGTAGCATCATCGCCAGTCAATCAGGCAGCGCCGGCAGAATTATATGCAGCGCTCCCTGGAGCACGGGGCGCATCCCTGTCACCTGATGGCAAACTACTTGCCCTAATAGCACCGGTAAAGGGGCGCAACGCTCTAGTTGTCTGGGATCTTGCCGGAAAGGATAAGACACGTGTTATTCCAACCGGCGAATTTGAACCTGACTGGATTTCATGGAAATCCAACCATCGCCTGATTGCTTCAGTTCGATTTTTTTCAATGCGAGACCCATTCACGCCCACAATGGACACACGCTTGATTGCGTTTGATTCTGATGGTGGTCATGCACTTGAACTGGTCAACTCCAACCTCTTTAAGACTTACATTCCACAAATTCAGGATAAAGTCGTCAGCCTCCTCCCATCTGACGAAAATCAAATCCTGGTAGAACTTCCAGCCATCGAACGAAATGGCTCAGCACAAAGCGTAACAGCTGACTCCGCGCAATACGGCAGCATGGGTTCTCGTATTAAATATCCGGAAGTAGTGAGACTTGATATCAATTCAGGAAAAATAACTACGGTGGCTCACCAACACGGAAGGGTTATAGGATGGCAAGCAGACGCTAATGGGGAACCTCGTATTGGCCAATCGATCAACCGCAACATCCAGGACTATCAAATATTGAGCAAAACGGATGGCTTATGGCACACCGTCCAGTCTTTTGAGGTGAATAGCGGACGCATCTTCTCGCCTATTGCCTTTGTTGATGGCAATCCAGACCATCTCTATGCCCTGTCAAATCATGAAGGAAAATCTGTCGCCCTATATGAACTTGATGTTCTTAAAGACACCTTTGTACGAACAATTGCATCCAGTCCAACGCAATCAGTGGTCCCAATACTAAAAGACGGCCGGCTATTGGGTTATCGCATTGGATATGCAAAACCCATTTACCTTGACACCAATTATGCAAAAGAAGCTAATTTGATCGATCGAGCACTTCCTGGCTCAGTGAACAACATCATCGACCGCACAACTGATGGTAAACGCGTTCTGGTCTTCGCCAAAAAAGGTAACGAACCGCCCACTTACTGGCTATTAGATCGCAATAATGAAAAACCCGAATTTACGCCGATTGCCGAAACCTACCCTGACCTAAATGGGCCTCAGATCGCCTCAACCCGAGCAGTAACTTACAAGGCTAGAGATGGCCTTGAAATTCCCGCCTTATTAACACTTCCGCCAGGTTACATTCGTGGCGCGACACCATTGCCTTTCGTCGTACTCCCGCATGGCGGACCAACATCGCATGATGCAATCGGGTTTGATTATTGGGTACAGTTCATTGCCAGCCGTGGCTATGGTGTGCTTCAACCACAATTCCGCGGCTCCACTGGCTACGGTGCCTCGTTTGAATTAGCAGGACACCAGCAGTGGGGACTATTAATGCAAGATGACGTCACCGATGGCACGCGTTGGCTCATCGATCAAAAACTGGCCGATCCTGCTCGGATTGCCATTGTTGGTGCAAGTTATGGGGGATACGCCGCCCTGATGGGCGCAGTAAAGGAACCAAAGCTCTACCGTTGTGCCGTTGCCGTCGCCCCAGTCACAGATCTGGAGTTGCTTATCGAGAGACTCAATAGTTTCTACTTCGGAGACCTCAATATTCCGCGCATTGGTACTGATTCTGCAGTGCTGAAACAAACATCACCTGTTCGAAATGCTGATCTTATTCAAATCCCGATACTGCTGATTCATGGCCGTAAGGATTACACCGTCCCGGTCGCTCATACCGAAAGGATGGAGGATGCGTTAAAAAAAGCTGGCAAGCTATCAGAGGTAATCTACTTGAAAGATGGTGACCATTTTCTTAGCCATGCTGATGACCGACTGACGACTTTGAAGGGAATAGAAAAATTTTTGTCATCCAACCTTAAACAATAAATATTAGAAACAAGGTAGGGCGCGCAAGTTCAAGACTTGCATGGTCAGAATCCTCTGATACTCCAAAGTGGCATTTGCACACTTTGGATATCCCATCAATATCATACGCAACACACCCCTTCATCCCTTCATAGTAAAATGAAGCGATGCTGAATTTATTCAAAAAAGACAAAGAACAGACACCTCCAACCGCTAACAAGAGTTGGACAGAGCGCCTCAAACAAGGCCTGACCCGAACACGTTCACAACTGGGCAATCAACTAGGGGCGCTGTTTAGCGGCGGCAAAATCAATGAAGATGTCTACGAAGAACTCGAAACCATCCTGCTGACCTCCGATATTGGCGTCAGTGCTACACAGGCACTGCTGGAGGACGTGCGTAAAGAAGTCAATCGCCAAGCGCTCAGCGACACCACTCAGCTACGTGCTGCCCTGCAGGAATCGCTGATCCGCCTGCTTGAGCCGCTGGCACAGCCGCTCAACACTACCACGCATCAGCCATTCGTCATCATGCTGGTCGGCGTCAACGGTGCCGGCAAAACCACGACCATCGGCAAGCTGGCGCACAGCCTGCAACGACAAGGTAAATCGGTACTCATCGCCGCAGGCGATACTTTTCGCGCTGCGGCACGCGAGCAACTGCAAGCCTGGGGCGATCGTAACGATGTGCATGTGATCTCGCAGGATGGTGGCGATCCGGCTGCAGTCATATTCGACGCGGTGAATTCGGCAAAAGCAAAAGGCATCGATGTTGTACTTGCCGACACCGCAGGGCGCCTGCCGACGCAGCTCAACCTGATGGAAGAAATCCGCAAGGTTCATCGTGTCATCGGCAAGGCATTACCGGGCGCACCACATGAGGTGCTGCTGGTGCTGGATTCCAATACGGGCCAAAATGCCGTGGCTCAGGTAAAAGCATTTGACGACGCTCTCACCGTCACAGGCCTGGCACTCACCAAGCTCGATGGCACTGCCAAAGGGGGTGTAATCGCAGCGATCGCCAAGGAGCGCCCCATTCCGATCCGATTCATCGGCGTTGGCGAACAGATCGACGATTTACAGATTTTCAATGCGCGTGAATTTGTGGAAGCCTTATTCGAATGATCAAATTCGACCAGGTTGGCAAGCTTTATCCGGGCGGTTATGAGGCCCTGAAGAACATTTCATTCGAAATCGCCAAGGGTGAACTGGCGTTCGTCACCGGGCATTCCGGCGCGGGCAAAAGCACGCTGCTGAAGCTGATCGCCGCCATCGAGCGGCCGACTGCCGGTACGGTGCTGGTGGGCAATCAGAACACAGCCAAGCTCAGCCATGCAGCGATCCCGCACATGCGCCGCAAGTTTGGTCTGATATTTCAGGATCACAAGCTTCTGTACGACCGCAACGTGTTTGAGAACGTGGCTCTACCGCTCTACATCAACGGCATTGTCGGTCACGAGGCCGGCAAGCGTGTTCGCGCAGCGTTGGACAAAGTTGGCCTTCTGGATAAGGAAAAAGCGCTACCGATTACGCTTTCTGGCGGAGAGCAGCAACGACTTGCCATTGCCCGCGCCGTAGTCAGCCGACCTTCCATCCTGATAGCGGATGAACCAACCGGCAATCTCGACGAAACCTATGCCACCGAAATCATGAACCTCTTCCACGCGTTCCATCAGGTCGGGGTTACGATCATCATCGCCACCCATGACACCAGCGCCATCTCCCAAGGAGCCGCCAGAATACTACGTCTGGATCACGGAGCTATATCATCATGAAACTTTGGCTCAGGCAGCATCACCAGGCATTTCAATTGGTCATCGCCCGCATGTGGTGTACGCGACTGACGACACTCATGATGCTGGGTGTACTGGGTGTTACACTCAGCCTACCTGCCGGGCTCTATGTCGTGCTCGACAATCTGGGAACGCTTGCCGGCAGCATCGAAAGTGATCCGCAAATCAGCCTGTTTCTGGCGCTTGATGCCAATACCGAGGTCATCAAGGATATCGACAAACGCCTGCACGGCCACCATGACATCAAGGATTACCGTTATGTGAGCCGTGATGCCGCCTGGAATGAGTTACAACACAATGCCGGGCTCGAAGACTTGGCCGGCGGCTTGGAAAAGAACCCCCTGCCTGATGCCTACATTGTTCACGCCGCAAATAACGATCCTGCCACCGTTGAGCAACTTCGTCAGGAGTTACAACAATGGCCAGGCGTTGAACATGCGCAACTGGATGCGGCCTGGGTCAAACGCCTTTATTCACTGATGCAGATTGGCAGGCAGGCTGTACTGGTGTTGGCCAGCCTGCTGGGATTCGCCTTGCTTGCGATCATCGGCAACACCATTCGCCTGCAGATTCTGACCCAACGAGAAGAAATCGAAGTCAGTCAATTAATCGGTGCCACTGACGCCTTTATCCGCCGCCCGTTTCTTTACGCAGGCGTTCTGCATGGTGTGGGTGGGGGGCTTGCTGCCTGGCTGATTCTTTATGGCGCTCTGTCTGCCTTCAACCTCTCGATTGACGAACTGGCCAGATTGTATGCTTCAGACTTCCGCCTGCACATGTTGAACGCACAGGCTTGCGCTGTCCTGATTTTAGCGGCCGCACTACTTGGATGGCTAGGATCATTCTGGGCAGTCAGTCGCTATTTGACCTCGATTAAATCCTCAAGATAGAACTTTTTCGCGCTAGCACTCTCAAACGGCGAGTGCTAGAATTGTTCCATCTTGAAGGAGACGTTAACTCTTATGAGCTATTCCCTGTCACTTCCCATTCCGTCAGCGATCGACAGCGTCGATCACTACATGCGGGCCATCAAGGCGTATCCGCTGTTGAGCGCCGAGGAAGAATACGACCTCGCAACCCGCCTGCAACGCGACAATGATCTGGATGCCGCAAAGGGACTGATTCTTTCCCACTTACGCCTGGTTGCCAGCATTGCGCGCGGATATTCCGGTTACGGCCTGCCTCAGGCTGACCTGATTCAGGAAGGCAATATCGGACTGATGAAAGCGGTACGCCGCTTCAACCCGGAGCGCGGTGTGCGGCTAGTGTCCTTTGCAGTGCATTGGATCAAGGCTGAAATCAACGAATTTGTGTTGCGCAACTGGCGCTTGGTCAAGGTCGCAACCACTAAGGCGCAACGCAAGTTGTTCTTCAACCTGCGCAGCATGAAACAGCATAGCGGCAGCCTGCATCCGGATGAAATCGCTGAAATCGCTAGCGAACTAAACGTCAAGCCTGAAGATGTGGTCGAAATGGAATCCCGCATGGGCGGTCACGACATCGCTCTGGAGTCTCACGGCGATGACGACAGCGATGACAATTGGAGCCCCATTGCCTATCTTGAAGATCAACGCCCTGAACCATCACAGTTTCTGGCAGATCAGCAGATCGAAGTTCGGCAAACCACCGGACTTGAAAGTGCATTGGCCAGTCTCGATGAGCGTAGCCGCCATATTGTTGAAAGTCGTTGGTTGCGCGATGACGGCGGTGCAACGCTTCATGATTTGGCCGCCGAATACGGCGTATCTGCAGAACGCATTCGGCAAATTGAGCAGAAGGCCTTGCAAAAAATGAAGGCCATCGTGGGAAGCCACCTTTAAGAGGGAAGATGGCTTAACCTGATGATACAAATAACAACGGCTGCAATTGCAGCCGTTGTTATTTGTATCTCATGAATCTGGTAGATTCACTCAGGTGAATTCGTTAGCCCGCCAGAATCACAGAAAAGAAACTAAACCATGCCCAAGCAACCAGGCTGACAATCACCGTCATGGGCAGATTTTCCCAATTAAAAATATGCATATTATTTCTCCTCACTAAAAAGATTCATTTGTCCATTTTAGATGCATCGGCTTTGTTATTCAAGCCCTGAAATGGAATCAATGGATCATCGTCATCCATCAGTATACGTTGCGCCGGACCTTCAAGATCATCAAACTGCCCGCTTCGTATGGCCCACATGACGCCCACGGCAGCAAAAGCCACAAATACCAGCGTCAGCCCAAACAGGAAAAGGAGTACCGGGCTCACGCAGTGTGCACTTTGTGCCCGACATGATCAGTCACTGCCAAGGCATTACCGATATGCTGACGCAGTATCTTGAGGTCAGAAAGCTGGCCACGAATGCCCTTTTCGACATTCTCAAGTTCAGTAATACGGTCTTCCAGCGTATCAGTCGCCTTGTAGATGCGCTTGATGCTCTCCAGCCGACGGCGCAATTGCAACTGATGTTCGCGCACTTGCGACTCCATCGGGGCGATCACGGCCTTGAGCCAGTTCTCCACGTCACGGTTAGCCACCTCAAACACATTGATCACACGGCTCGCCAGGGTTTCAAAGAATTTTGAAGTGAGCGTCATCTTCTCGTTAGTCAGCAAGTTCAAGGCCGTGTTGAAATGCTCCTTGTAGGCACGCTCAAGCTTGGTCAGTTCCTTTTGATAGCGCAGGGTCGAAAAGCTTGGAGGAGTGATTTGACGCAAGCCATGCTCTTGCGTGAACTTGTCATACATCGCGTCCATCATGCTCTTGATTTCATTGATCTGCGTGTCGGATTTGTCCAACTGGCCCTTGAGGTCACGGAAGAAACCATCCATCGCCTTCTGGATACCCTTGGTGAAGCGGCTTTCCATCATGGTCGTACGCGTCTTGGTCACTTCATCCTTGAGCGATTCCATGCCGAGATGCGTAAACAGTGCGTTGGCCTGTTGCGAGAATACGCTGCGCAAAGCTTGAAAGCGTTGCAAGCCACGCTCGAAGTTCTCCTTATCCTGCTTGACCTTGTTCATCATGTGCTCGATAACGTCTTCGTTCTTGCCGCGCAAGCCCTTCAGTTCGTCGATTTGCTCGCCCATCCCTTTCAGGCGGGCCTCAAGCACGAGTTCTGAGTTGTTGATCAGATCTTCGATTTCGCTCTGTGTGTTGTCGCGCACGATTTCCTTTTTGGAAGGAATCAGACCATCAGACAACGCTTTTTCAAGATTACGAAGACCGCTGCTTGCCAGCAGCACCTCATCGCCGTTTACTTTAGCCAGCAGTCCCTTTTGTGCCGAAACTGGGAAAATCTGATCCGGTTGCAAGCCCAGCATTTCGGCACTATTGGTCAGTTGCTTGGTAATTTCCTTCTCGATTTCGTGGGGCTCTTTAAGTTCATCCCACAATCCATCAATTTTATTCAGGACCGCCAGACGGCCCTTCTGTTTCCAGCGTGTACCACTGATGTATTGGCGCCAGACGTCAATTTCAGACTTGGTCACGCCGGTATCAGCAGCAAGAATGAACAACACCGCATGCGCATTAGGCAGCATGTTCAGTGTAAGTTCAGGTTCGGTACCAATCGCGTTCAAGCCCGGGGTATCGAGAATGACCAAACCTTGCTCAAGCAAAGGGTGAGGGAAATTGATAACAGCATAACGCCAGCAGGGGATTTCAACTGTGCCGTCACTATTCAGATTCATCGCATCGTCGGCGTCTTGCGGGTCAAATAGTCCATAACGCTCCGCTTCCTCAGCCGACACGCGCTTGGTGCGGCCCACTTCACGGAAAGCGTCGACCATGGTGTCGCTATTGTCGATGTTAAATTCAAACGTTGTCCATTCATCAGGGTAGCGCTTGTATTCGGTAGTCGTCGCATCTGTCGCACGCGTTTCAACAGGCAAAAGTTGCAAAGAGGTTGGCTTGCTCGGGTCATAAAGCAATTCAGTCGGGCACATCGTGGTGCGTCCGGCGCCTGAAGGTAGCAAGCGCTGACCATAATCGGCAAAGAAAATGGCGTTGATCAGTTCTGACTTACCACGCGAAAATTCGGCGACAAAAGCCACGTTCAGCTTGTCTTCACGCAGACGATCAAGCAAATGCTGAATTCGCAGATCAACCTGTGCGTCGTTCAACTCCTGCTCATTGAGCCAGCCGCGGTAATCGCAGATGGTATCCACCAGTGCGCCACGCCACTGACTATATGCGGCAAACTGCTCTGCAAGCTTATTTTCGGACATGAGTCGCCTCTATATCAAATTCTTATACACCACTCTATCAGGAATCATGAAATAGTCAAATTAATCAGTTGACTAATCAGTAGAATAAATGCAACGCCTGAACACAGGGCGCGGATCGCTGGTTCTGCTATCATTTCACCTTTAAATTCAAGCCCAGAACCCTGCCATGAGCGGCCTTACCAGCAGCACGCCTCGCCCGACTGACATCCGCCTGCATCAGCAATCACGAAAGCTGGAAATCAGCTTTGATGATGGCGCCCATTTTGAGTTTACCTGCGAGTTTTTGCGGGTCTATTCGCCTTCTGCCGAGGTGCGTGGCCACGGCGTCGGGCAAGAGGTGCTGCAAGTCGGGAAGGAATCAGTCAATATCGTCGGCATTGAGCAGGTTGGCCAATACGCGATCAAACTGATTTTTTCAGATGATCACGACACAGGCCTGTATTCATGGGACTACCTCTACGACTTGGGGCAAAACCAGAGCACTCTCTGGCAGAACTATCTGGATCGCCTAAAGGCCGCAGGGATTCAGCGCGCGGAGGCCGCATGAGCGAAAACACCACGCATTTCGGTTTCGAGACGGTAGCCGAGCAGGATAAGGCCAGAAAAGTCGGCGAAGTATTTCATTCCGTTGCACGCAAATATGACCTGATGAATGACGTGATGTCAGCGGGCCTGCACCGCGTATGGAAACACTATACCGTTGAGACCAGCGGCGTACGTCCCGGGCAACGTGTTCTGGATATTGCCGGTGGCAGTGGCGACCTGTCGAAGCTGTTCGCAAAAAAAGTCGGTAGCGGCGGACAGGTGATCCTGACCGACATCAACGCGTCGATGCTGGGCGTCGGTCGCGACCGCATGCTGGACGAAGGCTTGCCCGTACCGGCAGCGCAATGTGATGCCGAAAAACTGCCTTTCCCGGACCATTATTTCGACTGCGTAAGCGTTGCCTTTGGCCTGCGCAACATGACGCACAAGGATCTCGCCCTCAAGGAAATGCTGCGCGTGCTCAAACCCGGCGGCAAACTGCTGGTGCTGGAGTTTTCGCGCGTCTGGAAGCCGCTGCAAGCCGCATACGACGCCTATTCATTCAAGCTGCTGCCGGCCATGGGCAAGCTGTTGGCACAGGACGCCGACAGCTACCGTTATCTGGCCGAATCCATCCGCATGCACCCGGATCAGGAAACGCTCAAGCAGATGATGCTGGACGCAGGCTTTGGCAAGGTCGATTACACCAACCTCTCCGCCGGCGTCGTCGCGCTGCACAAAGGCTACAAGTTTTGAGGCTGACGGCGGACGCGCTGAATCATCTTCTGCGCCAGAATACCTGGGCCGCTGAAAAACTGCGGATGCATGCCGGCAAAACCATCCGGATCGCCGTGCCGCCTTTCACCAGCACACTCACCGTGGATGGCAACGGCGAATTTCTCTCTGCTGCGGCAGCATCTCCAATCGATGCAGAAATTCAGTTGAGCGCCGGCGCTGCACTCCGCATGTTGCTGCAAAATGGAGCAGCATCCCATGCGGCCATGCTGCAGGGCGACATGGAGTTGGCGACCAGCGTCGGCAAAGTCCTGCAAGGCTTGCGCTGGGATCTCGAAGAAGACCTGAGCCGCGTTGTAGGTGACATCCCAGCCCACCAACTCACCCAGACCGGCAGCCACATCCGGCAGGAACTCGGCCGCAAGGCCTCTTCGCTGGCTGGCATGTTTGCCGAATACTGGCTGGAAGAACAACCGCTGATTGCCAAAAAACGCCATCTGGATCAATTCTCTCGCGATGTCGACACGCTACGGGACGACGCCGAACGTGTCACAAAAAGACTGGAAGCACTGGAGCAGAAACGTTGATGCGCCTGCTTCGTCTCGCCCGCATCATCACCGTCACGCTGCGCTTTGGCCTCGACGAATTCATCCTCGGCCACGCCCGCCTGCGCATCCTCAACAACCTGGTGCGCGGCCTGCTGTTCTGGCGTCATTTCAGCCAGCCACGCGGCGTGCGCTTGCGCCTGGCACTGGAAAGGCTCGGCCCGATCTTCGTCAAGTTCGGCCAGATGCTCTCCACGCGTCGCGACCTGATTCCGCTGGACATTGCCGACGAACTCGCCAAGCTGCAGGACCAGGTGCCACCGTTTCCGGCCGACCAAGTGCTCGAAATCGTGTTTCAGGCCTATGGCAAGACAGCCCACCTGGTTTTCGGCGAATTCGATCCGGTACCGGTTGCCAGCGCCTCGGTGGCCCAGGTCCATTTCGCCACGCTGCTGGACGGCACCCCGGTCGCGGTCAAGATCCTGCGTCCCGGCATCAGTGCAGTCATCGAAAAGGATCTCGCCCTGCTCGACAGCGCGGCATGGCTGCTGGAAACGCTATGGGCCGATGGCAAGCGCCTCAAGCCACGTGAAGTTGTGGCGGAGTTCTCTCGCCACATCCATAACGAGCTCGACCTGATGCTGGAAGCGGCCAATTGCTCGCAACTGCGGCGCAATTTCAGCGACGGCCGCCTGTTGCAGGTGCCGGAAGTGCACTGGGACTGGTGCCGCGAGCAGGTCATGGTGATGGAGCGCATGAACGGCACGCCGATCAGCCAGGTTGCCCGCTTGCGCGAACTGGGCGTAGATATCTCCAAACTGGCGCGTGATGGCGTCGAAATCTTTTTCACGCAGGTGTTTCGCGATGGTTTTTTTCATGCCGACATGCATCCTGGCAATATCCTGGTGGCCGACGATGGGCGTTACATTGCGCTTGATTTCGGCATCATGGGCACGCTGAGCGACACCGACAAAGCGTATCTGGCCCGCAATTTCCTGGCTTTCTTCCGCCGCGATTACAAAGAAGTTGCCCAAGCGCACATCGAATCGGGCTGGGTGCCGAAAGACACACCGCTGGCTGAATTCGAAAACGCCATTCGCGCCGCCTGCGAACCCGTGTTTGATCGGCCGCTCAAGGACATCTCCTTCGGCCGCACGCTGCTGCGCCTCTTCCAGACTTCACGCCGCTTCGGTGTCGAAATCCAGCCGCAACTGGTCATGCTGCAGAAAACCCTGCTCAACATCGAGGGCCTGGGGCGCGAACTCGACCCTGAACTCGACCTGTGGAAGACCGCCAAGCCTTATCTGGAACGCTGGATGAGCGAACAGTTGGGTTGGCGCAGCCTGCTGGAGAACATCCGCAACGAGGCGCCACATTGGGGAAAAATACTGCCACAACTGCCGCGTTTGATCAGCGAACATCTGCAAAGCGATACGACAGTGCAACTGGCTGGAGAATTGCGCCAACTGACGGCAGCACAACAGCGGCAAACACGCACCCTGTGGCTGATCGCAGGCCTATTAGGCCTGCTGGCTCTGGCGCAATTGATTGGTTTTACGGTTTTGCTGCGGGGATAAGCTGATCGCCTCCGACCAACGCCTTGACCTTCTCCGGTTCTATTCTCAATAGCGCGCCGATGTCTCGATAATCATCTGGCAACGCTGCGTCATCCCAGCCATTGGCAGAATGCCGCGCAAGATTCACCGCCAGCATGACGTTCTGGACACGTGGCGTGCTTGCCAACGCAGGGTTGGTCAAATTCAGCAACAGTCCGGGCAAGTGCCATTCGGTCGCCAATTCGCGCTGCAGATCGATCCCCTTGAAGCCCAGCACTTCCTCTTGCACCGATGCACTCCTCAGGGATTTGTCGGCGTCTTGACGCTTCCTGATTTCGAGCATGGGAACCGGGTTGAAACACCACATCAGCATTTCAGCCAGATAGGTCAGCAAGGTAGAGATGCGAACCTCTTCAGCGTGCAGGTCATGCAGCAGCAGGGCCCAGTCGAAGGCATACTGCGCTGAACGCTGCGCCCGCCGGACGGTATGGAGCAGGTGCACCAGCGCAACAAGATGGTCGTGCAATACATCTTCCACCACTGGCGAAGCCGGCACTTCACGGAAGAAGGTGCCGAAGCCCATCATCATGATCGCCTGCTCCACCTGCACCAACTCCTGCGTCTGGCTGTGACGCTTGTTAGCCTGGAGATAACGCAGCAATTTGACGGTCATCAGCGGATCGCTGGAGACCACATGCGCGATGCTACGGGCATTGAGATGATCTTCATC
>Ga0265331_10001484_pt1 | contig 17311 bp, 21 predicted proteins | sample 41923metaG_FD_202088 | JGI IMG/M metagenome (GOLD analysis project Ga0265331, IMG submission 202088) | Rhizosphere microbial communities from Carex aquatilis grown in University of Washington, Seatle, WA, United States - 4-19-23 metaG | ecosystem: Host-associated > Plants > Roots > Rhizosphere... | reverse complement strand
CCATTCGGGTGGGCGACACGACGCCGCAAGAAGTGCGAAGCGAGCGACTCTGCGCCGTCACTAGAATCGTACGCCGAGTTGAATGAGCGCGAAAACGGAGACAAACACCAGCAAAACGGTGAAGAGCGCCGACAACACGATAACGCCCGCGACCAGCCACCCAGATTGCGTTTCGTATTCGCCCGAGGCAGCCAGCGCTGCCTTGGAGATTTGATATTGTTCCACAATCTGTCTACCGACAACACCCGAAACAAGAGGAATAATAATCTTAGATACCCCTAGTGGAAATATTCTCACAACGAAAGGTCCGCAAGAAAGCAGAATTAGCGAGAGAATCGCACCGTAAAAGACAGAAAGACGCGCCTCTTTCGATCTCCCGAGACTATCAAAATTTTTCGTCACCATGTAGGAAGCCGCGATAGGCCCAGCAAATACGCCTCCCGCGAGGACCTGAGATGGGCTGTAGATCTTTGTCTTTTCCAAAATGGCCCTCACAATGGAGCATCGCCAAAAAAGTTACAGGCGCGGCATAGGCCCCGCTGCGCGTGCTGGGACCTAGGGTCCTCGCCAGTCGGTGGCGGGGATATCGCCTTCCGCCTCCATCAGCTCGAGCAGCATGCCCTCGCGCAGGCCGCGGTCGGCGATGCGCGTGCGCTCGGCGGGGAAATGCTCGCGAATGGCCTGGAAAATGGCGCAGCCCGCCAGAACGAGATCGGCGCGTTGCGGGCCGATGCAGCCGTTCGCGACTCGCTCATCGAAATCCATGGCGCGCAGCTTGTCTATGGCGCGGCTTGCCTCTCCGTCCGTGAGCCAGAGACCGTCGACGCGCCAGCGGTCGTAACGGTCGAGTCCAAGGTGCACGCCCGCGAGGGTCGTGACCGTTCCGGAGGTTCCCAGGAGATGAAAACGCTCGCAGCGTCCCCGCCCGGCCAGCGCTTCCGCGAATGGCCGCACCGCGTCGCGCGCATAGGCCGTCATCGCCTCGAAGGTCTCGGCGCTGACGCTCTTGCCGCCGAAATGCTCGGCGAGCGAGACCACGCCGAGCTCGACGGAGGTCCATTGATCAAGCTCGAGGCGGCCATGCGGCGCCGGGTCGGATCGCGCGAGCCAGACCAGCTCGGTCGAGCCGCCGCCAATGTCGAAGAGCAGCGCGTTCCTCGAGCGCGTGTCCGCGAGATTGCCGCAGCCGCGCGCGGCGAAGCGCGCCTCGGTCTCGCGGTCGATGATCTCGAGCTCCAGGCCCGTGCGCTCGAACGCCCGGGCGGTGAATTCATCGCCGTTCGCCGCCGTGCGGCAGGCCTGCGTCGCGACCAGGCGCGCGCGCGTCACGCCGCGCGCCTCCATCTTGTCGCGGCAGACCTCAAGGGCGTCGAGCGTCCGCTCGATCGCCGCCTCGCTGATGCGGCCGTGACGTCCGAGCCCTTCGCCCAGGCGCACGATGCGCGAGAAGGCGTCGACGATTCGCAGGGCCTCGGTCGCCCGGCGGCGCGGCCGCCGCTCCGGGCGGGCGATCAGGAGACGGCAGTTGTTGGTCCCGAGATCGAGCGCCGCATAGACATGCTCAGTGCGCGGCAGGGAATGATGCGCGCGCACAACTGGCGACGGCGCGACGGATCGGCGTCCGTCCAAGGAGGGCGGCGAAATTCTGGGTCTCGCCTGGCTGGCGATGCTCCGGTCACTGCCGGTCAAGTGACGCCCTCGGGCCCTTAATGCCGCATGCGGGCGGCGCCATGGCCCAGCGCCGGCCCAAACTCCTTCATGCCCAATCCAGAGTAAACCTGCAAGCCTTCAGCTCGCAAACTTCCCGATTTCCGCCTCGAAATTTATGCGGCTTGCAGTAAATTCATTCCTATGTCCTTTCGCAGCCTCACTCCCGAGATCACCCCGCAAATGCTGCTGCGCGCCTATGCGCTCGGCATATTCCCTATGGCCGAGAGCGCCGAGGATGAGGAAATCTTCTGGGTCGAGCCGCGCGAACGGGCGATCTTTCCGCTCGACTCCTTTCACGTCTCGCGCTCTCTCGCCAAAACCTTGCGGCAGGATCGCTTCGAGGTGACAGCCGACGGGGATTTCGACGCGGTGCTCGAGTTCTGCGCCGCACCGGCGCCCTCCCGCGAGAAGACCTGGATCAACGCGCAGATCCGCAAGCTCTACCGGGCGCTCTTCGACCTTGGCGTAGCGCATACGATCGAATGCCGGCGCGACGGCCAGCTCGTCGGCGGCCTCTATGGCGTCGCGTTGGGCGCCGCTTTCTTCGGCGAGAGCATGTTCCATCGCGAGCGCGACGCGTCGAAGGTGGCGCTCGCCCATCTCGTGGCGCGGCTGCGCGCCGGCGGCTTCCGGCTGCTCGACACGCAGTTCATGACCGACCATCTCGCGTCGCTCGGCGCGAAGGAGGTTTCGCGCGCCGCCTATCGCAAGCTGCTCGTCAGCGCGATCGAGCCGCCCGGCGGCGAGTTTTGGGTCTGGCCCAAGTCTCGCCGGCCAACGGGCGCGGAGGCGCTAGCGGCGCTCGGCGTGTCGCGAAGCTGAATTGTCTCAGAAAAGACCGAATGGGTCGCGGACCTGCGGCTGCGCCGGCGGCGCCCCCTGCTGCTGCGGGGGCTGCCCTTGCCTTTGCCGCTTCTGCCTTCCGCCCCGCTGCTGCTGGGCGGCGGCCGGGTCGACGGGAGCGGCGCCCGTGCTGTTGAAGACGGGCTCGTCAGCGGGGCCGATCGGCGCCGCGTCCGGGTTAACGGGCGGCTTTGGCACGATCTTGCGCGTGCGTCCGCGCTTGTCCGCCGTCTGCGCCGCATCCGGGGCGGGCTGAGGCGCCGCCTGGGGCGCCGGCTGAGCGACGACCTCCTTGCCGCCTTTGCAGCTGACGAGCCAGACGTCATAGACCGGATGCTCGACGCCATGCAGGCCGGGGCTCGAGGCGAACATCCAGCCGGAAAAAATGCGCTTCGCCTCGTATTTGACGGGGGTTCGGCCCGGACTCTCCGGGTCTCGCTTCTGATCGGCCTTGGGTTGCTGCTCGTCCACCTCGACGAAGGTCGTGGTCAGCGGGGCCTCGGTCTGCGGGCGCGTATTGCAGACGCGCGGCGTGACCTGCAGCGTGCCGAACTGAACGGTCTCGTCGATGGCCACGTCGAAATTGATGATCCGGCCGGTGATCTTGTCGAGCCCCGCGAAGACGGCGGTGGGATGACGGATCGGCTCGGCGCGTCCCGCGGAGGGCGCGAGAGCAGCGAGCGCAGCGCCGAGGAGGGCGCCGCGCAGGGGAAGCGGAAGGCCCTTGGGCGATGTCATGGCGTCACCGGGGTCGAAGCCTTTGTGAAAACCGAAAGCGCTCGGCGAGCGCCGAAAAAACACGCGAACAAGGCGATTGCGTGGTCGCTTCCGGCTTTAACCCTCCGGCCGCCAGGCGTCGTAATCGCCGCCGGTCGGCGGACGCTGGGCCGTGGAGAGAATCGATCCCGGCGGACGGTAAGCTTGAGACGTGCCGGTCATGTTCTGCCGATAGGGAAGCTCCCACTCCCGCGGGGTGTAGCTCTCCTGGGTCGGCGGAGTGTCCACGGTATGGTGCAGCCAGCCATACCAGCCGGGCGGCGTGGCCGAGCCTTCCGCATAGCCGTTATAGATCACCCAGCGCCGATCGAATCCGAGCGCCCGGTCCTTCCTGCCGCCCTTCGTGCGGTAGTACACATTGCCGAACTCGTCCTCGCCAACGCGCTCGCCCATGAACAGCGTGTAGACGCCGGTGCTGAGCGTGGCCTTGTTCCACCAAGTGAAGAACCGAACGATGTACGACATGCGCTTTGCGTCCCTTTCGATCGCCGGTCTTATCGCGTCTCGGGCTGGAGATGTCCAGCCTCAATCGGTTTTGCGTACGAAGGCGCCGAAGGCGCGCGGACCTTCCCCTGTCTCGGTCTTTCCGAGGATTTCGAGGCTCTGCGCGTCAAGGGCCCAAAGCTCGTTCGAGAACCAGTTGGTCACATAGATGCGGGCCCCATCGGGGCTAGCCGAGAGGCTTTCGGGATATTCCCCGACCTTGACCACAGCGAGCGGCGCGAGGCTTCGCGCGTCGAGAACGCTCACCGTCTCGTCATATTGGTTGGCTGCGAAGACGCGGCCGCCGGCGAGCGCCACGCCGTAAGGGCGCTTCCCGACCTTGACGGTCGCGACGAGCCTTTGCGTCTTGAGATCGACGACGCTCAAGTCATCCGACTCCACATTGACGCAGTAAGCGCGCTCGCCCGCCGCATCGATCGCGAGGCCGAAGGGGTGGCGGCCGACGGGGATGGTTGCGCGCACGGCGAGGGTTTCGGCGTCGAGCAGGACGAGCGCGTCGTCGTCGCGCGCCGAGACGACGATCACGGCGCCATCGGGCGTGACCGCCACGCCTGACGGCACGGCGCCGACCTCGGCCTTGCGTTTTGCGCCGCTCTGCGCATCGATCTCCGTGAGCTCGCGGCCGTTCATGTCGGCGACATAGATCTTGCCGCCGTCGGGCGCGACCGCGACGCCGAAGGGAAGCCCCGGCGCTTCAATGCGCTTTTCGACGCGGCGCGCCCTGGCGTCGATGACCGAGACGAAGCCGCCTTCCGGGCTCGTCACATAAACGCGCAGACCATCCGGCGCGACCGCGACACCCGCGGGCTTGCCGCCCAGCGGCAGGCGCGCGGCGACCGTCATAGCGGCGAGATCGACGATGGCGAGATCGCCGCCGCCCTGATTGGGGATGAAAGCCTCGTCGGCGCGGGCGGAGGAGAAGGCTAGGATCAGAAGGATCGGCGCGACGAGAGCGCTCAAGCCGTCATGGCGAGGAGCAAAGCGACGAAGCCATCCAGGAAAGCTCAGGCGGCGGCTGGATTGCTTCGCCTTCGGCTCGCAATGACGTGGAGGGGCGTCTACGCGACTCATGGCCGCTCGAGCTTCGCCTTCAGCGAGGCGAGCCCCGCCTTGAAAATGCGCGTCACGGCGTCGGTCGCGACTTCATCGGTGAATTGCTCGGGCGGATTGCCGCCGGGAAAGGCCCGATAGAAGCGGCTCTTCCATTCGACGCGCGACGCGCCGTCGGCAATCCCGCGAACCGTGAGCGTCGCCGAGAGATTGCCGACCGGCAGCACATTGATGTCGGCGCGCTCGATGATGTAGCGCAGCGACATCGCCGCAGAGTCATACTGCACGAGGCGCTCATCGAGAGAACCGCCTCTCTTGTAAAATAGGCGGCGCTTCGCCTTCTCGGGGACATTCCCGCCTTCAGCCTCGGCGCGCTCGATCTCCGGCCGCCAGCTCACATCGGCGAAGTCGCCGACGACCGCCCAGACCTTGTCTGGGGGCGCGGCGATCTCGATCGTCTCGACGACCTTTTGCGGCGTCGCGCCATGCGCGGCGGCGACAGAGGGCGCAAGCGCCACAGACGCCGCGGCGAGGAGGGCCAGCGCCGCGGCGAGGCCGCAGAAGCGCCGCGGAGGCCGTGAGCCTCCGGGCGGAGCGCCGCCCGGAAGACTGCAGACAGTCAAAGTCTTACTTGCCCTCGGCCTTGGCCTTCAGAGCGGCGAGGCCGGCCTGGTAGAAGTCGGTGACCGCCTTGAGCGCGGCTTCGTCCCTGAGCTCCGGCGGCGGATCGTTGTTCAGGAAGCCGCGGTAGAAGGCGCCCTTCCATTCGACGACGCTCTTGCCGCCCTCCTCCTTGACGCTGATCGTCGAGGAGTAGTTGGCGACCGGAACGACCGTCGGCTCGTCCTTGTCGATCTTATAGGCGAGCGTGTGGCTGTCGGCGTCGTATTTCGTGACCGACTCGTCGACCGAGCCGCCCTTCTTGAAGGTGACGGTGCGCTTGGCGCCCACGGCGCTGCCGCCGGTCCCTTCCGTCTTGGCGACGGCCGGATGCCAGTTCAGATCCTGAAAATTGCCGACGATCTCCCAGACCTTGGCGAGAGGCGCGTCGATCTCGATCTTCTCGACGACCTTCTGACGCGACGGCCCATGCGCGAGCGCCGCGAGCGGCAGGAGCGAAAGGGCCGCGGCGAGGACAATACGACGCGATGCGACGAAGGACATGCGGGGTCTCCTGAAAGCAACGCCCGCAACCCGCGAGCGCACAGCCGTTCGCCAGTAAAGGCGCCCCAACGGCGCCGTCAAGGCCGTCAGCGCTAGGATCTGACGTCGCGGCGGGTCCTTTGCTTACGGTTCTTCCTACAGTAGGGTTTTGATCGAAACCCGCGTCTGCTTCCTGCAATCCGCTGCGGCGAGAGGCCCCGATAATGCGTGAAATCTTGCGCCACTTCCTCGACACCCCGCTCCAGACCGTCCGCAACGGCGAGGTCCTGCTCGCCGAAGGCGACCGGACGGGGCGCGTCTTCGCGCTCGCCGAGGGCGAGCTCGAGGTGCTGCGCGGTGAGACGCAAGTGGCGATCCTGACCGAGCCGGGCTCGATCGTCGGAGAAATGTCCGTGCTGCTCGACGCGCCGCACAGCGCGACCGTGCGCGCGCTCGGCGACGCCAAGGTGCATCGGGTCAACGACGGCGCCGCCTTCTTTGCAGAAAATCCGGAGCTCGGCTGGTCTCTCGCGCGCCTGCTCGCCCGCCGGCTGAATGCGGGCACGACCTATCTGGCCGATTTGAAGCGGCAGTTTTCGGGCTTCGACAACCACCTCGAGATGGTGGGCGAGGTGCTGGAGAGCCTGTTGCATCATCAGGACGCGGGGACCGACCCCGGCTCCGACCGCGACCCGGGCTATTAGGCACCGTCAGGAAGCGGGCTCGAACCAGGCCGGAAGCGCCGCAAGCGGCGCGATCGGACGTTCGAGCGGCGAGTCGAGCCGCACCGACTGCGCGCCCATCGCCGAGATCCAGAGCGCTTCGCCGACCGTCGTATCGATGACGATAAAGGCCGGCGGCGTCCCGAGGTAATGGCCGGTGTTGAAGACCCATGTCGCGCCGAGGCGGTCGGCCCATGAGCCCGCCTTGATGTAGGGCGCCTCATGGACATGGCCCGAGATGACCATGTCGGGCCGATATTGCTCGATCCAGCCGGGCAGGTCCGCGTCGCCGAAGCTGCGCTGGCCGGACCAGCTGATCGGCGAGTCGACAGGCGGCGCGTGATGGACCCAGACCCAGCGCCGCGCCTCGCGCTTTTCGGCGTCTGACGAGAGCTGGCCGATCAGCCGTTCCTTGACCGATGGCCCATCCCACCAGGGAAAGACGGAGTAAAGCGTGTCGTCGACGACGATCGCATGGCCGTCGCTCACGACGCCGAGCTTGTCGAGCCCGGCGACCCAGCGCGCGACCTTCTCGCCCTCCGGAGAGCGGAAGTCGAGATCGTGATTGCCGGAGCAGAAAATCAATCGCGTCTCCTTCGCCACGCGCTGAAAATATTTGCGCACGACGAGCGTCTGCGCGCCGAAGTCGACTTGGGACGCGACATCCAGCGCGTCGCCGGCGAAAACGACGAGGTCATATTTCGGCGCGGCCTGCGCCAGCCAGTCGAAGAGCGGAAGCGCATAGTGCAGATCAGAAACAACGAGACAGCGCATTCAATCGTCCCCCCGCGCGCGGTCTCTCCGCCGCTTCCGAGCGGGGTTGGCGAGCCGAGTCGCAAAGTTAACGCGCTTTCCGCGCGAACGGAATCGCTCCAGCGTGAAACAAGGGCTGCGGAAGCCGCAAAAGGCGCCTATTTTTTAAGCTGGAGCCGCGCCGCGGTTTGCGCAAGTTTTGGGATTCCCTCGAAAAGAAGGCCCGTAAGTGGACGAACTCCTTGTCAGAACTCCTGACCTCGGCCGCATGAGGCGGCGGGTCGAATCGCCCCTACGGCAGTTTCTCGCCGCCCAGCATGACGCGCTTCGCCAGGAGAACGAGGGAGCGGTCGCCGATTACATCCCTGAGCTGAGCAAGGCCAATCCGCGCCATTTCGGCGTCGCGCTCGCGACGATCGACGGCCATGTCTATGAGGTCGGGGACAGCGGCGTCGAATTCACGATTCAATCGATCTCCAAAGCCTTCGTGTTCGCCCTGGCGTTGGACGCGCTCGGACATCCGCTGGTCGAAGCGCGCGTCGGGGTCGAGCCGAGCGGCGAAGCCTTCAATTCGATCCGTCTCAACAACAAGAACCAACCCTTCAACGCGATGGTCAACGCCGGCGCGATCGCCTGCAGCGGCCTCATCGTCGAGAAGGAGGGCGAGGGCGCGTTCGCCACGATCCTGAAGACGCTCTCGAGCTTCGCTGCTCGGGAGCTTGCGATCGACGAAGCCGTCTACGCCTCCGAGAGCGCCACGGGCGACCGCAATCGCGCCATCGCCTGGATGCTGCGCAATCATGGCGTCATCAAAGGCGACGTCGACGCCGCGCTCGACGCCTATTTCCGCCAGTGCTCCGTTCTCGTCACGGCGCGCGACTTGGCGGTGATGGCGGCGACGCTGGCCAATGACGGGGTCAATCCGGTGACGGGCTTGCGCGTGGCCTCCTCCTACTCGGTCGCACGCACGCTTTCCGTCATGACGTCATCGGGCATGTACGACTATGCGGGCGAATGGACCTATCGCGTGGGCGTTCCGGCCAAGAGCGGCGTCGGCGGGGGCATCATCGCCGCACTGCCGGCGCAGTTCGGCCTCGGCACCTTCTCGCCGCTGCTCGACAGCCACGGCAACAGCCTGCGCGGCTTGAAGTTCTGCGAGGCGATCTCGACGCATTTCGATCTGCATGTCCTGCGCCGCATGAGCGACGTGCGCAGCTGCATCGTCGCCGATTACGAAGCGGCCCGCCTGGGGCGCCAAGGCCGGCTCGCGCATGACCAGCAGATTCTCGACGCGCATCGCTGCGCCATCCGCATCATCGAGCTCACGGGCGTGCTCGGATTCGCCAACGCGGATTACTTGGCGCGACGGATCGACGCCCATGATCCGCCGCAGTTTCTCATCCTCGATCTGCGCCGGGTCGCGCTCGTCTCCAGCTCCGCCGTCACGCTGCTCGCCAGCCTGATCGAGACGCTGTCCGCCGCGGGTTGCCGTTGCGTCTTCTCCGGTCGGGGACTGGATTTCGCTCTCCTCGAGGCGCTCGGCGACGAACTTGTGGACCGCGCGGGATTGCGGGACTTCATGCGGCTCGACGAAGCGATCGATTGGGCGGAGGATCAGGTGATCTTCCGGCATGGCGGCTTCGCCGACGCGCAAAGCGTTGGGCTCCATGAGCAGGAGCTGCTGACGGGCCTGTCGACGGAACAGTTCGGCGCCCTTCTGACGCTTTGCGAGCCCCGGAGCTATCGCCCGGGAGAAAAGATCCTCTCTGCGGGCGATCCGCCCGACTCCGTCTATTTTCTGCAAAGAGGCATGGTCAGCGTGAAGATGCCGGACGGCGTCCGTCTCGCGACGCTTTTTCCAGGCACGACTTTCGGCGAGATGTCGCTCGTCGAATATGGCCGCACGGCGGATGTTTGGGCCGACAGCGCCGTGCTCTGCCAACGCCTGTCGCTCGCGGCGCTCGACCAATTCCGCAAGCGCTATCCTGCGGCAGTCGAGCGCATCATGCGCAATCTCGCGCTGATGCTGGCGAAGCGCCTGGCGCAGGCCAATGTGAAGGTCGATTTGCTGAGCGCCAACTGACCTTTACGCGTCGAAGTCTGTTGCTCCAGTCGGGGAGAAACCGGCGCTACAGCAGCGCCGCAGAGAGGGCCTGGAAGGCGCGGGCGCGATGCGAGAGCGCTTGCGAGCCGTCGCCCGGCATCGCGTGCTTTTCCGCCGACATCATCTCCCCGAAGGTCTTGTCCAGCCCGTCGGGGAGGAAGATCGGGTCGTAGCCGAAACCCTTGGTTCCGCGCGGCGGGAAGACCAGCACCCCGTCGACCCGTCCCTCGAAGGCCTCCAGATGGCCGTCGGGCCAGACGACCGCCAGCGCGCAGAGGAAGTGCGCGCGGAAAGGCGGCGTCGCGCCCCGCTCCTTCAGCTCGCGCTCGACGCGCGCCATCGCCGCGCCGAAGTCGCGCTCCGACCCGCCCCAGCGCGCCGAATAGACGCCCGGCGCGCCGTCGAGCGCCTCGACGCAGAGGCCGGAATCGTCGGCGAAGGCGGGAAAGCCCGAGGCTGTCGCGGCGGCTTGCGCCTTGAGCAGAGCGTTGCCGGCGAAGGTCGGCTCGGTCTCCTCGGGCTCGGGCAGGCCGAGCTCGCCCACGGAGACCGTCTCGACGCCGTGCGGCGCAAGAAGCTGTCGCAGCTCCCAGAGCTTGCCGGGATTGTGCGACGCGACGACGAGGCGGCCTTCGAGCTTTCGCGCGCTCAAGCGAGCGCCGCCTTTTGCAGCGCCACGAGCTCGCCGACGCCCTTCTGCGCGAGTTCCAGAAGGCGCGAAAGCTCGTCCGTCGTGAAAACCGAGCCTTCCGCCGTCGCCTGCACCTCGACGAGACCGCCGGAGCCGGTGATCACGAAATTGGCGTCCGTCTCGGCGATCGAATCTTCGGCGTAGTCGAGATCGAGCACGGGCTTGCCCTCGAACATGCCGCAGGAGATCGCCGCGACGTGATCGCGCAGAGGCGATTCCTTGACGATCGAGCGCGCCCGCATCCACTCCAGGCAGTCGCGCAACGCGATCCAGCCGCCGGTGATCGAGGCGGTGCGCGTGCCGCCATCCGCCTGCAGCACGTCGCAGTCGATGACGATCTGGCGCTCGCCCAGCGCCGCGAGATTGGTCACGGCGCGCAGAGAGCGCCCGATGAGCCGCTGGATTTCCTGGGTCCGGCCGGAAGGTTTTCCGGACGTCACCTCGCGGCGCGTGCGCGTGTGCGTGGCGCGCGGCAGCATTGCATATTCGGCGGTGACCCAGCCGCGCCCCTGGCCGCGAAGCCATTGCGGCGGCTTGTCCTCGAGCGAGGCCGTGCAGAGCACATGCGTCGCGCCGAACTTGACGATGCAGGAGCCCTCCGCATAGCGGGCCACATTCCGCTCGAAGCTGACCGGGCGCATCTCGTCGAGGGCGCGTTTGCTGGGACGCATGAAGGCTCCTGCCGCTGTAAAGCGGTTTCTCTAACGCCAATCCGGGGGGAGGGGAAGCCGGAAGGCCTAGCCCGCGACCTTCGCCGGATAGCCGGCCTCCTCGATCGCCTTGGCGACCGCGGCGGGGTCGGCCGGCGAGGGCGTCACGGTCACCTTGCCCGTCGAGAGCTCCACTTGCACCTCTGCGCCCGGGACTGCCCCCTGCACCGCTTTCGTCACGTGCTTCACGCAGTTCTGGCAGGACATTTTTTCCACGTCGAAGACCGTGCTCATGCGTCTCTCCTTACCGGGCTCGACGTCTTGTAGCCGCTCGCGCCTACCTCGCCCAGGGGCTTCCTCCTCACCGCGAGCGGCTCTCCGCCCGCGCTTCGCCGCGCACGGCGACGAGCCAATAGAGAAATCCCGCCAGCGCGCCGGTGAGGAAGAAAAGCCCCAGCACGCGCGCCTCCGTCTGGCTCGGCGGATGCGCGCTTGCCCGCGCCCGCGCGCCGCGCGCGATCCAGGGGGAGGCGGCGGCCAGAAATCCGGTCGCGCCCACATACCAGCTCCAGCCCCTCGCGCCGGCGATCTCGCCGACGAGCGCCGTCAGAGCGAGCGGCGCGACACAGACGGCGATCAGGATCGCCCAGAAGACGAAACCCAGGGCCTCGAGCCCCGCGGTAGGATCGCCGTCGCGCGCCGTGTCGAGCATGACGAAAAACCCGCCGATCACGGCCTCGAATCCGGCCTCGCGCACGGTGGCGTCGGTAAGGGCGGCGAGCGGCAGAAACAGCGCGCTGCAGCTCGCCGCGAGAAGGAAGCCGAACCCCATCACGAGAATGCGGCGCAACAACCTCCCCATCAAGGCTCGAGCACCGAGTCCCAATAGAGGTAGTCCATCCAGCTCTCGTGCAGGTAATTGGGCGGGAACAGCCGGCCGTTGCGATGCAGATCCGAGATGGAGGGCGCGAAGGGCTTCTGCATCGGGTTCATATGCGCTTCCGCGGGCAGGCGGTCGGCCTTGCGAAGATTGCAAGGCGAGCAGGCGGCGACGACATTCTCCCACGTCGTCGCGCCGCCCTTGGAGCGCGGCACGACATGGTCGAAGGTCAGCTCCTCATGCTCCCCGCAATATTGGCAGGTGAAGCGGTCGCGCAGGAACACGTTGAAGCGCGTGAAGGCCGGCTGGCGCGATGGCCGCACATAGGCCTTGAGCGATACGACCGAAGGCAGCCGCATCTCGAAGGAAGGGCTTTTGACCACCCTGTCGTAATGCGAGACGATATTGACGCGGTCGAGGAACACCGCCTTGATCGCATCCTGCCAGCCCCACAGCGAGAGCGGGTAGTAGCTCAACGGACGGAAGTCGGCGTTGAGCACCAACGCCGGGCAGTTCTGCGGCGACACATGCTGAGTGCGAAGGGGAATCGTCACGCCCGCGCCTTTCCGTCGCGAAGGACTCGCCCCAGTCGCGGCCCGAATCCCTCGCAGCTGCCGACACGCACTGTCTATAGCGTGGATGACGCCATTGTGAAACCTCCCCCGCTGCGGCGCAGCGGGTTTCGCGGCCGCAAAATTTGTTCTTATATTGTTCTTGCCCAGCCCGAGAAAGGCGGGTAGGCTCTCCTGGCTTTTTCAGTGCCGCCCGAGCGGAGCAAGATCATGGTCGTCCGCGTTGCAACCGTCGCATTCGAGGGCGTCGAGGCTAGACCCGTCGACGTGCAGGTGCAGATTTCCAGCGGCGCCGTGGTCTTCAACGTCGTCGGTCTCGCCGATAAGGCGGTCGCGGAATCGCGTGAGCGCGTGCGCGCCGCGCCCGTCGCCTCCGGCCTCGCGCTCCCCGCCAAGCGGATCACGGTCAATCTCGCGCCGGCCGACATGCCCAAGGAGGGCAGCCATTACGATCTGCCCATCGCGCTCAGGGTGATGGCGGCGATCGGCGCGCTGCCGTCGGACGCGCTCGACGGTCATGTCGTGCTGGGCGAGCTCGCGCTCGACGGGACGCTCACCTCGGTCGCCGGCGTGCTGCCGGCCGCGGTCGCCGCCAACATGCGCGGCCTGGGGCTCATCTGCCCGGCGCAATGCGGGCCGGAGGCCGCCTGGGCCTCGCGCGACATGGACGTCATCGCGCCGCGCTCGCTCATTCAGCTCGCCAACCATTTGCGTGGAACGCAGGTGCTGTCGCGGCCGCAGCCCGCGGTGCGCCGCCAGGCTGGCGATCTCCCGGATCTGCGCGATGTGAAGGGTCAGGAGAGCGCCAAGCGCGCGCTCGAGATCGCCGCGGCCGGCGGCCATAATCTGCTGATGAACGGCCCGCCCGGCGCCGGCAAGTCCATGCTGGCGGCGCGCCTGCCGTCGATCCTGCCGCCGCTCAGCCCGCGCGAGCTGCTCGAGGTCTCGATGATCCACTCTGTGGCGGGCGAGATCGCCGGCGGCGAGCTCACCGACCGGCGGCCCTTCCGCGCACCGCATCACTCGGCCTCCATGCCGGCGCTGGTCGGCGGCGGCGCGCAGGCGAGGCCCGGCGAGATTTCGCTGGCGCATAATGGCGTGCTGTTTCTGGATGAGCTGCCCGAGTTCCACTCGCAAGCGCTCGACGCCTTGCGCCAGCCGCTCGAGACGGGCGAGGTCGCCATCGCGCGCGCCAATCATCGCGCCGTCTATCCTGCGCGCTTTCAGCTCGTCGCCGCAATGAACCCCTGCCGTTGCGGTCACGCCCGCTCGCCCGGCTTCGCCTGCAAGCGCCAGCCCAATGAGCGTTGCGCGGCGCAATATCAGGCGCGGCTCTCGGGACCCCTGCTCGACCGCTTCGACCTGCAGATCGAGGTCGCGGCGATTTCGGCGGCCGATCTCGTGCTGCCGCCCCCCTCGGAGGGATCTACGGAGGTTGCGGCGCGCGTCGCCGCGGCGCGGGAGACGCAGCGCGCGCGTTACGCGGCGCTCGGGCGCGCAGAGCCTGCGACGAACGCCGCCGCGCCCGCCCATTTGATCGAAACCGTCGTCAAGCTCGATTCCAAGGGAACGGAGCTCATCCGCGAGGCCTCGGAGCGCTTCGCGCTTTCGGCGCGCGGCTTCCATCGCGTGTTGAAGCTCGCGCGCACCATCGCCGACTTGGAGGGCGCCGACTCCGTTTCCCGCCGCCATCTCGCGGAGGCGCTTTCCTACCGCGCCGGCCTCGTCGGCATGCAGCGCGCGGCGTGAGCGGCGCGCGCGGATGCGGCCTGCCCTATCGAGCTACCGACATGGCGCCCGATGCGCGCCAGGCATTTTCGAGCGTGCTGCACCGCCATATCTAGCGCGCAACCCGAGTTGAAAGCGGCCTTAGGGAGGACGTCATGCTCCCCGACAAGAACAAGCTCGCCCTGATGTTCATCATGCTCTTCACCGTCGTGCTGACGCTTACCGTCGGCTCGGTGCAATACCTCATGCATTTGGCGATTCTTCGATGAAGCCCGAGGCGCTCGACCGACGCGCCGGCGCAGCGCCGGCGCCATCCGAAGCAGCGGATTATTCGGGTTTCGAAATATTGGGGCAGTCTGACGACAAGCGGCCCGTGGCGTCGTCGAAGCTCAGCTCCGCGCAACTTTGCTCGCAAGGGCAAGGCGCGAGCGCCGCCTCTGGGTGATCCGCCAAAAACAGGCGCAGCACGAGCAGCAGGTCGCTAGCGCGCTCCTGCACGCCAAGGTCCAAAGCCGTGCGAATGTCTGCGACGATGAGATCGCGCACGACCTCCTGCCCTCGCCAGACGTTCGTGAGATATCCTTGCAACGTCGCGCGAAGCGCGTCGGTTTCCTTCGCCCCGACGATGATCTCCTCCGGGCGGAGGCCCGTGGCCAAACGCGTCTCTTCAAGGGATCGCATTTTTCACTCGCCTTAGGAGGGATCGAAGCTCAGAATCAAATTGCCACGCAGCCCCTGCACTATCAATCTCTGAGATGTCGCAGACGCTGCGGGAAATACCGGCAGGGCGCCCTTTCTGCGAGCGCCCTGACTCGCAAGACGACAGAAGTCCCTTTCGCCTACAATCATTGGCAGGCCCAGAATGACGACGAATTACGATCCTATCGCCGAGCAGTATCAGCGATCGAAGCTCCAGCCCTGGCGAGCCCATATCGAGACGTACACGCTGCTGGGTCTTCTGGAGGATTTGCACGGAAAGTCGGTTCTCGACGTCGCCTGCGGCGAGGGCTTCTACACGCGCCTGCTGCGTCGGCGCGGCGCGGAGCGCGCCGTCGGAGTCGACCTTTCGCCCGGCATGATCGCGCTGGCGCGCTCGCAAGAAGCCGTCGATCCGCTCGGGATCGACTACGCGGTCGGCGACGGAAAAAACCTGAGCTTCGGCGAGTCCTTCGATCTGGTCTTCGCGGCCTATTTTCTCAATTACGCGCACGACGATCAGGAATTGCAAACCATGTGCGCGTCGCTGGCGCGCTGCCTGAAGCCCGGCGGCCGCTTCGTGACCGTCAACTGCAGCGCGCAAGCGGATGTCTATTCCGGGCGATCCTTCAGCCAATACGGGTTCAACGCCAGCGTGCCGCCACCGCTGCGCAACGGCTCGCCGATCACTTGGAGCTTCTTTTTGGAGAACGGCGAAACATTCAGCATCGAGAATTACTTTCTCGATCCGGCCACTCAAGAGGCGGCCCTACGCGCCGCGGGATTTAAGGAGATCGTCTGGCCCGCGCCGCGCCTGTCGCCGGAAGGCTTAGCCGGCTTCGGCCCCTCATTCTGGGCGGACTTTCTGGACCACCCGCCGATCGCCTTCCTCGAGTGCCACAAGTGACGGCGGCGCCGCTTCATCGCGAGCGGCGCCGCCGGCCTTTCGTTCAGCTCTGGTGCGGCCCCAGCATCTCTTTCAGCGCCGACTCGATGCGCCGCCAGGGCTCCGCGTCCTCGCGCTTGCCTTGATCTTCCAGAGCGCGGGCTTTCTGCGCCGCCTCGGCGACGGCCTTGTCGCCATGGGCTTCAAACAGTCTCCGCGCATAGTCCTGAACGTCCACCGTTTGCATCTCAGCCTCCTCTCCTCCCTTGCGTCACGCGACGCTTCCGGAAACGACATGGCTCTCACACCCGCCGCTTTCGACGGGCCTCAAATCGGCGAGCTCCGCATCCGTGAACACGCGGCTTCGCGTCAGGAAGCGCAGGCCCTCCGGCGCCTCCAGCGAGAAGCCGGAGCCGCGGCCCGGAACGACGTCGATGATGAGCTGCGTATGCCGCCAATAGTCGAATTGCGCGGCGCCCATGTAGAAGGGAACAGCGCCGATATGCCCGAGCTTCACGTCGCTCGCGCCCGTGCGAAACTCCCCTGCCGGGTAGCACATCGGAGACGAGCCGTCGCAGCAGCCTCCCGACTGATGAAACATGAGCGGCCCGTGCCGGCGCTCGAGCTTGGCGAGGAGCTCGAGAGCTTGCGGCGTGGCGACGACGCGCTCGATCATGTCGCGCGGCTCCTCGGTCAGAAAAAGCCTAAGGCCTTCGGGCTGTAGCTCACGAGCAGATTTTTGGTCTGCTGATAGTGATCGAGCATCATCTTGTGAGTCTCGCGCCCGACGCCCGACTGCTTGTAGCCGCCGAAAGCCGCATGCGCGGGATAGAGGTGATAGCAATTGGTCCAGACGCGCCCCGCCTGGATCGCGCGGCCGCAGCGATAGGCGCGCGCGCCGTCACGCGTCCAAAGCCCTGCGCCGAGCCCATAGAGCGTGTCATTGGCGATCTGCAGCGCCTCTTCCTCGGTCTCGAACGTCGTGACCGAGACGACGGGGCCGAAGATCTCCTCCTGGAAGACGCGCATGCGATTGTGCCCTTCGAGAACCGTCGGCTTGACGTAATAGCCCTCCTTCAGCTCGCCCTCGAGCCTGTTGCGCTCGCCGCCGATGAGCACCTTCGCGCCCTCCTTGCGGCCGATGTCGATGTAGGAGAGAATCTTCTCCAACTGATCGTTCGACGCTTGCGCGCCGACCATTGTGGCGGGATCGAGCGGATGTCCCTGCCGCATCTTGGCCACACGCGCCAAGGCCTTCTCCATGAATTTCTCATAGATCGACTTCTGCACGAGCGCCCGGCTCGGGCAGGTGCAGACCTCGCCCTGATTGAGCGCGAACAGAGCGAAGCCCTCCAGCGCCTTGTCGAGGAAGGCGTCGTCTTCCGCCATCACGTCGGAAAAGAAGATGTTCGGCGACTTGCCGCCGAGCTCGAGCGTCACGGGAATGAGATTCTCCGAGGCGTATTGCATGATGAGACGTCCCGTCGTCGTCTCACCCGTGAAGGCGATCTTGGCGATGCGCTTGTTCGACGCGAGCGGCTTCCCGGCTTCGACGCCAAAGCCGTTGACGATGTTGAGCACTCCCGGCGGCAGCAGATCCCC
>Ga0265331_10001475_pt1 | contig 17334 bp, 19 predicted proteins | sample 41923metaG_FD_202088 | JGI IMG/M metagenome (GOLD analysis project Ga0265331, IMG submission 202088) | Rhizosphere microbial communities from Carex aquatilis grown in University of Washington, Seatle, WA, United States - 4-19-23 metaG | ecosystem: Host-associated > Plants > Roots > Rhizosphere... | reverse complement strand
TCTAACCACCGGTAAACAATTTTTAGGTCTTCGATCTTAACGGTAAAACTTGGGGTGTCTCTAACCCCCTTCTTTCCAGCAAGTTTATCTTCCCCTCTAATCTTCATATAACGAAGAGCCTCAAATTTGCTGGATCGAACTTCTATTGCGTAATCAGCCCTTGTAACGATAGGCATCAATTCTTTAGTTGGCAATTCCGAAACATCAGAGGGGCAATCCACACTTCTATTCATAATCAACAAATCTGGACGTTTTCCATAGTGGTCAACATCATAAACTTTCTTTTCGTAGCTTTCACGGAATCCTTCATCACCAGCGGCGATACGATCAGTAAATCCATACTGGACAACCTTTCGATCAGGGAAAGCGGCCTCTATTGCTTTTGATAAAGTTGTTTCTGCCCAATCTCCCATCGCCCTATTGGCTAAAAACTCTGATCGTGAATCGGTAGGAATAAACAATTTTCCGGTTCTTTTCCCTGCACCACCAAAAGTTAGATACTCATCCTTAACACCGCGTGAGCGAAGCTCTTCAATAATGGCCTGTGTAGCCAATTGAATTTTTTCAAAATATGTCATCGCCCCTTCTTTCCAGAAAATAGGTCAATGACCGTGCAATTTAGAGCAGAGGCAACTTTAGCAAGGGTATTGATGGTGACATTGCGCTCACCGCGTTCAATTGCACCGATATACGTCCTATGCAGACCACAAAGATCGGCTAAAGCCTCTTGGGATAATCCCATAGACTGGCGTTTGAGGCGGATATTCTCTGCCACGATTAAATGCAGCTGATCATCGTTTTTCATGCAAAAATTATCAACATTGACGACAAAACATCTACAGACTAAACATAGCATTCTTATCTATGATTCCGGCGTCAGCGAACACTCTGCCGAGTGACTGGCTAAAAAAATATAGTTGATCCCCACAATCGTTTAGTATATACTAAACACTATGAAACGAGCTATCCCCACCCAATCCCCCACTACCGCAAAAGCGGTTTTGTATGCTCGCGTTTCCTCAAAAGAGCAGGAAAAAGAAGGGTATTCGATACCGGCGCAGATGAAACTCATACGGGAATATGCCGCCCGTAACGGGATGGTGATTGCGCGTGAGTTTGAGGATGTGGAAACGGCCAAACAAACAGGCCGTGCCAGCTTCAAGGAAATGCTGGATTATATGAAGGCCAACCCCGATGTGCAAAATCTCTTGGTTGAGAAAACCGACCGGCTTTATCGCAATTTGCGCGATTATATCAGCCTTGATGAATTGAGCGTTGCGGTTCACTTGGTGAAAGAGGGAGAGGTTATTTCGGATAGCTCAAAATCGTCGGCAAAATTTATGCACGGCATTCGTGTTTTGATGGCCAAGAACTATGTGGACAATCTGTCCGAAGAGGCCAAGAAGGGCATGGCTGAAAAAGCGGCGCAGGGCATGTGGCCGACTTGCGCTCCCTTCGGTTATAAGAATGTTGTCAGGGATGATGGTAGGCGGATCATTATTCCCGATCCCGAAGCTGCCCCTATGATCCGGCAGATTTTTGAATGGTATTCGTCAGGCCGCTATAGCCTGAGAGAAGTGGCTGAACTTATCGCCAATGCCGGTATGCGCTCCCGTTACAACAAGGAAAGACTGCATATTTCGGCCATCGATAAGATATTGCGTAACCGCATTTACACCGGCGAATTTGAATGGAAAGGCCAGCTTCACAAGGGATTGCATGAAGCCGTTATCACCAAAGAACTTTGGCAGAAAGCGCAGGATTTGCTTGACGCTGGACGGCGCAAAACCTCCCCAAGCAAGCACAAGGAAATGGTGGCTTTCTCTGGAATCATAAAATGCGCCCATTGCGGCTGTTCCTTGGTTGGTGACGTGAAAAAAGCCAAATATGTCTATTACCGTTGCAGTGGCTTTAAGGGGAAATGTGATGAGCCTTATGTCCGGCAGGAACATTTCGATGGCCAGTTTGCAAAATTATTGGACAGCCTCAAATTCGATGATGAGGTGTTGGCTTGGATCAAGCAGGCTTTGAAAGACAGCTTTGGCGATAAGCAAAAGCTGCATGACGATAGTATGAGCCGCCTTCGTGCGGAGATTGACCGGCTCGATAAGCGGCTGGAAGGGCTTTACCTCGATAAGCTGGATGGCCGGATCACGCTGGATGTTTATGACCGGCTTTCAAAAGAATGGCAGGAACAGCGGCACAAGCTGATGGCGCAAACGCAATCTCACCAGCAAGCCAGCGACAATTATCACTTTGATGGCGTGATGCTTCTCGAACTCGCACAAAATGCGCGTAGGCTTTATGAAATGCAGCCTCCGCAGGAACAGCGGCGGCTTTTGGATATTTTACTCTCGAACTGCACATGGGGCGGCAACGAGTTGAAGCCAACCCTTAAACAACCTTTTGATTTAATTGCAGAAACCAACGCCAAAGCGAAGATGGTTGCGATGGCCGAAACGCCAAAAACGGCTGAAAATGAAATTTGGCTGGGGGACGTGGACTCGAACCACGATAAACAGAGTCAGAGTCTGTTGTCCTACCATTAGACGATCCCCCAGCAGGGAGGCGCTTTCTATCACAGCTTGGCGGGCTTGTGTAGCCCCTGCACGAGGGGTGAATGTCCCTAATATTTCCTCTCCCCTCGCGGGGGAGAGGGGGTGGGGTTTTGGCGTTACTTGAGTTAGCCCCTGTACAACTGCTATGCTGCCAGCGAACATTTTATAGGAACGCCCACGATGCGCTGCCCTTTTTGCGGACATGACGATACGCAGGTCAAAGACAGTCGCCCGACCGACGATAACGCGGCCATTCGGCGGCGGCGTTTTTGCGGCAATTGCGGCGCGCGTTTTACGACCTTTGAACGGGTGCAGTTGCGCGAATTGGTGATCGTGAAAAGCAACGGCGACAAGGAACCGTTCGAACGCGACAAGCTGGTGCGTTCGCTGAAGATCGCTTTGCGCAAACGCCCCGTCGATGACGAACGGTTGGAGCAGGTGGTCAATTCGTTGGTGCGGCAACTGGAAGCCTTGGGCGAGCCGGAAATCACCACGACGAAAGTCGGGGAATTGGTGATGGAAACGCTTCGCACTCTCGACCACGTTGCCTATGTGCGCTACGCCTCGGTCTATCGCGATTTCCGCTCACCCGGCGATTTCGAAGATTTCGTGGACACGTTGAAAAAAGAGACGGCGTAAGCCGCACGTCCCATGTTCACCGGCATCATCCAAGACATTGGCAGCATCACCGCCATCGACAAGCAAGGCGATTGGATCGTGACGGTGGAAACACGACTGCCCTTGACCGACAAAGCTATCGGCGCGTCGGTGGCGCATAGCGGGGTTTGTTTGACGGTGGTGGAGATTGGGCGAGGTGGTGCCGTTGGAACCTCCCCCCCGCTTGCGGGGGGGATACAGGGGGGGCTGGTCAACACGTCCACTCCTGTTAACCAGCCCCCCCCTTCCCCCCCCGCAAGCGGGGTGGGTGCGTTAAGAGTCCCCTCACGTTACAAAGTCCAACTGTCCGAAGAAACCTTGAGCAAAACCACCGCGTTGCGTTGGCAGGTTGGGTCGCGGATCAATCTTGAACCCGCTTTGCGCGTGGGGGATGAACTGGGCGGGCATTATGTGTCCGGTCATGTCGATGGCATCGCGCGGGTTGTGGGGCGGAGCGAGGCGGGGGACAGTGTCCGTTTTGAATTCGACGTGCCGCCCGACTTTGCCAAATTCATCGCGCCGAAAGGGTCGGTGACGATTGACGGCGTGTCGTTGACGGTGAATGCGGTGGATGGGGCGCGGTTCAGCGTCAACATCATCCCGCACACGCAAAAAGCGACAACGCTCGGCGCGTTGCAGGTTGGGGACGAAAGCAATTTTGAAATCGATATGCTCGCGCGGTATGTTCAGTCCATTTGTAAAACCTGAAAAAATTTCCGTCGCCTCTCCATGATAAACATGATTTGTTATAGAAACGCGACAGAAATTTTTTCAGGTTTTCAAATTGACGTAGCACAGAGTTAGCGTATGAAAGGTAAAGCATGAGTGTACGTCTCGCCCACGACGACCAATGTTTTCTCGCGACCTCGGAAGAGATTATCGAGGAAGCCCGCAAAGGCCGCATGTTCATCCTCGCCGATGATGAGGATCGGGAGAATGAAGGCGATCTGGTCATTCCCGCGCAATTCGCCACGCCGGACGCGATCAATTTTATGGCGAAATATGGACGCGGCCTGATTTGTCTGGCGATGGAGCGCAAACAAATTGAACGGCTCGGCCTGCCCTTGATGTCGCAGCAAAACGGCACGCGGTTTCAAACCGCCTTCACCGTGTCGATCGAGGCGCGGGAAGGCGTGACCACCGGCATTTCCGCCGCTGACCGCGCGTTGACCATCCAGACGGCCATCGCGCCGGATACGGGGCCGCAGCATATCGTGACCCCCGGCCATGTGTTTCCCCTTTTGGCGCGGGAAGGCGGCGTGCTGGCGCGAACGGGGCATACCGAAGCCTCGGTTGATCTGGCGCGGATGGCGGGATTGATACCAGCGGGCGTGATTTGCGAGATTATGAACGAAGACGGGACGATGGCGCGGATGCCGGATCTGGTGAAATTCGCGCAGTTTCACAATCTGAAAATCGGCACGGTGGCCGACCTTATCGCCTACCGCCGCCGCACCGAAACCATCGTCGAACGCAGCCTGACAACGGATTTTGTCAGCACGCATGGCGGCGATTTCAAATTGCATATCTATGTCAACAAAGTCGCCTATGCCGAACATGTGGCGTTGGTGAAGGGCGACCTGAGCCAATCCGGTGAACCGCCTTTGGTGCGCATGCACGCGCTGAATGTGTTGGAAGATGTCCTCGGCGACCGTTCGCATGGCCATGGCGGCGAGCTGCAAGCCTCCATGCGCATGATCGCCGAAGCCGGACGCGGTGTGATCGTCCTGCTGCGCGAAGCGCAGGCGGCCAGCCTGTCGCAGAAACTGTCGGCGGAAGGGCAGCCGGAAAAGCAGCTGCGGGATTATGGGGTGGGGGCGCAGATCCTCCTCGACCTCGGTGTGCGCGATATGGTGCTTTTGTCCAATTCGCAAAAGACGATTGTGGGGCTGGAAGGCTATGGCTTACGCGTTGTTGAACAAAGACCGTTGGTGATGTAGAGACTAGCCATGGAAACCAAACGTCCCCCCGCTACCTTTACCTTCGACAGCAAGCCGCATGTGCTGGTTGTCGAGGCGCGTTTTTATGACGATATCGCCGATATGCAGTTGCAAGGCGTGAAGGCGGTGCTGGATCGCGCCGGCGTGACTTATGAAACCTTGACGGTTCCGGGCGCGTTGGAAATTCCCGCGGCGATTGCTTTTGCCATTCGTTCGCTCGATTTCGATGCGGTGCGGCGGCGGTTTGATGGCTATATTGCGCTGGGCTGCGTTCTGAAGGGTGGCACACAGCATGATGAAATTGTCGGCAACGAAAGCGCGCGGGCGTTGCAAGAGCTCGCCGTCAAACGTGTGTTGGCGATTGGCAATGGTATCCTGACCTGCAACACGCGCGAACAAGCTTTGGAACGTGCCGACCCTGCGCGGTTGGACAGGGCAGGGGCGGCGGCGGAAGCCGCTTTACGCATGATTGAAATCAAACAACGTTTCCACCTGACGCCGAAACGTCGCTGGGTGGCGCGGTAATTTTTATGAAAGTCTAGAGGTTAAAGTCATATGAGCGCGAATAAAGAAAAGGCCCCCACATCCAGTGCCAAACGGCTCGCCCGTTTGGCGGCGGTACAGGCTTTGTATCAAATGACGCTAATCCCGCGTCCTGCGGCGCAGGTGGTGGCGGAATTCCGCAGCCATCCACAAGCCCTGTTAAATGAAACCGGCGAAGACGGCGCATCGCCGGATGTCGATCACGCCTTATTCGGTGCGATTGTCACGGGCGTAACGGATCATGCCGGTGATCTTGATGGCATGATCGCGGGCGCGTTGTCGTCGGGCAATACGGTTGACCGGCTGGAAATCCTGTTGCGGTCGATCCTGCGCGCCGGTGTCTATGAACTGCATCACCAGAGCGCGATCCCGACCGGAGTTATCATCAATGACTATGTCGATGTGACGCACGCGTTCTTCGGCGCGAAGGAACCGGGCCTCGTCAACGGCATCCTCGATAAACTCGCGAAGGGTTTGAGGGCGGCTTGAAGAAAAAGCATCGTCGCCTCCTGCGGAATATTCTGTTTGTCGTCGTGATCCTCGGCGCGGCGTGGATTGTGTTCGCGCCGAAGCCAAAGCACCATCACCGTGCGCCGCATCAGGTGGAGGTGCAGCAACCGACCCTTCCCGCGCCGCCGCTCGGCGATGAGATTACGCAGCCGCCTGTGCCGCCCTCTGAAACGCCGCATCCTGTGCTGCCGGTGAAAACGCAGGCGCGGATTGCGCTCGTGATCGATGATGGCGGGCTTGATATGCGCGACTCGCGCCGCGCTGTGGCGTTGCCTGCCGCCGTGACTCTCTCCTACATCCCCTATGCCACGCGGTTGCGTGAACAGACGCGCGAAGCACACGGGGTAGGGCATGAGCTGATGCTGCATATGCCGATGGAGCCCATGGGCTCCGCCGATCCCGGTCCCGGCGCGTTGACGCTGGATTTATCGCCGGATGAAATCCGGCGGCGGCTGGATACCGCGATGGCCAGCTTTACCGGTTACGACGGCATGAACAACCATATGGGCAGCAAATTTACGGCGGATCGGGCGGCGATGAATCTGGTGATGGAGGAAATGCAGCCGCGCCATATCTTCTTCCTCGACTCCCGCACCTCGGCGCAATCCGTGGGGGCGGAGGTTGCGGCGCAGCATGGCGTGCCAACACTATCGCGTGATGTGTTTCTGGACGATGATATGTCGCCCCGCGCCGTGCGTGCGCAATTGGAACAGACGGAACGCGTCGCCCGCCGCAAGGGTTTCGCCATCGCCATCGGCCACCCGCACCCCGCGACATTGCAGGCGTTGGAAGAATGGATTCCGGATGCGGAACAACGCGGTTTTGTGTTTGTGCCGATAAAGGACTTGGTGAATCAGGCGTCGCCATAGTATCCTGATCGCATGTTTCGACCCCTCATTCGCTCACTGCGTCATCGCCATGTCTCGCGTTCCGAAGGCCATTCGGGGAGCGCAAAAGTGCGTACCGGCGATATCGAAGTGGTGCGTATCGGCCATGATCCGCTGCTGTTCCGCGATCTTTACGTCAATCTGTTGTCGATGCCGTGGGTTTGGCTGGTATTTCTTGTGGCGGCTTTTTACCTGCTGTCCAATTTGGCTTTTGCTTACGCCTATTATCATAACCTCAGCGGCCTTGATCACGCCAAGAATTTCGCCGATGTGTTTTTCTTCAGTGTGCAGACCATGGCGACCATCGGCTATGGCCGCATGGCCCCGACTGATCTAACGACCAATTTATTGGTGACGTTTGAGGCTTTGTGGGGGTTCAGCTATTTCGCCATCGTCACCGGTTTGATGTTCGCCAAATTTTCGCGCCCGACATCCCATGTGTTGTTCAGTAAGGTTGCGGTCATCAGTAATTTCGAAGGCAAGCCGCATCTGAAAATCCGTATGGCCAACCGCCGCAATAACCGCATCGTCGATGTCACGGCGCGTCTGTTCCTGTTGCGCCATTCGACCACGAAGGAAGGTTTCGCGATCCGGCGTTTTCTGGATCTAAAACTGGTGCGGGATCATATGCCGCTCTTGCGCCTCACCTGGACGTTGTTGCATCCGATTGACGAGGATAGCCCCCTCTATGGCTTGTCGGAGCAAGAGATCAAGGAAACCACCGACGAAATTTTTGTGACTTTGGTCGGTTTGGATGAAACGCTGGCGCACACCATCCATGCGCGACATTCCTATTTTGTCGATGAAATCCTACATGACACATTTTTCGAAGACGTAGTCAAACGTCATCCCAGTTCGGTCGAAGTCAATTACGGCCTGTTCCACGCCGTCCGCAAAACTCCGCCGGAGGGGTGGTCGTAAATTTAGACGGAAAACGACGACCCGCACCCGCAGGATGATGTCGCATTCGGGTTGATGACTTTGAAACCGGCTTCCATCAGGCTTTCGCCGTAATCCACTTCGCTGCCTTTGAGGAGGTCGAGGGAGGTTTTATCGACCACCAACCTTGCCCCGTCGCGTTCGATCACTTGATCTTCATCAGCGTTCACTGTCGCATCAAAGCCGAATTTATATTGGTAGCCCGAACAGCCGCCGCCCAAAACCTCCAGCCGCACCATCAAATCGGGGTTGTTTTCGGCGGTAACGACTTTGTTAATGCGCCGCGCCGCCGCTTCGGTGAGGCGGAGGGGGCTGTCGTTCATGGCTGGAATTGTTTCACTCATACCGCTAACATGGGCGCATGACCCAAACTTTTCAAGATACCCCCCGCCGTCTTGCCCCCTATGCCACCAACGCCGCCGAAACGCGCGGGCGGTTGGTGCCGGAGCCGCCAAGCGCGTCGCGCAGCGAGTTCCAGCGTGACCGCGACCGAATTATCCATTCCGGCGCGTTCCGCAAATTGCGCAACAAGACGCAGGTTTTTATCGAAAACGAAGGCGATTATTACCGCACGCGGCTCACGCATTCTTTGGAAGTTGCACAGATCGCGCGGTCGGTCAGCCGTTCCCTCGGCCTCGACGAGGATTTGACCGAGGCGGTGGCGCTCGCCCACGATCTTGGCCACACCTGTTTTGGTCATGCGGGGGAGGACGGCCTCGCCGAAGAAATGCAACCCTATGGCGGTTTCAGTCATAACGAGCAGACGTTTCGGATTCTGACGAAGCTCGAAAACCGCTATGCGCGGTTCGACGGTTTGAATCTGACATGGGAAACGTTGGAAGGAGTCGTGAAGCATAACGGCCCCGTGACCGCGCCTCTGTCGCCCAGTCTGGCGGAATTCGCGGTGGCTTATGATCTGGAGCTGAACAGCTTCGCTGGACCCGAAGCGCAAGTCGCCGCGCTGGCCGATGACATTGCCTATAACACCCATGATATTGACGATGGCCATCGCGCCGGTTTTTTCCGGTTGGAAGATCTTGGTGGTTTGCCGCTGTTCGGCGATGCACTGGCGAAGATGCAGAGCCTGTATCCCGCCGCCGACAAAGAACGCCTGATGCACGAAACGGTGCGCGAGGTTATCGGCCTGATGATCGGCGATGTGCTGGCGACGACGCGCGCCAATTTGCAAAAACTGCAACCGCGCTCCGTCGCCGATATCCGCCACGCGCCGCAGGCCGTTGTCGGTTTCAGTCCCGGCATGGCGCGGCTGGTCGAAGTGTTGCGTGAATTCCTCTGGGCGCGGATGTACCGGCACAGCAAGGTGAATCGCATCTGCGTCAAAGCCCGTCACATCGTCAAAGACCTGTTCGGTTTTTACATGACGGAGCCGAGCTGCCTGCCCATCGGCTGGTTCGAAGCCGTCAAATCAGCCCCCACCGACACCGACCGCGCCCGCATCGTCGCGGATTACATCGCAGGCATGACCGACAGGTTTGCCGTGCAGGAACACCGGCGGCTGTTCTCGACCGAGACGATGGTGTGATGGGGTGTTGTTTGCCAACAACAAAAACGTCATTCCGGAGCGCGCCGAAGGCGCGAATCCGGAACCCAGTTACGTTATCCGCAAAAACATAAGTAAATGTGTTCGCGCATTTCTGAGGGAAAGCACAACTGGGTTCCGCATAAATTTTCTTTCGGCCACTGCGCGTCCGAAGAGAAAATTTTGCGGAATGACGTTAATGAATGGTTCCACCTGATATGCTCAAAAACATCCGTCTGTTGTATCTGCATAATTTTCTGAACGATCTGCGGTTTCAGGAAGCGTTTCTGGCGATCTATTTTGCGCAAATAACGGGGTCTTATACCTCCGGCATGGCGGTGTTTGCGGTGGCGACGATTACATCGGCCATTATGGATATTCCGACCGGCATCCTGTCGGACCGAATGGGGCGGCGGTTTACGTTGGTGCTGGCCTCGCTTTGTTCGACGTTGGGCATCGCTTGTTTCGCCTTTGCGGCGGGCGCATGGATGCTATTCGTCGGCGCGACTTTGTGCGGGCTCAGCCAATGCCTGATCAACGGCAACAACGACGCGTTGTTGTACGAAACGTTGAAGACGGAGGGGATGGAGAAACGCTTTCCGCATTACCAAGGTCGCGCCAAAGGCATGTATCAGGCAGGGCTTGCCCTGTCGGCGTTGGCGGCAAGTTTTTTAACAGGTAACGGACTGCATCTGGTGTTTGTCCTCGGAATTGTGCCGCAGGCACTGTCCATCTTTGTCAGCTTGTTGTTTGATGAGCCAAAGGTACATGTGCAGAAGCCAAAGAAAAATTTGGCTCATTTGAAAGAAGCCTGTGTCCAGATTTATCGCAATCCCAGATTAATGGTTCTCGTCATCGCGCAGGCCATCAGTTACGGCGCGGGCGAGTCCAAGTATCAATTTCAGGTAGCGTTCTTTAACGTCCTGTGGCCGACATGGGCTTTGGGGCTTTATCGGGCCATGGGGCATAGCTTTGGGGTTCTTGGGTTTTGGGTTGCGGGATCTGTGCTTGCGCGGTTCAAGGAGACGACGATGTTGGTTGTGCGCGATGTGTATTGGTTCGTCACGCAAATGACGGGGGTCATTCTGTCCAATTTCTTCACACCGTTTTTGTTCGGAACAGGTACTTTTGTCTATGGTATCGGCATGGTCGCCCGCGACCATCTGTTGCAAAAGGAATTCAGTGATGAACAACGGGCGACGATGGGGTCGGTGGCTTCCTTTGCCGGAAGCATCGTTTTTTCCCTTGTGGCCTTTGGGCTTGGCATTATCTCCGACCATTTCGGTCTGGCCACCGGTGTCGGCTTTGGCGTGGCCATGACGGTGACATCCCTGCCGCTTTATATTTGGCTATTCCGCAAAAAATTTGGACATGAAATATGATAAATCTTCCCCTTGCGTATAGGTAACTTATATGTTACCATCAAAAACACTTGAGCTGCTTCACTATCTAACGGCTGACGGAAAAAGTCCGTTCGCGGTGTGGTTTGAAGGTTTGGATGCGATTGCCAGTGCAAAAGTAAGTCGGGCACTCGTGCGGCTTGAGCAAGGACATATGTCGAATGTCAAAAGCGTTGGCGAAGGCGTTCTGGAATATCGAATCCATTGGGGGCCTGGATACCGCGTTTACTTTGGGCGTGACGGGCATGTATTGGTCATTTTGTTGACGGGAGGCACGAAGCAGCGGCAGCAAAAAGACATTCAGAGTGCCAAAGAATGCTGGGCTGATTATAAAAAAAGACGTCGTTGAGAAGGGAAGCAACATGGCATTGACAAAAAGTTTCAAAGAACTCGTGCAAAAGCGCATCACCAAAGACCCTGCTTTTGCCGAAGCCTTGTTCCGCGAGGGTATTGATGCGATGCTCAGTGGCGATGTCGAAACGGGCAAAATAATCTTGCGCGATTATGTCAAGGCTACCGTGGGGTTTGAAAAACTGGCAAAGGCAACGGCGACTCCGTCGAAAAGCCTGATCCGTATGTTCAGTCCGCGTGGCAATCCACAGGCGCGAAATTTATTCAATGTCATCGGCTATCTGCAAAAGCAGGCGGGCATTTCATTTAACGTAACATCAACCACGGTTTAAGTATCATTCCTATGACCATCTACACCACTACCCATGCTTTCATTGCCGCAGCGATTGATGAGGCGGTTAAGAGCGGCGATTTGACTCTGTCCGGTGACAGGCCGTCTTTTGTGGTCGAGCCACCGCGCGAGGCGGCGCATGGGGATTTGGCGACGAATGTCGCGATGATGCTGGCGAAGGCGGCGGGGAAACCGCCGCGTGCGATTGCGGAAATCCTGAAACCGAAACTCGCGGCGCAGCCTTCCGTGACGGCGGTAGAGATCGCGGGGCCGGGATTTATCAATCTGCGCCTCAGACCTGAGGTCTGGCTGGATGAGCTAAAATTAATTCTTGTCTCCGGCATCCATTACGGCGACAGCAAGTTGGGGCAGGGGCAGAAGATCAATGTCGAATATGTCTCGGCGAACCCCACGGGGCCGATGCATGTCGGTCATGCGCGTGGCGCGGTGGTGGGCGATGTGCTGGCGACGTTGCTGGCCAAGGCCGGTTATGATGTCTGCCGCGAATATTACATCAATGATGCGGGGGCGCAGGTCGATGTGCTGGCGCGTTCGGTGCATTTGCGTTACCGCGAGGTACTTGGCGAAGATATCGGCGCCATTCCCGAAGGGCTGTATCCGGGCGATTACCTGATCCCGCTGGCCAAAGAGATTGCGGCGCGTGATGGCGCGACATGGCAAAACGAACCGGAAGAAAAATGGCTGCCAACCTTCCGTCAAAATGCAATTCATGCAATGATGGAGTTCATTCGTGCCGACCTCGCCGCCATGGGCGTGAAGCATGATGTATTCAGTTCGGAACGCGCTTTGGTGGAATCCGGCGGCGTGACCCGCGCCAGCGAATTCCTGACCGCTAAAGGCCTGATGTATGAAGGCGTACTGGAACCGCCCAAGGGCATGTTGCCGGATGATTGGGAACCGCGCCCCCAAACCCTGTTCCGCGCTACGCAGTTCGGCGACGATGTGGATCGTCCGTTGAAAAAATCGGATGGCAGCTGGACTTATTTTGCCTCCGACATCGCCTATCACCTCGATAAATTCCGGCGCGGTTATGCGCGAATGATCGATGTCTGGGGCGCCGATCACGGCGGTTACGTCAAACGTATGCAGGCAGCGACGCAGGCGATTACGGAAGGGAAGGGCGCGCTTGAAGTCCGGCTGTGCCAGATGGTGAACCTGCTGAAGAACGGCCAGCCTTTTAAGATGAGCAAACGCGCCGGAACTTTCGTGACGCTGCGCGATGTAGTGGACGAAGTCGGTGCGGATGTCGTCCGTTTCATCATGTTGACGCGGAAAAGCGATGCGCAGCTGGATTTCGATCTGGTGAAGGTGACGGAACAGACGCGGGATAATCCGGTGTTCTATGTCAACTATGCCCACGCCCGTTGCTGTTCGATCTTGCGCCACGCGGCGGACATATTCCCCGCCGCCGAATTGACGGCGGAAGCGTTGACGCAGGCGGATCTGTCCGTCCTGAATGCGGATGAATTGCAGGTGGTCAAAGGCATGGCGAATTGGCTGCGGGTAGTGGAATCCGCCGCGCTGGCCTACGAACCGCACCGAATCGCTTTTTACCTGATGGAGCTTGCGGCGCAGTTTCATGGGCTGTGGAACAAGGGGAATGATAACGCGAGCTTGCGGTTTATCGTCGCTGATGACAAAGCCTTGACCCGCGCCCGTCTCGCGCTCATTAAATCGGTACAGATCGTGCTGCAAAGCGGCCTTGCCGTTTTGGGCTGTACTCCGGTCGAAGAATTGCGCAATGAGCAAGCCGCCTGAACTTTTCACCTATGAGCGTCCCACTCTTTCGAATGGTGGGCGATCCGATTTCGCGCAGGGCGGCGGCATTCCCTATGCCCTGCGTCGCGTGATAACCTTGCTGGTGCTGGTGGGTGTGATCGGCGGCGGAGTGTATTGGTTGTGGAACCGTGCGCCATCGACCCCCGCCGCAATTCCGACGATCAAAACCGAAGGCTCGTTCAAGCAAAGGCCGGAGCAACCGGGCGGCATCGACATCCCCAATCAGGGCGTTCAGGTCTATCGTGAAATCGACGGCTCCGCCCAAACGTCGGATCAGAAACCCAAAGTCGAACATATGCTGCCGCCACCCGAAGAACCGATGGCGAGCGCGATGCCGAGCAAACCCGCCGCCGAACCGGTGGTGGATGAAGCGGCGGCGCATGTTGAACGATTAACACCGACGGTGACCGCAACATCTACGGTGCCGGCTATCGACACGCCGCCGCCCCCACCGCCGATGCCGACAACCGTGACAGCGCCGGTGGCCAAGATTGATCCACCTAAACCAGCGGTTGAAAAACCCGTTATTGTTGAAAAGCCCGCCGCGCCTGCGGTGACGGCATCACCGCCACCCGTGGCTACCGCCAAACTTCGCGCCGCTGTGCAGCTTGCGGCGTTGCCGGATCAGGCGGCGGCGGAGGCTCTGGCGCACAAACTGCAAAACCGTTACGCTTCGATTCTCGGTACGGCGCGGCTTCATCCGGTGCGGGCCGATCTCGGCGCGAAGGGGATTTTCTATCGTATCCAGAGCCAGCCTTTGACCGATGCCGAAGCGCAAACGCTGTGTGACGCGTTGAAGAAAGAAAAAGCGGGGTGCTTGCTTGTCCATCCTTGAAAGCGAAAATACCGGACGCACGAGTCTGCGCAACAAACGGCCTTTGCCGGTAGTGTTCGGGTGTTTGCAGCCCACACTGCGGTCGGAGGAACGGCGGTTTTTTGAAAACTTCAACCCCTTCGGTTTCATTCTTTTCAAACGCAATTGCGAAAGTCCGGAGCAGGTGCAGCGTCTGATCCGTGAACTACGCTTCGCCGTGGGGCGCGAGGATGCGCCGGTCTTTATCGATCAGGAAGGCGGGCGCGTCGCGCGTTTGCAGCCCCCGCATTGGTCAAGCTATCCCGCGGCGCGTCTGTTCGGCGCGACCTATGAAAACGATCCCGAATGGGCGACGGAGGCGTTGAAAATTTATTCGCGCCTTGTGGCCCATGAACTGGCGCGGCTCGGTATCACCGTCAATTGCGCGCCTGTAGTTGATTTGTTTGTCCAAGGCGCGTCCCCCGCTATCGGTGACCGCGCTTTCAGCCGTTCGCCCGCCATCGTCGCCGCCCTCGCGCGTTTGCAGGCGGAGACATTTTTGGAAAACGGCATTCTGCCGGTGATCAAGCATTTGCCCGGCCATGGGCGGCTTAAAGTCGATCCGCACAATATGCTGCCGGTGATCGAAACGCCGCTGGCGGAATTGGAAAGCGACGATTTTGTGCCGTTTGATCTGCTGAAAGATTTGCCGCTGGCGATGACGTCGCACGCGATCTTCACCGCGCTGGATGCCAAAAATCCTGCGTCGCTGTCGCCGAAGATTCATCAGGAGATTATCCGTGGCCGCCTCGGTTTCGACGGCGTGATCCTGTCGGACGATATCAATATGAAAGCCTTGCATGGCACCCCCGGCGATCTGGCGCGGCGCATTCAGGCGGCGGGGTCGGAGATCATCCTGCATTGCAACGGCAACATGGAAGAAATGCTCGCCGTCGTCCACGCGCTGGAGCCGATCAGCGACGAAACCCTGAAACGCTGGGACCATGCCCTTTCCATGGTCAAGCCCATCGACCCCGATTACCGCCCCGCCGAGGATACGGCGCGGCTGGATGTGCTGCTTGGCGGGATGGCTTATGAAGAAAAATCAATAGGTTAGAAGGTTTTCTTTATGCGTTGTTTTTTCGAGACTTAGGGATGATTCGCTTTTAGAAATGAGAGATTAGGGTTGCTTATGAGGCGAGCTCTTTCCATAAGCGTCATTCCGGCGAAAGCCGGAATCCAGTGGCACTCTCGGCATGGGCTTGCCGAATGACCGTACGGTCAGCTCTATCGGCGCGTCAGTCTGGATTCCGGCTTTCGCCGGAATGACGCGGGTTGTGAATGAGGGATAAAATTAATGCAAGACGCCGCCACCATCACCGAATCCACACCGCCGGAGCGCGTAGAGCCGGTGGTGTCGTCTGACCTCGTCATCGCGCTCGACGGGTTCGAAGGGCCGATCGATTTGCTGTTGAATCTGGCGCGTGAGCAAAAGCTGGATCTCAGCACCATCGCCATTCTGCCGTTGGCGGAACAATATCTGGACTACATCGCCTCGGCGCGGAAATTGCGGTTGGAGATTGCCGCCGATTATCTGGTCATGGCCGCGTGGCTGGCTTTCCTGAAATCGCGCCTGTTGTTGCCGGAGCCGCCATCCACCAGCGGCGAACCCGACCCCGCCGCGATGGCCGAAGCGTTGAAATTCCAGTTGCTGCGGCTGGAGGCGATGCAGAAAGCGGCGAAACAAATTCAGGATCGCCCACAGCTTGGCATCGATATCTTCCTGCGCGGCGCGCCGGAGCCGATGGAAATCGAAGAAAAGCCGGTTTACTTTTTGCCGATTCAGGATCTGCTGTCGGCCATCGCCGCGCCACTGCGTCGCCAGAAGCCAGCCAGCTATGCCATCGCACCGACACGGCTTTACAGCATGGAAGAAAGCGTGACGCGCCTCCGTCATCTCCTCGGCACCATGCCGGATTGGAGCGTGCTGCGGAGCTTCCTGCCGACGGTGGAGGTCAACGACGCGCCGCCGCTTGAACAACGTTCCGCCATCGCCTCGACCTTCGCCGCGACGTTGGAACTGGTGAAGAATGGCGAATTGGAAGTGCGGCAAGACGGCGTCTTTGCCCCGATTTATGTGCGCCGCCGCGACAACAGCTTTGACACCGAACCCGTGAGCGAAGAATGACCGAACCTACCCCCCATGATCTGAATCCCGAGCTGCGTTTGCTGGAAGCGATTTTGTTCGCCAGCGCGGAACCGTTGACGACCGAGGTTTTGTGCAAGCAATTGACGGAAGAGTCGAACGTTCTGGAAATGCTGTATGAGCTGAAAACGCTCTACGCCCCGCGCGGAATCAATCTGGTCGAAACCGACGGGTATTGGAGCTTCCGCACGGCGGGCGATCTCGCCGGACAGATGAAAATCACCCGCCAGCCGCGCCGGAAATTGCCCCGCGCCGCCGCCGAAGTTCTGGCGATTATCGCCTATCACCAGCCGATCACGCGCGGCGAAATCGAAAGCATTCGCGGCGTCGAAACCAGCAAGGGGACGCTGGATATTCTGCTGGAGCTTGGCTGGATACGTCCGGGCAAGCGGCGGGATACGCCGGGCAGGCCGCTTACGTGGACCACGACGCAGGATTTCCTCAGCCACTTCAATCTGGAAACGCTGAAGGATCTGCCGGGTCTTGATGAGCTGAAAGCCGCAGGGCTTCTGGATATGCGCCCCGTTTTGTCGGAATTGCCGCGCCTGTCGGAAGGCGAGTCCGCCGAGCATGAAGCCGAAGAAAACAGCGACGACGATTTCGATGATGATGAGGATGATTTCGACGACGACGAAGATGATGAAGTTGAAAATGATTCAGCCGACGAAGAACCCAACACCGCCGTCGCTGCGGAGTAGGGGCTTTGCGTCTCGTCGCCACTCTGGTCGCCGCCACGGGGACGGAACTTTCGCCAGCACTGGTTGAATCCGTGGTTGCCGCCGTGAAGCAAGCCGGTGCGCGGGATGTTTCGTGGAATAATAGTCGACAAGGGCACGGTCGTACCCCCCTCCCGCTTGCGGGAGGGGCGGGGGGTGGGCT
>Ga0265331_10001461_pt1 | contig 17371 bp, 14 predicted proteins | sample 41923metaG_FD_202088 | JGI IMG/M metagenome (GOLD analysis project Ga0265331, IMG submission 202088) | Rhizosphere microbial communities from Carex aquatilis grown in University of Washington, Seatle, WA, United States - 4-19-23 metaG | ecosystem: Host-associated > Plants > Roots > Rhizosphere... | reverse complement strand
ACGCGCAGTTTTATGCTCATCACGGCGTGCTTGACCAGGAACGGACCAACGGCGGATTATTTGAGATAGATGCCGAACTGACATGCGATATTACATCAGCTGAGACAGAAGATAATCTTAAGAAGACCCTTGATTATGAACGGGCTTATAAATTCATCAAAGAAGTTGTATCCGGCTCGAAGTTTTTTCTGATCGAAGCGCTGGCTTACAGGATATCGCTAAGATTAATTGAAAATTTCCCGATGGTGCAAAAGATCACTATTAAAGTCCGCAAGCCTTCGCCTCCATTAGGCGGAGTTGTGGAACATGTTGAAATAGAGCATACTGAATACCGAAAATAAGTAATAATTCTTTTACCCTGGAGCGCTTGCGACATATTTTGCCGGTTGTTTCGGGGTAATGTTTTATAAATGAATGGTCAGAGTAGTTTTAGGTTTAGGGTCAAACATCGGCTCCCGTCTGAATTATTTAAGAAAGGCAGTAAAAGGTATTTGTCTTTTACCCGGATTTGATTTTTTGGCTCTCTCCGGTATTTATGAGACCGAGCCATGGGGATTTAAGGAACAGAATAAGTTTCTGAATTGTATTTTGGTATGTTCGTGCAGATTAGAGCCTGAGGAAGCTATACGTGCGCTCAGAAAAGTTGAAAAGGAGACGGGCCGGAAAATGCGCGGAAAATGGCGGAAACGCGAGATTGATATCGACATTTTATTCTATGGAAACAGGATCGTGAATAAAAGCGGATTGGTAATACCGCATCCCGAGTTAGCGAAGCGGAATTTTGTTTTGAAGCCGCTTGCCCAACTGGCGCCGGGTCTTGCTCACCCGGTTTTGAAAAGAAGCATGGAGTATCTTAATAATCACACAACGGATAAAAATAAAGTATATTTGTATTCTGAAAAATTATAGGATATGAATTAACAGTTCCATTTTTTATCCTATTTTGGTTGAATCCGAAATCTCATTATTTTAAAACAAGATTCCCGCTTCCGCGGGAATGACATAGACTCCGGAATTCATTTTTATCAAGATTAGAAATCCACGAACAGAAGTCAATAATCTGATAGCAGAAATCTTTTTCGAAAAGGGAAATTGCCTGAAAATCTTCTAAATAATAACAGTCCGATTAGCTACATAGCCATTGAAGGGGTTATTGGCGCGGGCAAAACGTCGGTCGCGTTAAAGCTTGCTGAAAGGCTAAATGCAAGGCTAGTGCTGGAGAATTTCGAGGAGAACCCGTTTCTTGAAAAATTCTATTCAGATACGCGCGCATATGCTTTCAGGGCGCAGATGTTTTTCCTGCTGGAAAGATATTCGCAGCTGCAGGAGCTGCATCAGAAGGAGCTGTTCCGGAACTATACTGTAAGCGATTATATATTCGAAAAAGATAAAATATTCGCCTATATGAACCTTAACGATGATGAGCTGAAAATATACGAGCAGGTTGTGCAGGCGCTTGATAGGAACGTTGTTAATCCGGACCTTGTTGTATATTTACAGTCGTCGGTTGAAAGGCTCATGAGAAACATAAAGTTCAGGAACCGAAGCATTGAAAAAGAGATAACCGAACAGTACATTGAAAACCTGAACGATGCGTACAATTATTTTTTTTCAAGATATAAGAACTCCAAAGTAATGATAGTAAATTGCGAAGAAGCGGATTTTGTTAATAACCCGTCGGATTTTGAAGACCTTGTAAGTGAAATCTTTAAGACAGAAAGAGGCGCAATTGAATATTATAACCCGGCACTTAGAAAGACGGCGCAATAAAGACATGAGAATAGTAATATTTGCAATGCTCATTTACGGAGTTTATCTCCTGCTGAGATATCTGTTCCGTTCGATGGCAGGGCAAACCCCGAAGAACAAAACCCCGCGGGATGAGAAACCAAGGCGCTCTATCGACCCTGATAACATCGAAGACGCGGAGTTTGAAGAGATTAAAAAAGACAAGTAAGGTAAAGAACAGGTAAGTGGGAAAGTCCGACAAATTATTTGGCGCAATAGGAATTAAGCTGCTCAAAGGATTTGTGCCTGAAAAGAATACTGACCCCGGCGCCATAGACCACAGCTCAATAAAAAATATCTTAGTTGTTCTCCGGCATCAAATGGGAGATATGCTTTGCGCCTCGCCAATGCTGCGGACATTGAGATCATTTTACCCCGATTCAAAACTAATCCTTGTGACAAAAGCTTCAACAAGGTACGAAGAAATTTTTACGGGGGTTAATTCTATAGCGGATGAAGTATATAGTTTCGAGCATGGCTTTGAGAATTTTCTGAATCTTGCGAGGGAACTAAAGACAAAAAAAATTGATCTTGCAGCTGTTCCTTCTACCGTAGTATTTTCATCCACAAACCATTTGCTTGCTTATTATTCGGGAGCGAGGATTAGGGCCGGCGTTAAATCCATGGACTTTGAACCCAACCGTGTTGATTACCTGCTGAATGTAAAAAATGATTTTGATTGGGGACTGAAAAAAACTCACCAGATAGACAGGAACCTTGATATAATAAAACAGCTGAATATTCCTCCGGTTGAATCAAAGATAAGAATTGTTCTTGCTGAAGAACTAAAAGATTTTGCAGAAGGATATTTTCGCGATAACTCGATTGACCGGTCCAGGCCAGTGATAGCAATTCATCCCGGCGCCGGAAAAGAAACAAATGTATGGCCCGCCGAAAAATTTGCCGAGCTTGCATCGCAGTTAAGCTCCCGGTACGGCGCACATATTTTGATATCCGAGGGGCCCGATGACAGGAATTACGTATTAGAGACAGTGAGGGTTATTAAAGAAAAGTATGGGTTGGATTCTTTTACCTGCCATAAAGGACTTTTAATGAGGAATTTGGCGTTACTAAATCTATGCAGTCTTTTTGTAACAAATGATACGGGCGTAATGCATCTTGCCTCGGGATTAGAGGTCCCAATGGTCGCTCTTTTTGGCGAAACCAAAGCTTACGAATGGGGCCCAATTGGCGAAAAGAAAGTTTCTGTAAAGTCTTCAAATTCAAAAATAAACACAATTGAAACCCAAACTGTATTCGGACAGTGTTTAACCTTGCTTAAAGATGTACATTCGCCGAAAATGGCTTAGTTTTAGCAATATTTCTAAAATTCTTTTAGTCTTGACAATATTTTTATCTCAATTTATATTGCTTAAAATAAAAAGGGCAAATAGTTATAGATTAAATTGTTAAAGGTTTTAATTACTGTTTATTAAATTACGCTGTTTCAGGTTGCCTTTAACAATTTTATTCATTTATAATTAGAACCGAATGTTGAAGGTAAACATTCATATTCGGTTTTTTTATTATACAACTATTTAAAGTTATTATTATGAGAACTATATCAATTATTTTCCTGGCTTCGCTGTTGATGAGTCCGGTTTACTTGATAGCCCAAAAAGTCCAGAAAGACAATACTCCCGTTCTTGAACTGGATAAAAGTGAATTAATAAAGGGCCAAAAAGTAGTTGCGGCAAAAGACGATGGCGGCGCGGCGGCGGATTATAAGATTATTAGTTCCAACTCCTCTTATATTGAAATTGAATTCTACCCAAAATACAATAAACCAAATGTAATTGAATTCCAGGGACAGCAATACCTGACGCTCGATTTTGACGGAGCGGTAGGTAAAACAGAAAAGGAATCAGGCCAGCCCGATTTAAGAAAACGGGTATTCAGCGTGATGTTCCCATCGGAAGTGAATAACAAGGTAACCGTTACCGATTTCCAGGTGAATGACGCTCCGAATATTAACCTTGCGCCGATTCCAACTGTAGTGCCAACAAAACAAAACGCAAAGAATCCTGAAGATTTTCAATTCTTATACTTAAGAGATTCAAAGTTATACTCGCAAAATAAATTTTACCCTGAAAACGTCGCTTCGCTGGAAGCGGTGGGCCGCCTGAGAGATGGTTCAATCGGTAATCTTGTAATATACCCGTACCAGTATAATCCGGTGACGAAACAGATGAAGCAATATACAAAGATCCGGGTAAGGGTCACTTTCGGACAATCGCCCGTATATCTGAATAAGCCGAGGTCAAAGGAAGAGATAAGCCTGATGAAAGGCGTTGCTTTGAATTCGGATCTGGCCATGAACTGGGTAAACCCGAAATCAAAGAACATCAAACGCGGAAATGTTCAGGTCATAAGCAGTCCGTTTAATACAGGCGACTGGTATAAGATAGAAATAAAAGATAACAGCGACGGTCAAAGCGAAGGCGTTTATAAGATCACGAAAAGTTTTCTTGAAAGCGCCGGCATTAATTTAACTAATGTCGACCCAAGGAATATTAAGATGTACGGAAACGGGGGAGGGCTGCTTCCGGAACCTATGTCGGTGGCAAGGCCCAGCGACATACAGCCAATACCGATATTTATATCGGGTGAAGCAGACGGCCATTTTGATCCCCAGGATTACATTCTATTTTATGCCAACAGCATTAACAGATGGAATTATGATACATCTACCGGCATATACAGCCATGTAATGGATTATTACAGTACGTCAAATTATTATTGGATATGCCTGAATACTCCGGGGCCTGCAGGGACCGAATTCAGGATGTCATTAGATCCGTCTGAAAACGGCAACAACCCGCTGCTTCAGACTTCATTCAGGGAAAGAATGTTTTTGGAACAGGAGCAATCAAACCTGATCAGCGAAGGCAATTTATGGTTAAGCGAAAGAAAGAATGACGGGGAATCTTTCGTATGGAATACAAATATGACCGGTCTTGTGGCAAACAGCGATATACTTTATATTGTTAAACCTGCAAGCCGCGTCGTAAATAATTATTCACCCGGACCGTGTCCGTTTAATGTTTTTTTCAGAATTAAGGACGATAATACATCCGTGGCTGAGTTAAACTACCCAATGCAGTGTATAACGCCGGGTTTTGGCCCCTGGATCACAACTTCCGAGACAAGTTTTTCGGTAAATGCATCTTTAAAAAGTCCTCCGAATTCAGAAGCCACCAGCCTGAGGGCGACTTTTCAGTGCGGCACGCCTGACGGAGAAGGTTATTTGGACTGGATGGAGATCCAATACACCCGCAGGCTTAACAGCGTGGCTAACGACATGCTTAGGTTTGACTCGCCTAATGTAAACGGGCTGGTTGAATACAATGTTTCTTCATTCAGCGGAACTGATATCAGGGTTTTTGATGTGTCAAACCATAACGGCGTGAGAATGATCCAGCCTATATCCAGTTCAACCAGCGACGTAAGATTCCAGAAGACGCAGACCATGGGAACATTGAGCAGGTTTGTTGTAGCGGGGCCAACGGGATACAAAACACCGACTTCCATTTCACAAAGAGTATCCAACCAGAACCTGCACGGAATTTCGGACGGCGCCAGTTTTATTATAATAACGCATCCTGACTTTATGGCAGCTGCAAACAGGCTGAAATCAAAACGCGAGGCAGGCGGGCCCGAAAACCCCAATTACCTGCATACTGCCATTTTTACATGCGACCAGATATACAACGAATTTTCAGGCGGAGTGCTTGATGCGGTTGCAATCAGAGATTTTTTAAAGTACGCTTACGAGAATTGGCAGGAAAGGCCTGTTTATGTTGTATTGCTCGGGTCCGGCACTTTTGACTATAAAAATATTTTCGGCATTCAGGATATAAAAAATTGGGTGCCGCCATATGAAGTGACGGACCCGCAGATTGACCAGGTGAACGGATACGTTACTGATGATTTTTATGCTAATATAGTAGACGATCCCCCTGTTGGAAGACCGGATGTTGGTATAGGAAGAATTCCGGCCACAAACCTTTCCGGCGTTAATCTAGCAAATACTTATCTTGATAAAGTTGATTGTTATGAGGATCCTGTAAACAACGGGTATTGGAAAAACAGGATGGATTTTGTAGCCGACGACGGTTATTCCGGAGATTTGTACGACGGCACGCAATTCACCGACCAGAGTGAAGACCTGTCAGAAAATCATACTCCCCAGGTATTTGATAAAGTGAAGATATATTTGATAGCATATCCAACGGTTATTACGGCGCAGGGCAAAAGAAAACCCGCTGTCAATGCAGATATTATTAAATCATGGAATGCAGGATGCCTGAACATCCATTATATAGGACATGGCGCCCCGGATGTTTGGGCTCATGAATATGTGCTTGAAAAAGACGTTATTATGAGCCAGCTTCATAACCAATGCCAATATCCGTTTGTCAGCATTGCAAGCTGTGATATGTCTAAGTTTGACGATCCTCATAATGTGTGCGCCGCCGCAGAATTTACTATTACCCCAAATAAAGGTTCAATTGGGACCCTTGCGGCATCAAGGCCGGTATACGGAAGCTCAAATGCGGTGCTTATGATAAATTTCTTTGACAGGCTTTATGGGCAGAGAGATACTTTGCTTTACCCGCTAAGGTTCGGTAAAGCTATTTTTCAAACCAAGCAGTTCAGCCAGTCTTATTCGGATAATGACAAGAAGTTCATTTTACTTGGCGATCCTTCCACGCGTATAGCTTTTCCGCGTTTTCAGACAAGGATAGACAGCATTAGCGGGCTCAGTTCAGATACAATGCGCGCTTTAAGCAAAATAAAAATTTACGGTTCTATCATTAATCCTGATTCTAGTGTTTGGTCAACATACAATGGCAATACTTTCGTTAAAGTGTATGATGTTACAAGGCAGATCGAAATAGACGAAACTTACCAGGGCCTGGTTTACGCGTTCAGGTTCAAGCTCCCCGGCGGAATAATCTATTCAGGGCTCTCTTCAATTACAAACGGAAAATGGACCGCTGAATATGTGGTTCCAAAAGATCTGTCTTACCTGAATCAACGGGGCAAGCTTGTTAATTATTTTTATAATAACCAGGCTGACGGCTCAAGCCTGTACACTAATTTCTTTGTAGGCGGGATCAATCCGAATGCGCCTGTAGATTCTACAGGGCCAAGAATAAACGCATACCTGAATAACAGGAATTTCCGCTCAGGCGACGTTGTAAACGAGAATTTCAAGCTGATTGCCGATATGTTTGATGAATCAGGTATAAACACAACAGGCACTATCGGGCACAGAATTGAGGCTACTCTTGACGGCAACGAGAGCAACAAGTATGACCTGACCACGTATTATAACAGCGATACGTCTTATAAATCAGGAAGCCTTACATATGATTTTACGGGTATTGGAAACGGGACGCATTCTCTGAGGCTCAGGGCGTGGGATACTTACAATAATTCATCGCAGGTGACTATAAATTTTGACGTTGTTACAAGCGGCGTTGTTCAGGTAATAAACGTTTATAATTTCCCGAACCCGTTCAGAGACGGGACCGCGTTTACTTACCAGCACAATTACCCCGGGCTTGTAACTACTAAAATAAAAATATACACAGTAGCCGGAAGACTGATTAAAGAAATTGACCAGCCCGCTACGAACGATAAGTTTGTTTATATTCCGTGGAACGGTAAAGATGCAGACGGCGAAACGCTGGGCAACGGTATTTATATTTACAAGGTTGTAGTAACTACCGATGCGGGAACTGCTATAACAAATGTCGGCAAGCTTGCCGTCTTAAAATGATTTCAGAAGCTTAAAAAGAGTTTAAATAATATTTAGGAGGTTAAATTTAGATGTCAAAAGTAAAAATAGGTTGTATTATTGCGTTCCTGTTTGTCGTATCCGGCAGGGCTTTTTCACAGGGCGAGTCAGCTGTGCCCTTTTTATTAATTGGTCCGAACTCCGGTAATGCAGGTATGGCTGAAACAGGAGCAGGGTTGGTTAACGATGCATCTGCGATGTATTGGAACCCGGCGGGGCTCGGTTTCCAAAAAGGAATTGAAGTAAGTATAACACACTCTCCGTGGCTTCCGGGTTTGGGGCTTGGAGATCTGTTTTATGATTATTTAAGCGCAAAATATCATTTGAAAAAACTGGGCGGCACGCTCGGTATGAGTATCACCTATCTTAATATTGGTACAATTATAAGGACCGATGAATTTGGAAATGAAATCGGGCAGTACCAGGCTTTTGACGGAGCTATTGCAGTAGGTTACGGTACGAAAGTAACGCGCGATCTTGGAGTCGGTATTGTTACAAGATTCATATACAGCAAGCTTGCTGTGGGCAACGTTGGCAATGAAAAAGGAAGCGGCGTAGCTTATGATCTGGATTTTGACTTTGCAGTTTTATGGAGGCCGACTAAAACCAAATTGAAATTCATTAACAACAAGCTTGGCATTGGTTTGAACTTTTCTAACCTTGGCCCAAAAGTAACGTATGTGGATGCGGCGCAGGCTGATCCTCTTCCGTCTAATTTAAGGCTGGGATTTGCATACGACGTTTACCAAAGCCAGTTTAACAATCTTACGCTTACCGCTGATTTTAATAAGCTTGTCGTAAAAAGAGGCGACAACGGAGAATCGGATCCGCTGTACAAAGCAATATTTACATCCTGGGGCGGCGGCGCAAATAATGTTCTCAAATCAATTCAAAGCTCGGTTGGGGCGGAATACTGGTACGGCGATCCCAAATTGATAGGTCTTACAGCCGGGTATTTTTATGAAGATCCCGACCACGGAGCAAGGAAGTATATTACTTTAGGCGCGGGGTTGAGATATGATATTTATGGTTTCGATTTCAGTTATATTAACACTATAGAACAGAATCATCCTTTGGCGAATACTCTCAGGTTCACGTTAATGGTGAATATTGGCGGAAAGAACGAACCGCAGAAAAAACCGGAAAACAAGGGTCCTGAAAATACGCCTGGAAAATAGTCTAAATGAAAAATAACAAGCTAGTCTTTTGTTTAAAGATATTATTTGTCTTTTCTTTATTAATATCTTCCGCAGCGCAGTTATATTCACAAAAAATTAAAAGTTCGCAGATCCTCTTAGATCACCATCTCAATAATAACCCGGTGATAAAGCCGAACAATAGTTACAGGAATTTCCTGTTCTCATTTGCTGTGCCTGATACGCTGAATATCTACGCTATTATGGTGCAGTTTCAGAATACGAATAACCCGAACGTAACCGGCAACGGCAGGTTTGATATGTCGTCTAATTACCCGGATTCGGTTGATGCACCGCCGCATGACAGCCTCTATTTTGCAAACCATTTGGAGTTCCTGAAGAACTATTATTTCAAGGCTTCAAAAGGCAAGCTGATAGTTAATTTTAAAATACTTGGTTCCGTCAGAACGCTTTCAGGCACACTTGACCAATATTCCCCGGGGAAGAATGAAGGCTTAAACAAAATAGGCAAATTATTCTATGAATCATGGACATCGGCTGATAGCGTCGCAGGATTTTTATCCGGCGTTAATCCTGATAAATCCGCATTCATGATATTTCACGCGGGAGTCGGAAGAGATGTCGATCTTGTATCATCCGGTATTTTTTCGGGAGAGCTTGATATCCCGTCTATTTATTTCAGCAATAGTTCTTTAAAACAGATCTACGGGGATACTGCAAAAGGTTTTTATACAAGAGAGAACTTTATTATTCCAAGCTCAAGCGTGTTACCTGAACAGGAATGGAGAATTATAAACACAAGTTTCGGCGACCAGTTCCTTGAGCTGGGTTTGAACGGCATTACCGTTGCGACCATCGGAAGTTATCTTGGCCTCCCTGACTTGTTCGACACTCAAACCGGAAGAACTGCTATTGGCAGATTCGGTTTAATGGATGGGCAGTCGCTTTTCAGCTATTTAGGCGTTTTCCCGCCTGAACCATCAGCATGGGAAAAACAGTACCTTGGATGGATAAATCCGATCGTGGTGAGCTCAGACGGCGTTTATACGACCAGAGCAGCAAGCCTTGATTTAAACGGGAACAGCTCGGTTTACAAAGTGCTTATAAGCGAAAAGGAATATTTCCTGATAGAGAACCGTAACAGGGATGCGCATAAAGACGGAGAAACCGTAACTTTCGTATCAAACGGAGTAAGGACCTCCAGAACGTTCACGCAGGATGTAGATGGATTTTCAAACGATGGCGTGGCGTTATTGAAAGGAAATATTGTTGACGTGGATGAACTTGACTGGAGCCTGCCGGGGTTGAAGAACGATACAGCAAATTACCAGGGCGGTATACTTGTTTGGCACATAGATGAAAATGTTATAGACGCTAAGTTTGCTTCAAACACAATTAATACCGATATACATCACCGAGGTGTAGATGTAGTGGAAGCTAAAGGTTCGCAGGATATAGGCGTAGTGATTAGCACTCCGCTAGGCGATTTTGTTAGCGACGGGTTCTTTGTAGATTTCTGGTATAACGGCGAGCATTACAGGCCTGCAAATGTTTACCAGAATGCATTTAACCAATCAACTATACCAAACTCGAACAGCTATACAGGCATACACTCAAGAGTTTGTCTTTCCAATTTCAGCTCAATAGATTCGTCTATGACATTTACGTTCCAAACATGCAGTCCAATAACGAATATTAGCAATTATCCGCATAAAGTTGGCAGAGACCTATCCGGCAACGCCCAGCCGATTGGAATAGATTACAACGGTAACGGGCTGGATGAAGTTTTTGTAAACGTTAATGATACTTTGTACGGATTCAGGGATAACGGCGCCCCGATAAGGGTTGATATGCCGAACGGATTTTTAAAAGACAGCGTGGCTGATTATGCCGTGAGCTATGTAGAGTATAACATAGGCTCAAAACTAGGCGGCGGTACATCCGGAAAATACATTGCCGGAGTTCATGGAAATAAATTCAGCCTGCTGAGTTTTACGATTGATACGCTGACGTCGAATCCGAACATAATAAATATTTTTCATAATGGCGGAAACTTAACCACGCCTGTTCTTGATATATCAAGCACAATTTTACAAACAAAATCTGTTTATGCAGGTTCATCTGACGGTAAGATCGTGTCATTCAGGCTTGACTCGTTGATTGAAAATGTTTCGGCTTTCTCATCAAACCCGGTTGTTGAATTAGCCACAGGTTCGGGAGGCGTTTTACCGTTACAGCCAGCCGCGATAGATAATACAAATAAATTTTTTACAGAAAGCGCGATTTCGTATGATGGTCAGCCGATTCTAGCGGTAAGCCGTTCTGTTACGGTTGATCTATCAAATAAAATCAAACTCGAACAGTCAAGCGGCGTAATTTCAGGCAACCTTGGCATAGGGACGGTTTACTCATCGCCTGTAATTGCCAATCTGTTTAACAGCGGCAAGCAGCAAATACTTTTCACTGCTGACGATAAAGTCTTTGCTATAAATCAAAAAGGCGTGGTAGTAGATAATTTCCCGTTCAGCATAGTCGGAATAAGCAGAATTTCCAGCGGAATTTCAGTCGCAGATCTTGACGGCGACGGATTGATGGATATAATATTCGGCACAGTCGATGGTAGGGTGTACGCATACAATACAAACGGAAAAGTTCTGGACGGATTCCCTGTGCTTACAGGCTCTGAGGTAAAATCTACGCCAGCGATAATTAATACAAACGGAAAGTTCGGTATTGTAGTTTATTCAACCGACGGATATTTGTACGGATGGAAGACTCCCTGGAATTATGATTCGACAAAAATTCAATGGAGAAATTATCTCAAAGATAAATATCTTCAGAATTTTAATCCTGATGCAAACGGTTCAAGCGCAACCGGTCCGTGTTTACCATCTGATAAAGTTTACAATTGGCCCAATCCCGCTTACGGTAACTCAACAAATATCAGGTATTTCCTAGGTAATGATGCAGGTACGGTCAATATTAAAATTATGGATTTAGCGGGTGAGCTTGTTACAACATTACCAGGGACAAATTTTAAGGGGCTGGATAATGAAGTCCAGTGGGATATAACAAAAGTTCAAAGCGGTATATATATAGCTGTGGTACAGCTGCAGGGAGGAAGCTGCAATGAAACAGCTTCTATCAAAATCGCCGTTGTTAAATAGTTTTTTTAAAAAATTAAGTTTTTAATTCGGGTCCTACCGGGTAATTCCGGCGGGACTTTTTTATGGATAATGCAATCTTAATATTATTCGGATTTTATTTACTGGAGCACCTGGCGCTATATATAGGGATGATCATAAATCTCAAAAAACCGGGCGCTTCAAACGGCGAGTTTCCTACTGTTTCGGTAATTGTTGCCGGGATGAATGAAGAAGAAAATATCGGCGCGTGTATTGAATCTCTTCTCAAGACTGACTATCCCAGCGAAAAACTGGAAATAATTGTGATGAATGACCGCTCTACCGACCGGACAAAAGAAATAATGCTCTCTTATGCGCAAAACAATCCTGTAGTTAAATACCTCGAGACAGACGAGACCATAGGCAAGCTTAAGGGCAAAACAAATGCGCTGGCTATAGCTATAAAGAAATCAAAAGGCGAAATAATTTTTACCACTGATGCAGATATAATAGTAAAGCCAAGCTGGATAAAAGAAATGGTTCGCTATTACGATAGCGGCACTGGCGTTGTAAATAGTTTTACTACCATGGAATTAAAAAACACATGGTGGAGCCTGCAATCGTTCGATTGGATCTACCTGCTGGCTCTTGCATCAGGCGGCAACGGGATTAAAGCAGAGTTAAGCTGCCTGGGCAATAACATGTCTTACAGACGCAAGGCATACGACGAAGTTGGCGGTTACGAAAACATCAGGTTTTCAGTAACAGAAGATTTTATGCTTCTGCATACTATAAGAAGAAAAACAAAATGGAAAGCAAAGTTCCCCGTTAACCCGGATGTTAAAAATGACACGTACCCCTGTAAAGATTTTAAAGAGCTGTTCAGGCAGAAAAAAAGATGGATGAGAGGAGGGCTTGATTCCAGCTTGCCCGGGATAATAGTAGGCATAATTGAGTGGGCGACAAGCATTGTTTTATTGTTCGGATGGATATTTTTGGATACCAGGTTTTACGCGTTCTTTGCCGTTTCAAAAATAATAATCGATATGATTTTCATTTCTATACCCGCCTTCAAGCTAAAAATGGCTAAAGTGTATCTATACTTTCCGCTATTTGAGCTATACTTTACAGTATATTCTTTTTTGACCCCATTTATTTTATTATTCGGCGGCAAGGTTATCTGGAAGGAACAAAAACTTTAAACTGATCAGTCGTAATAACCGCTAAGCTCTTTCCCCATAAATTTAACGGTCCATAATATAACTCCCATATCATCAAGGAATCCAACAAACGGCAAGGCGTCAGGTATAGCATCCACCGGCGAAAGGAAATAAAGAAGCGCAGCGACCACCACCGATTTTCTGTACCATTTAACGTTTCCATCGAGCAAATATTTTTTTAAAGCAATAATATGCTTAATGAACCCTCTGATGCTGTTCCTGTTTCTGTCTGCTTTACGCTGCACCTTCTGCGACAGAACGTGAGTCTCGAGTTCTGAGAGCTCTCCTTCGTGGTAATAATCTTCTAAAAAATCTTCGTAATCTTCAGTTTTTTTCGATCTGCTCATTTTATGAATAAATCTAAAAGTTTGTAATACGGACCGGCTACTGCAAAGATAATAGAAAAAAAGAAATTTGAAAATCCCGGCACAAAATTAAAAAGCAAAAGAATTAAAAAAATTCCGGTAAATCCTACTGACCGGAACCTCATGGCCGTTTCTTCGGGCAGAATATTTGCAAGAACATGAGAACCGTCAAGCGGAGGGATGGGAATCATATTAAACACAGCAAGCGTAACGTTTAACAATATTCCCGCATAAAACATCTTGACCATGTAAGTAATAAATTCAAATCCGATCGATCCGTCTGCCGGCTTTAGCGCTTTGCTAAGATAGAAAAACCCGGTTACAGCTAAAACGCATGCAAATGCGATCAGGAAATTTGATATCGGGCCGGCCACAGTGACCAGCGTATCATCGCGTTTAAAGCTTCTGAAATTCCTCGGGTCAATTGGCACAGGCTTTGCCCAGGCTATAAGCACTCTTCCGGTTGCAAAAATAGAAAACAAGGGAATGAGGATAGAACCCATCAGATCAATATGCGGAATAGGGTTAAGCGTAATTCTGCCTAAATCTTTTGCTGTCGTATCCCCGCATCTCAGCGCTACCCATGCATGCGCCATCTCATGGATAACTACCGAAAATATCAGGATTGGTATTATATAAATGTTCTCTAAATATGAACTGAGATTCACTTTATCGTTAAAATCTGATTACAGGAAACTTAATTTTTGCATATGCTCCGAAATTAGACAGGTCTTTCATATAGTTGTACTTTACGTAGAAGTCAACAACAAACAGCGTTACGCCAAAACCCGCGCTTACGCTGACCCTGGAGTCTGTAACAGGGAGATCCTGAAACGTCATACTGGGGTCTATATCCCTTCTTATCTTATTGGTCTTAACGTCAATTGTTAAAAAAGGAATACTATACGGCGAGTTAAGCAGTCTTGCCAGCGAGTATTCAATGCTAAGGCCATAAGAAGTGATGTGAGTTCTGAACGTATTAAGAATGTACAATGTTGTGAATTGGTCCTTACCCAGGTAGCTGAAATAAGTTATCTCTCCGCCTATCACGAACGGAAATATTGTGGTAGAAGTATATTCAAGCCTTCCAAGTATCCCGAATGTAGGTATTGAGTTATCGCCGAAACTTTTAAGCGGAACGTTCAGGCCGCTTCCAACGCTCAAAAATATTCCCGCTGCCCTGAATTTTTTAATAGGAGTTGTTTTCTTAGTGGAATCGGCGAGCGAGTTAAAGCTTAGTTTCCGAAGTTTAAAATCATTTATTGCGGGCTTTTGCTCTGCTACCTGTGAGAGTAAGGGCGCCGTTACCGATGCCAGGAAAATAAAAATAGCTAATGCGAATTTAGAGTAATTCAATATTTTAGTATTTGTTCAGCAGTTTTATTAAATTAAGAGCGTCCGGCTTACTGAGGCTCTTCTTCTCTAACGCCGTTTTTACAGTTTCAATTCCCATAAAAATATATACGGGCAGAATCTCCGGCGCTTTTTTCCGGATCGCTTCAAGATGCAATACCAGGGTCTCAGTCTCGTTCCTTTCAATTGGCCCGGTTAGCGCTGAAATTGAGCCGATTTTAGCTATATTTCTCAGTGTTTGCACTATCAGCGGCTTATATATGTCGAAAAAATTGATGTCTTTAAATCCATTTTTCGGTATCCTTCCACCTTTGATCTTGCTAAACAGGGCTTCGGTATTACGCATTAATGCTACAAGATAATTTGCTGAAAGCACGCAGCATATATGGTGAAGTACTTTCTGCTCTTTAGTTAACTTTATCGGCTTCGAGCTTATCAGTCGCGTTATATCAACCCCGGTTTTGATACTTCGTGCATCTCCTTCAAGCGCTACAAATATATCTTCGAATGAACCGGAATACCTGCCGGCGATCTTAACAAAAGTCTGAACCGGGTGGAAAGAGCCAGTAAAAGCGCCGGCCTTTTTTAAAGCTTTGATAGCGTCTGAATTTTTCGCGCCGGAAGTATGAAATATGATTTTGTTTTTTAGATCTGCGCCGCTTTGTAAAAGTTTCGATGCTGCCGCGCTAATCTTTTTATCGCTTGTGCAAATAAATATCACGTCGCTTGACGATATACCCTTTACGTCAATCTTTGATTGGGAGTTCTTAATAACAGTGCGAAGTTTCGCCTTGGCTGACTTTTTCAGCGCGTAATAAAGATGCGAACCGACCCTGCCGAATCCTATGATTGATATGTTTAGCAATTTACTGGTAATCGTTTTTGCTTCTTAGAATAATTGTAACCGGACCGTCATTTGTAAGTTTTACTTTCATCATTGCGCCAAACCTGCCCATTCGTACTCTATCTGTGCTCAATAAGCTTTTGCATTCGTTTATATAACTCTCATACAGGCTTTCCGCTGTTTGTGGTTCTGCAGCATCAGTAAAACTTGGCCTGTTGCCATGCCTTGTATCGGCATGAAGCGTAAATTGCGATACAATTAATATCTCGCCTCCGGTATCAAGCAGCGATAGATTCATCTTATCGTTTGAATCCTGGAATATGCGGAGGTTAACAGTCTTAGCAGCCAGGTATTTTGAGTCATTATCATTATCGTCTTCTCTTATTCCAAGAAGCACAAGCAGTCCGCCATCGATCTTATCGACTAATTGGGAATCAACCGTAACCGACGACTCTAAAACTCTTTGAATTAACGCTATCATGCCAGATCAGTTTATGTTTTAGTTGCCCGGAGGACCCTGTAGATATTGATCATGTCTTTATGGAATAAATAATTTTCAAATCCGCCCTTTCTAACAAGATCTTCAACGCAGTCTTTTTTCCCATCCCCAATCTCCATCAGAATTGTTACCGGATGCGAAGTATTGCACGCCAGCTCAAATATCTTTCTGTAAAAAGTAAGCCCGTCTGCATTATCAGTCAGAGCTCTCAGCGGTTCAAAACCTTTTAACTCTTCCTGGAGCGAGTCAATTTCACTTGCGGCAATGTATGGGGGATTGCTGATCACTATATCATACTCATTGAAGTCTGTGAAATCAGCAAGTATATTTCTGTTGATAAAATTGATCTTACCTGATACGCTGTTTATTTCAGCGTTTTCCTTAGCTGTCTCTAACGCGTCATTGTTAATATCAATTGCATCAATCATACAATCACTTTTTAACGCGACAGCCGTTGCGATACAACCTGAACCAGTCCCGATCTCAAGAACCCGCGGGTTATTTTGCTGTGCAATTATTTCTATGCTTTTTTCAACAAGAAGTTCAGTTTCCTGCCTTGGGATAAGGACCGAGGGATTAACTTTGATGCGCATGCCGTAGAACTCAACAAATCCGCGGATATATTGAAGCGGTTCATGTTTCAGTCTTCTTTTTATTTTTTCCCTGTAAGCCGAAATCTCCGAATCCTTCAAAGGTTTTTCGAAGTCAAGGTATAGATTAATTCTTTCGGTGTTTAAAGTATCGGCTAGCAGGGCCTCGGCATTCAGACGGGGATTTTCAATTCCTTTTTCTCTAAACGCAGCTTCGGTGACTTTTAGTATTTCTAAGATACTCCATGATTTCAGAGTCTGTGTCATCTATTCAGGTAAGCGGCGGGCTTTTTATTATCATATAACACTTCGCCTCTCACAATTGTCATTAATACCGCAGTCTTTAAAAGAACTGAAGGGTCAGAAGAAAGTATGTCGTTCGATAGAACCACCATGTCGGCTATTTTTCCCGTCTCCAGTGTGCCGCGGTCGTTTTCTACCATAGCGCCGTATGCGGCCCATGATGTAAACGATTTCAACGCGTCCATCAATGTGAGCTTCTGTCCCATATTGTTGGATACTCTGTTATCAGCCGTATCAAGCGATAGTCCTGTTGACATATAATACATCTGGATAAGCGGATTTATTGAGTGATACGGAAAATCCGTTCCTGATATTACCATA
>Ga0265331_10001457_pt1 | contig 17393 bp, 17 predicted proteins | sample 41923metaG_FD_202088 | JGI IMG/M metagenome (GOLD analysis project Ga0265331, IMG submission 202088) | Rhizosphere microbial communities from Carex aquatilis grown in University of Washington, Seatle, WA, United States - 4-19-23 metaG | ecosystem: Host-associated > Plants > Roots > Rhizosphere... | reverse complement strand
TGCGGATGTACACCGAGCTCGCGACCGAGCATCCGATCGATCTCACGCGCTACCAGGTCGCGAACTGCTACATGGGCCGCGCCGGGCTCATCAATTCGGGCGGCGCGTCCGGCGCCAACGACCTGCACGACGCCGTGCGCACCGCCGTGATCAACAAGCGCGCCGGCGGGATGGGGCTCATTTCCGGCCGCAAGGCGTTCCAGAAGCCGATGCCGGACGGCGTTGCGCTGCTGAACGCGATCCAGGACGTCTACCTGTCCCGCGACATCACCATCGCCTGAACCGATCCGTCGTCTCGACTCCGCCAGCCAGGCCTTCCCGCAGAACCGCCCGCCGCGATGGAATCACACGTCAACGACATCGCGCGGGTCATCCAGCTCGCCGTCGCGCCCGTGTTCCTGCTGACGGCGGTCGCAACGCTCATCAATGCGCTGAACATCCGGCTGGGCCGCGCCATCGACCGGCGCCGCGTTCTGCTCGACCATATAACGCAGATCGCCCCGGAAGGGCTCCCGGGCGTGCATTCGGAGCTGCGCATCCTGTTCCAGCGCATTCGCCTCGTCTATCTCGCGATCCTCGCCGCGGTCGTCGGCGCGCTGCTGGTCTGTCTCGTCGTCGCCAGCGCCTTCGTCGGCGCGCTGACGGGCATCGACATCTCGCGCGTCGTCGCCGTGCTTTTCATCCTCTCGATGTTCGCGATGATCGCGTGCCTCGGCATCCTGTTGCGCGAGGTGTTCGTGGCGGTCGCCGAATCGACGTCGCACCATCGGGTGTTCTTCGCGAAGATCGAAGGCGGTTAGGGAGCCTCTGCACAAGCATTCGCGGTTGCGACGGAGGCGTTTCGGGATGGATTGCCTCAGTTGCCAAATGAGGCGGACCGAAGCGAATGGCCGGCCCCCTTCGCGAGGGCCGCGCTCAGCTACCAAAATGAGCAGACCGCCCGAAACGCCTCGTCCCTTCGGGCTGCTGCCCAATGCGGCGTCTGCGGCCTCGTTTGCCTACTGAGGCTCCTCGGCATCGTAGACTCGGCTACGACCTTCGTCGCGCGTCTTGCAGCCATCCGCATCGGGCGCCAGCAGCGCAATCGTGAATACCTGTGCAGAGGCTCCCTGGCGCCCTGCGTTTCTCGTTCAGCCGGCGCTCGCGGCGAGATAGGACTCGCTGTCGGCGAGGAAATGCGGGCCGGCGTCGGAGCGCACCGCGGTGCCGACGCCGTCGGCCGTGAGCACCTCGAGCAGCAGCGCGCTGGTCACGCCGCCGTCGATGATGTGCACCGAGCGCACGCCATCGCGCACCGCTTCCAGCGCCGCCGTAAGGCGCGGCTGCATTCCGCCTCTCACGGTGCCGTCGCGGAGAAGTCCCTCGGCCTCGGTCGCCGTCAGCACGTAGCGCAGCTTGCCGGCGGCGTCATGGACGCCGGCGACGTTGGTCATCAGGATCAGCTTCTCGGCGCGGAGTGCGCGCGCGAGCTCGCCGGCGACGATGTCGGAATTGATGTGGTACGCGGTGCCGTCGGCGCCGACGCCGATCGGCATGATCACCGGGATGAAGCTCTTCGACAGCAGCAGGTCGATCACGTCGGTGTCGATCGATTCGACGTCGCCGACGAAGCCGTAGTCCGGCGCCGGCGCGCCGTTCACGCCCGACGGCACGGCCATGGGACAGGCGTGGATGAAGCGGCCGTCCTGGCCGTTCAGGCCGACTGCGCGGCCTCCGAAGCGGTTGATGTGGCCGACGAGTTCCTGGTTGCGCTCGTCCAGCACCATCTCGACGACCTGCATCGTCCGCTCGTCGGTGAGACGCATTCCCTCGTGCCGGCGGATCTCGATCCCCATCTGACCCAGCAGCTCGTCGATGCGCCAGCCGCCGCCGTGGACGACGATCGGCTTCATTCCGACGAGGCGCAGCAGCGCGACGTCGCGCGCGAACCCGGCGGTCAGCGCCGGGTCGGCCATCGCGCCGCCGCCAAAGCGGATCACCAGCGTCGTCGCGTGATAGGCGCGGATGTAGGGGAGCGCTTCGGCCAGGATGCGGGCCTTGTGTGACGCGGAAATGCCGGGGACGGACACGATCGGGAGGGCGCCGGAGGACAGAACCCGCGAAGCTTATCCGAATTCGTAGTCCCTGCCGGCGGAGGTTTGTTGACGCCGCGCCATTTATGCTATTGTCATAGCGTTGCATCGTCCCGGTGGAGCCCCGTCATGAAGGAACGCACCCTGCTCGCCGATCGGCTTTATTTCGGCATGGAACCGGACCGGCTCCGCGCGTCGGCCAAGCGGGTGCTGTCCCGCGTCTCCGGCATCCGCAAGGAACACGCACGCATCAGCGCCCGCAACCTGCGCCAGGACTTCGAGCTGACGACAATCGAGGGCCAGGCGTTCGTCGGCGAGCTCGTCGCACAGGGATTGCTCCGCGAGCGCTCGACCTCGGCCGGGCACTATCGGCCGACCCGCCGGCTGGCGGAAATCGCCCATGCCCGCGTCGTCCCGCCGCTGTCACGCTCCCGCGCAAAAATGATGGTGGCGAAGGCCACCGAGCTCGCCACACTGATCAACGTCCGTTGGTCGCGCATCCCGCTCGAAGTCGAGACGATCGCGACGTTCGGCAGCTACATGAGCCGCGACACCGAGATCGCCGACGTGGGGCTCGGCATCGTGCTGCGGCTGCGTCCGCCCGAGCGGCGCGCCCGGTTCCTCAGCATCGCGACCAAGGTCGAAGGCGCGAGGGAAATCAAGGCCGCGTTTGCCGGCATCAGCTCCTATGTCGAGGTGCAGCTCGTCAACGAGCTGCGCGAGGTGCCGCGCCCGTTCGCCGTCGTCTTCCACGACGACCTGCCGTAGCCCGCCTGGGTCAGTGGCTCGTCGCCGCGACGTCGAGCCACGCGCAGAGCGCTTCCTTGAGGGCCACGCCGGCGCGGGCGAATGCCGCGTCGCGCGGATCGAGCCGCGCGGCGTGATGGACGATGCGATCGTAGGCACGACGGCGTTCCGCCGGCGACAGCGCCGGATCCTGGATCGCCTGGCGAAACGCGTCGGCCTCGGACACGAAGCCCGTCGAGGTGAAGCAGATGCCCTGGCGCCGGTCCATGCGACCTCCGATCGTTTGCCCGAATGAAGTCGGGGCGGTTCGTGCCGCGGGCGCCGTTGCGCGCCCGCACGCACCCTTGAGCATGGAGCGTGCCAACCGGTGCGCGGAACGAGGAACATGCGCACGCAGGTCCACCTTGATCACTACAACTTTGGAGCCAAGGCCGTATAATTCGCCGATTGCCACTGACCAGCAGGCGCTCGGCCGTCCGTCGCGCGTCGCGGGCCACGGGATCGGAGAAACACAGTGCAAGCTAGGACTTTCGCGTTGGCGATGCTGGCCGGCCTGTTCGCCGCCGGCGCCGGCGCCCAGGGGCCGGTCCTCACGCTGGCCGTGACCGAAGGCGTCACCTACCAGGCAACACCGAAGGAAATCCGCGACAGGTTCACGCCGCTCGCGGAGTACGTCGGCAAGGCGACCGGGAAACACGTGAAGATCGTGCTGGTGCCGGCGTACGACGACCTGCGTGCCGGTCTCGCCAAGCAGGAATACGACCTCGCGTTCGTGCATCCGGCGCACGTCGCCATGGCGGCGATCAAGGCGGGGCGCTATCGCGCGATCGCGTGGACGTCCGGCTTCACCGACTACACGGTCTCGCTGCTCACGAATGCGGGCGCGCCGCTGAAGACGTTGGGTGACCTGCGCGGGAATACGGTGGTTACGCCCGACTCCGATTCGATCACCGCGGTGATGGTGCGTGCGATGTTCCGCACCGGGAACCTGACGACCACCGAGGCCAAGCCGCCTCCTCCGACGGCGGCGCGCGTGATCACGACGCGCTATCAGGATGCGGTGCCGTTCTACCTCGACAACGGGTTCGCGCAGGTCGGCGCGACGGCGGCGAAGGGCGTCGTCAAGTCGTGGACCGACAAGGGCGGCGCCGTGCTGACGCAGTCGCGATCGGTGCCGATCAAGCAGCTGATCGCGTCGACGCGGATGACCGCCGAGGAGCAGGAGCAGGTCCGCGACGCGCTCATCGGCATGAGTCAGACGAAGGGCGGCCGCGAGGCGCTCGAGGTCGTCGGCTACAAGGGATTCGTCGCCCCGGATCGCAACGTCGAGACTGCCGCGATCAGCTGGCTCGGACTCTGACGGGGCGCGCCGGCGCCCGGCCGCGAGTGCCGCCGCGTGCATCGCGCGGTATGATGGTGCGGCCGGCTTGACGCCGGCCACGACAACCAGCGGCATCCCCGGAGGAGCATCCCATGGCAAAGAAGAAAGCGGGCAGCGACGGCGTCTATCGCGTCACCGAAGTGATCGGCACGAGCACCCAATCCTGGGAGCATGCGGCGCAGATTGCGGTCTCTGCCGCGAGCAAGTCGCTGCGCGACCTTCGCATCGCCGAAGTCGCGAAGCTCGACATGAAGGTCGAAGGCGGCAAGATCGTCGCGTATCGCGCGCGGATCCTGCTGTCGTTCAAGTACGACGCCTGAGTCCGGGACCCGCGGCAGCCGGCACCCACCCGCGTGGCGGCCGACGCCGCGCGGGCGGAAGCAGTGGGGCGTTGCATCGGGCCGCGCGGAACTCCGCCGCGCCGGCGGGCTGCGCTCGGGCTCCCGCCACACGGGCACGGAGCGCCCGGTGCGCCGACGGTGACTGTGCAGAACAACACGGCCCCCGGCGCGGAGCTCTCCCCCGGGGGCGTTCTGCCGCTACGCAGAAAATCCCTTCATGCCCTGCAGCAGGCGGAAGAATTCGGCCCGAGTGTCGGAATTGTCGCGCAGGATTCCGCGCAGCACCGACGTCGTCATGTCGGACGCGTGCTCGCGCACGCCGCGGTGCGTGACGCACATGTGCTCCGCCTTCACCACGACGGCGAGACCTTCGGCCTTGGTCTCGGATTCGACGAGATCGGCGATCTGGATCGTCATCTCCTCCTGGATCTGCGGGCGCGACGCGATCCATTCGGCCAGCCGGTAGAACTTGGAGAGCCCCAGCACGTTCTTGCCGGGATAGATGCCCACCCAGCAGTTGCCGCGGATGTTCTGCAGATGGTGCGCGCAGGTCGAGCGGATGGTGATCGGGCCGACGACGTAGAGCTCGTCGTACGACGTCACGTTGGGAAATGCGGTGAGGTCGGGCGACGCGATGTAGCGCCCGGAAAAGATCTCGTCGACGTACATGCGCGCGACGCGACGCGCCGTCTCCTGCGTGTTGTGATCGTTCTTCGTGTCGATCACCAGCGCATGCAGCAGTGCCTCGACCTGCTGTGCGACTTCGGCCGTCAGGAGGTCGAGCTCGCCCGGCTCGATGCAGGCGGCGATGTTGTCGTTGGCGCGAAACTTCAATCCCGCGGCGACAAGGCGCGCGCGGATGCGATCGGAAACCGGGGTCATGTGCTTTCTGTCCTCTGCGATGCAAGCCGGAGTCGAAGTGTAGCGGCTATCGCGGGGCGCCGTGTCGCCGGCGCCTGGACGATCGCGGAATCGGCGCGAGCATCTAACGCGCCGGAATCATTACGAGCCGGTCGTTGCCGGATTCCGCGCCCCAGGCTTCACCGGCACGACCCTGCATTTCGCGCACGCGTGCGCCCGTGCGGTCCGACGGAAAGCTGTCGAATTCTTCGGTGACCGGGTCGAATCGGAGAATGGTGTTCGCCGACCACTCCGTCAGCCAGACCTTGTCGGCCGCATCGACCCACACCGAATACGCCTGCGGGCCCGGACCGGGCAGCGTCCAATCGCGCCAGCGCGCCGTCGCGGGATCGTACATGCCCACCTGGCCGGTATTCCAGTACGACACCCAGAGGCGGCCCTGCGAGTCGGACCAGACGCGCCGCGCGCCTTGCCGCGGCGTCGGTGGCTCGATGACCGTCGCGTTGCCGGTCGCGATGTCGATGCGCGCGAGGTAATTGCCGGCGAGCGAGACGAAATAGACATCGCCCGCGGGCGTTGCGGCGATGCCGTACGGACCGTCGCCGCGCGGCGCCTTCCACACATCGATCGCGCCGCGCGCCGGATCGAGCCGGCCGTACCAGCCGCTCTGCCCGGTAAACCAGACGACGCCGTTGCGATCGAACGTCAGCGTGTTGAGATTCGCGTTGGCGGCCTCGCGCGGCAGCGGCCACGCGCGCACCAGCTTCGTCGCCGCGTCGACGCGCACGATCGCGTTCTGGCCGCCGTCGGTGACCCAGGCCGCGCCATCGGGACCGACGACGACCCCGTGCGGCGCCGAATTCCTGCCCAGTGGAATTTCCTCGGTGCGCCCGGTCGCCGGATCGAGAATGCCGAGCTTGCCGGTCATCTGCGCCGTGTAATACACGGGGCCGCCGGCGCGCGGCGACGCGGCGACATCGTGCGGATGCCCGCCCGCCGGAACGTTGAAGTAGCGCGGCTGCGCGGCAATTTCGCCGGTCGTTGCGAGCAACGCGATCGCCGCGACTCCCGTCAGGGAGCGCAAGTACAGGGTGTTCATCGCTACACTCCTTCCGCAGGGCGCGCCGAATCAGGCGCGTGGCGTCCTGCGCGCGACCCGTCGCGGCGGCGGCGTCTCGTCGACCTTGCCGCGATGGAACGTGAGGGCGAGCTCGAATGCCGCCTTCATGAACGACAGCACCGCGGCGAAGTCCTCGTCGGAGAGCCGGCGTACGGCGTCGCTGCCGCGGTAGATGTTGACGAATTCGCGCTCGCGCCCTGCTTGCAGCGCGAAGCGCCCGATCCCGAGTCCCTCCAGCGTGCGCCAGACGTCCGGATTGTACGAGCGGGTGAAGCGCATCACGAATGAAATGGGGTCGTTGCGGCCGAGCACCGATGCGAGCCGCAGGATGACCTCGAATGGCAGCGCAACCTTGCCGTTTTCGACCAGCTCGAGCAGCGAAGGATCCTTGAGATTGATCGCCTCGCCAACTTCGCGCAGACTCAAGCCCGCCGTCTCGCGCATGCCGCGCAGCACGACGCCCGCCTTCGCGAGCGCCGCGCGCTGCTCGGGCTTCACGAGAATGGCACGCGCGGCGCCGATCGATACGTCGGCCGCCGCACCGGCGATGCCGAGCACCGAGTCCGCCCAGGCGCGAACCTGCTGCGCGACGCCGACGAGCGCCGATTCCGGCGCAGGCTCGGGCGCACGCATCACGCGCTCCGGTGTGGCGCGCGTGCTGCTCGTGCTGCCGATTCGCTTGCTTGCCTTGCGCGTCGCCATGCCGCTCCCCGTCGCCCGCGTTCACATGACTTGCGCCGCAACCCGGCGCAATCTCCGCTCTATCTTACGCCGACCGCATCGACCGTATTCACTTGCACGCCGTGGCGGCCCTTGCCCAATGCATTGTCAGATCGACGATGTCGCTGCGCAGCGACACCGCCGCCGTCGACAGGCATCGCGTCCCTTGCCGCGTCACACGCCTGTCACCGCGTGTTGCGCACAATGGCGACATCGCATCGCGTTGTTTATTCCAAATTGCCATGCATGCTGCGGAACTTCGCGCGGGCCTCCCGGGTCGCACCACAGACGCCGAAACGAGGCGTCGCTGGAAACGGGTCGCCGCGTGCAATGACGCGCCGACAAGAAGTGCGACGCACGCCGGTCATTGAGGCGAACGGAGGGAAAGCATGAAGAGCAGGAGCGCGCAACGCGCGCCGGCACGCGCGCGCACACCCACGGCGGCCGCTGTTCGGCCGCGGGCGGCGGCGGGATCGCGGTCGCTGTCCGCAACGGTCGCGAAGGCGTTCGCGAAGATCGGTCCGCGCCTGCGCGTCCAGGTGCTGCGCCGCCTGCTCTCCGCCATCGGGCCGATGGCGCTCGCCGTCATCGGCGGCGGCATGTTCGCCAAATACATCGGTCGCGCGCGCTGGCCTGAGGTCCCCGTGTCGCTGGAAGACGCCGCGCGGGTCACGTCGGGACAGTTCTTCGACCTCGTGCGGTATGTCGAGCAAAGCGACCCGCCGATGTTGCGCAGGGTCGTCGCGCTGCTGTCGACCGACATCGCGGCGATGACGGTGCTCAGCGCGTGCGTGACGACGCTGGCGTTTGCGAACGGCTCCGGCATGCGCGGTGGTCAGCCGGCATATTGACCGAGCGCACCCGGCGCGACGATCGCTAGTGTGACAAGCCGCGATCGGGCACGCCGTTCGGACAGAGCGGTGCCTGCCCCCAATAGCCATCGCAATATTGGACCCGCGCCTTCTGCTCGCAGACCATTCGCGCCAGCAGGCCGTCGGTCGGACACTGCGCGAATGCCTGTGCCAGCAGCTGCATTTGGTCGGGCGGACGGACGACGGGCGGCGGCGCGGCCGCTACGACCACGGGTGCAGGCGCCGGCTCCGGCCGCACCTCGGGCGTCGGCGCGGCGATCGGCGCGGGAGCAGGCTTGACGACACGCGCGGCAACTTTCGGCTTGACCGGCGGGGTTGCGGTGGCGTCACCCGTCGCGCCGACCGAACCCGCCGTCGGGGGGAGCACCACGGGATCCGGCACCTTCACGACCGCCGGGAGCGCGGTCGCCGTGACGGGAACGCGGTCCGGTGCGGCGTGCGCCGCAGCGCTCACCTCCGGCGGCATCGCCGCGTGAATCTGCTGGACGATGAAATAACCGGCGCTGGCGAGGATCGCCAGCATCGCCACCAGGGCAAACGGTGCGCGCACACCGCGCCAGGAAGCTCCGGCACTGCGGCGCTCGCCTTCGGCCGCGGCACGGCCTGCAGCCGCGCGCGCGCGCTCGCCGCCGCGCGTTCGCCGCGCCATCGGCATGTGTTGCGACACGGTGTCGTGGCGCACGCGTTTCAGCGCCGCCTTGCATTGCGCGCACAGCCGCACCACCGGCAGCGCGGGCTGGCCGCAGATCCTGCAGGTGGCACCTCTATCCCGCGCTCCGATTGCGTGTGCGGCCGCCATGGCGCTCGAATTCGCCTCGATCCCGAGGTTTATGACAATGTCATGGTATCACAACCGGGCCGGGGACACCGCGCCGCTCATCGGCGGCGAGGCGCCCGGCCGGCAGCGGGCGCTGCACAGCACCGTGACGGACAACGCCCGAGCTTGCCCGCATGGAACCCGTCCGACCGCCGGTCGCCGCGAATGTGTGTAGGATTTGCTCCGCAGGTTTGCGCGCGCCCTGCCGGGCAAACCATCACAGCCCCCGGCGCATTCCCCGCCAGCATCAGATCGATGCTCACGAAAGCCGAAAATGAAAGCAAGCTCCGCCACATTGGCCGCCATCGCTGCCGCCGTTGCGCTCATGGCAAACGTTCCCGCGCTGGCGGGGGCGCTCGATGACGGCACTGCCGCCTACCATGCCAAGGACTACGCCAAGGCCATCGCCTTCTGGCAACCGCTCGCCGATTCGGGCGTGGCGGAGGCGCAGCAGCATATCGGCGTGATGTATGCCGAAGGCAAGGGCTTCGTGCAGAACGATCTCGAGGCCGCGAAGTGGTTCGCCAAGGCGGCCGAACAGGGCGACCCGCTCGCGCAATACGACCTCGGGGCGAGCTTCGCCCAGGGCCTCGGCGTCAAGCAGGACTTCGCGCTGGCGGCGAAGTGGTTCCAGCGCGCCGCGGCGCAGGGGATGGCGATCGCGCAGCTGAATCTCGGCCTTCTCTATGCGAGCGGCAACGGCGTCCCGAAGGATCCGGTCGAGGCGATGAAGTGGGTCGACCTGTCGGTGTACGGGCTGCCGACCGGCGGTATCCGGTCCGATGCGGCACGAGCGCTGGGCGACCTCTCGGCGGGCATGACATCCGACCAGATCCTCGAGGCGAAGTCGCGCGAGCGCAGCTACAAGGCGGCGCCTGAAGCGAAATGACCTGACGCGCCGCAACGCGCCCGTCCTGCGGGCAGAACTTCAGAACGGGCGCCGATTCGGCGCCCGTTTCGTCTTCACGCGGTCCGCGTCACGCGCGCGCCTGCGCCACGGCGATTGCCTTCTTTGGATTCATCAGCATGCGCCGTCCGTCCGCGCTCTTGTCGGACGTTTCGCGAATGATCGCGATCACCTGCACCGGCGTAAGCTTCGGGTTGACCGCGAGCATCTTCGCCGCGAGGTTCGTCGCCTGAGGTGCGGCCATCGACGTGCCGGATTCCGCGAGCTTCTCTCCCCCTGGAATGACGCTCTCGACCTGATAGCCGTTCGCGTGCGCGACGACGGTCTTGCCGTAGCTCGTGAACGAGGCCTCGTCGCCTGCCTTGTCGACGGCGCCGACCGTCATGAGGTTCGGCAGCACGATGTCGGCGGGAATGTCCTCGGCGAACGATGCGTCCTGGTTGCTGTTGCCCGCCGCGGCGACGAACAGGATGCCCGGCGCGCTCGCAAACGCCCTGGTCAGAGAATCCCGGCCGAGGCCGAAGATCTTCGCCGCCAGCGCCTTGCGCTCATCAGGCGACTTGCCGACCCCGCATTGCTCGAGCTGATCCTCGACGTCCTTCACCGAGCCGCCCCAGCTCATGTTGACGACGCGCGCGCCATTCTTCCTGATGAAGTCGACGTAGGCCTGCGCATTGCGCGCGTCCTTCTCCGCCAGCGCCATGCTCGGGCAGGGATCCGGCAGCAGCGTAGGGCTGAACTCGATCCGCGCGATCAGGAGCTTGGCGTACGGATTTCCGGCGACGGCAATTCCGGCGACGTGCGTGCCGTGGATGTATTGCCCCGCCGCGGTGATTTCCTCGATCGTGGCCTTGTACTGATCGGGCTTCAGCGTCGACAGCAGCTGCTTCACTTCGGTCGCCTCGGGGCTGTCGATGTTCGACTGCAGGTCGGAGAGCCCTTTCAGTCGCGACTTCATCTGCGGCACGCGGCTCTTGAGATCGGCGGGAATGGGGGCGAGCTCGCCGGTGGCCGGATCGGAATACTTGTCGAACGCGATCAGCGCGGGCTTGCCCGATGCGTCGGTGACCATCCGTCCGGGAAAGAGCGGACTGTCGACGCCGCTGTCCCACATCGCGACGACAACCGGCGCGTAATTGCGCCCGGCCGGCAGCTCGACGCCGCGCGCGGCCCAGATGTCGGGCTTGTCCACCGTATGCGCGGCGAGGTACGTCGTGTAGGTGGCGGTCAGCTCGGGCTTCAGCGGCAGAAGGATGACGATGCGGTAGCGCGCGCTGACCAGCGCCGGTGCAAGGTCGGACGAAAGCGAACCCGCCTTGTCGACCGTCGGCTGCAGCACGTTGTTCACGTACCCCAGCGCCAGCGCTTCGCTCATGATCTCGACGCCCCGCTTCGCCTCCTTGATGTCGTTCTGGATCACGTCGCTCGGCATGCCTGCGATGTCGGCGCCGACGATGCGCGCAACTTCGCGGCGGTAGGCGTCCGACGAGTCGCTGCCGGTGACGCGCCGCGCCTCGACAATCGCGCGCGTGGAGACGCCGGAGAGCAGCTTGTCGGCCGGCTTTTCCTCGAGTGCGCGCACGGCGAGCGCGCCGCGAAGCGCGGCGTCGTTGCGGCCCTCGAGAACATCGAGCCGCACCAGCAGCGTCATCAGCTCGCGCACCTTGGCCTTGTCGGCGATATCGTATTTCGCGAGCACCGATTCGGTGTCGCGGCGAACCTGGCCCGCGAACGCGTTGAACTTCGCGCCGTCGCGGACGATGTCCTCGAGCCTGCCGTCGACCTTGTAGGTGAACGTCGGCAGGTCCGAAACCTTCTCGATGCGTTGCTTGCCAACCTGTGCGATCGCGGTGGTGGCGACCAGCAGCGACAGGGCGGCGACGGCAAATCGTGCGTGCACGGGGGTTCTCCGGAAGAAAGGGGGCGAACGGCGACGGGGCGACCGTCCCGAAAGTCGGCGAAGTCTACCCGATGCTGCGGGGCGCCGGCGCGTGTTGCGACCGGCGTCCGGACATGGCGACAGGACGCGGAGGTGCCCGACGAGGCGAGGACGGCCGCCCGGCCGCGGACCTCGGGCTACACTATCGGGCCACGCGCGCGCGCTCCCTGCGCGGGCGTATTTCCAGTGTAAGGAGCCCGCCCGTCATGAATCCGCCCAAGGTCGCCATCGTCACCGGAGCCGGCTCCGGCATCGGCCGTGCCGTCGCGCTCGCGATGCTGAAGGAAGGCTTTTCCGTCGCCCTCGCCGGGCGGCGCCGCGAGCTCCTCGACGCGGTCGCGGCGGAATCGGGGGCAACACACGACCGGGTGCGCGCGGTCGCGACCGACGTCGCCGATCCGGCCTCGGTGCGCCTGCTCTTCGCGGAGACCCGCGCTGCGTTCGGCCGGCTCGACGTGCTCTTCAACAACGCCGGCGTAGGCGCGCCGGCCGTCAACCTCGAGGACATCACGCTCGAGGACTGGAAGCGCGTCGTCGACATCAACCTGACCGGGGTGTTCCTCTGCACGCAGGAAGCGATCCGCCTGATGAAAAGCCAGGAGCCGCGCGGCGGACGCATCATCAACAACGGCTCGATTTCCGCGCACGCGCCGCGGCCCAACTCGGCGCCGTACACCGCGACCAAGCACGCCGTCACGGGACTCACCAAGTCGACGTCGCTCGACGGGCGCAAGTACGACATCGCATGCGGCCAGATCGACATCGGCAACGCGCACACCGAGCTTGCGGCGCGAATGGCGAGCGGCGTGCCGCAGGCGAGCGGCCAGATCGCCGTTGAGCCGCTGATGGACGTCGCGCACGTCGCGAGCTCAGTGCTCTACATGGCGAGCCTGCCGCTGGACGCGAACGTCCAGTTCCTGACGGTGATGGCGACCAAGATGCCTTTCATCGGTCGCGGTTGACATCGACCGGCGCCGCGCGCGGCCGCGCCGGACGCATCGGGGGTGCCCGGCGCGCATCGCGCCGCCGCCGGACGCGCCGCGCGACGGTGCGACCTCGACGCAGCCGGGCCAGATAGCGACGGATGATCTCTCGCGCCTCGATGTAGGCGGGCTGGCGCGAAAGCCACGCGTGCAGCATCCGGCGCAGCCGCAGGAAGCCGTCGCGGCCGCGCCGCACGAAACGGATCCGGGTGGTCGCCGGCTCCGTCAACTGCCACAGGCGGGCAAACAGCGCGGTGACGACGATCTTGTCGGCCACCAGCACCGTAAGCCCCAAGGCACCGTGTCCGGCGTACATCAGCATGAATGCGAGCACCTTGAACGGGATCAGCGCGAGAATCGGCGTCACGAGCAGCGCGAGCGCAATTTGCGGTGGTTGTCTCCCGATCCATCGCTCGGCGCGCGCGACGGGACCGAATCGCGCAAGGCGGGCAAGCCCGCGCGCGGTCCAAGTCCATAGCCATTCCTCGATCAGGAGCGCGATCGACGCGCCGTAGAGGAAGGGCCGCGCCAAAGTGCGGCGCACGGCGGTGCGGCGAAGTTTCAACTCGTACTCCGTTGGACCTCGATCATCCCATGCGACAAGGCGGATGCCCCACGGCTCCCTGCCATCGATGCCGGCGGCCGTCGCAATCGGCCGATTTTGAGTCGGCGTCGGCCTGCGCCGGAACCTTCCCGTTCGCAAAAGCAACAAACCTGCCATCGGATTGGCCCGCCGCCGCGCCGCTCGAGGCATCGCTGCCGCGGCGTATCTTCCACGCCCCTTCGACGCATCCGGCGGCCCGGTCCGGCGCTCGTCCCGCGCCTTTCCGTCGCGGCCGGTCATTCGCGGGCGCCCTTATGCACGCGGCACGGTCTACACTTGGAGGCCGAGGGAGTCGCAATCACCACAATAACAGCCGTCGGGCCATGTTCCCGCCGCCCTTCCGTCGAATTGACCAGCGGTGCGACCGCGGGCTGGCACCCGCATTGCATGCGATCCCGTGCGCGCCCATCCTGCACGCCCTGAGCCCATGTCCGAAGAACGCATTTCCAATGACGCCGCCGGTCCGGCCCTGACCCGCAACGCCGCGCTCGCGCTGCTGCGCGAGTGCAAGGCGCATTTCACGACGAAGCTATTCGAGGCGGTCCGCGACGCGCAGGACAGCGCCAGCGACCTCTTCGACAGCGGAAGCCATATTCCTGACGGCGAGATGACGGCATTCCGCGAAAAGCTTCCGGGATGGCAGGCGCAGTTCGAGGCCGCGATCGACGAGCGGTTCGCCCAGCGCCTCGCCGGCACGCATCGGCGCGGCCGGCGCCCCGATGCCGACGCCTCGCTGTCGTCGCTGCAGGTGCTGACGTCGTTCGACCACGAGCGGCAGGCGGCACTCGTGACCGCCGTCGCGGTCCTCCACCGTTTCACCAAGCGCGAGCTCGATGCGCTCGATCTGCGTGTCGGCGAGCTGCTCGACGTCGCGCCCGGCGGCGGCATCGACGATCCCTTCTCGCCGTCGTACATCCTCGACGCGCTCGGCCCGACGTCGCGCGCGGTGTTTCCGAATCCGCGGATCTGGCGCCCGTTCATGGAACGGCTGCTGACGGACATGACGCCGGCCGTCAACAAGATCTACATCTCGCTCAATCGCATGCTCGCGGACCGCGGCGTGCTGCCCGAGATCAAGGCGGCGCTGCGCGCACGCAGCGAATGGCGGCCTGCCGACGACAAGGACCTCCTGCCCACGTTCACCCGGATGCTTTCCGAAGTCGGGGCGCTGCCAACGGACATCGTGGTGCCGCCGGTGTCGGCGCAGCCCGAGGCCTCAACGAGCCAGTTCCACGAACACGCAGCGTCCGGAATGCCGATGCTTCCCGGTGACAACGCGCCGCCGTCGACGCGGGAACAACCCGCGTTCGCAATTCCCGGAGGGGGCGCCGGCGCCGGCGCGAACATGCTGCCGCCGGCGGCCATTCTCGCCGGCCTCGCCGCGCTTGCGGCACTGGGCGCACGGTCCGCGCCGCAGGCCGGGCCGCCGCGCGGGGCAACGGGCTCCCGGACCGATGCGTCGTCGCACGACTTCCCCGATCTCGATCCCGGCATGGCGCTGGGCGACCTGTCGCCGGTGATCGCGACCCTCGGACATTGGCAGCGGGTCGATCTTGCGAACGCCCTCGCCGATGCGGTGCGCGTGCCCGGCGGCGCGACCGGCGCGCTGCCGTTCAACCTGTTGCCGCACATCCGCGCGGCGGTCGCCGATCGCATCGAGAATCCCACGGATCGCATCGCGATGGACGTCATCGCGCTGCTGTTCGACTACGTATTCCGCGACCCGTCGATCGCCGATTCGCAGCGGCGCATCTTCGGCCGCCTGCAGGTGCCGATCGTCAAGGCCGCCCTCCTCGACCGGGAATTCTTTTCCGATCGCACCCACGCGGCACGCCGCCTCCTCGACCTGCTCGCCGAGGCCGCGGTCGGCGCCACCGGCAACGACAAGTACCGCGACGCGTTCGACGCCGTGGCGATGCGGGTCGTCGACGAGGTCTGCCGCGACTTCGAGGTCGACCTCGCCGTGTTCCACAAGGCGATCGGCGAGATCCAGGCATTCGTCGACGCCGAGCGGCGCGACGCGGCACCGGCCCTGCGCGACGACGTCGCCGCCGCGCTCGCCGAAGAGGAGCACGAAGCCGATCGGGCGCAGGTGCGCGCGCTCTTGCGCGACCGCCTGGCCGGCATCGAGCTCCCGTTCGAGGTGCGTTCGTTCGCCGAGACCGTCTGGGCGGACTACCTCACCGAAGTGCGCCAGCGTCAGGGCGGCGAAAGCGCCGAATGGACGCAGGCGCAGCAGACGCTGGACGATCTCCTGTGGAGCATCGTCGCCAAGGAGCGCACCGCACAGAAGGCGCGGCTCACGAAGATGATCCCGACCTTGATCAGCGGACTGCGCAAGGGCTGCACGACGCTCGAGCTGCCCGCTGACCGCTCGCGCGCGTTCTTCGAGACGCTCTACGGCCTGCACATGGCGGCAATCAAGCCGATGCCGCGCGCCGCGCCCACTTCCGCCGCGCCGGCCGCGAGCGTCGCGGGCGCGGATGCCGCGATTCCCACGCTCACGCAGACGGCCGCACCGCTGCCGCCGGGCAGCGTGCACGACTTCGTCGACGAGATGGTGGTCGGCACCTGGCTCGCCTTCGACGACGACGGCGTGGCGTCGACGGCGCGCCTGTCGTGGGTGAGCCCGCTGCGGTCCAAATACATCTTCACCAGCCGCTCGCACGTCCGCGCGTTCGTGATGACACCCGAGGAACTGGCGTGGAAGCTCGTCAATGGAAAGGCATCGCTCGTCGTGGAGCCGGTGCCGCTGTTCGACCGCGCGGTCAGCGCCGCGCTCGACACGCTCGCTGCGCGCAAGGCGCCCGCGCCGGATCCGGCGGCCGTCGGCGCACACTGACGCGCGCCGGGCCGCTGCGGGGCCCCGTCACTTCTCGTGTTCGTTCGCGGGCTCCGCCGCGTCGTTGCGCTCGAGCTGCTGGCGCAGCATCGCGCCTGCGTCCTCGTCCGAGACCGCCGGCGCGCGCGATTCGCGGTCCGGCGGCGTGTCGTGCCAGAGGAGGCCCGGCCAGACCAGGACGGCGCACAGCACGGCGAACTGCGCGACGAGATAGGGCAGCATCGCCCGGGCGAGGGCCGCCGTTGCCGTCGTGCTGCGCAGGCTGTTGCGCATCATCAGGACGGCGTACCCGAAGGGCGGAATCATGAAGCTCGCCTGGAGGATCAGGAGCGTCAGCACCGACACCCAGGTGGCGTCCGGCACGCGCGTCAGCAATGGCGGCATCACCACGGGAATCACGACGAAGATCATTTCGAAGGCGTCGAGCACGAGCGCGCAGAGCGCGATGGCGCCCAGCACGACGCCCAGCGCCGCGTATGTGCCGCCGCCCATGGCGCCCAATGCGGCGGCGATGAGGCGGTCCGTGCCGAAGGCGCGCACGAGCAGCGTGAACACGGTCGAACCCACCAGCAGCGCGAAGAGCGCGCCCGAGATCGCCATGGTGTCGCGCAGCACGTGCGCCAGCACTTCGCCCGACATCGCGCGGACCGCGACGCCGTAGGCGAAGAGCACGACGGCGCCCGTCGCGGCGGCTTCGACTGCGTAGAGATACCCCAACGTGACGGCGGCGAGGAGGCCGACGATCAGCGTGACGGTGACGGCGGTCGTCGCGATCTCGCGCCCGCACAGCGCCGCCCCGGCGGCCGTGGCGCGGCGCGCGCCTTCGCGGCGCCCGGATCGGGCGGCCACGACAACATATAGGGCGAACAGGAGCGCAGCCGGGAGGAGTGCGCCGCGAAACACGTCCTGCGTGTTGATGATGCGCACCGCCTCGTGCGTGACATTCACCGCTTCGGTATGGGCGCGGAGCATCGCGTCGCCGAGCAGGATCAGCACCAGTGACGGCGGGACCACGACGCCCAGCGTGCTGGCGACGCACACCTCGGCCTCGGCGTCGACTTCGGGCACGCCGGCGGCGCGCAGGCGCGGGTGGATCGTTCGCGACAGCGTCGCGATGCACGCTCCCACCGAACCGTTCATCGGCGCGAGGAGTGCACCCAGCACGAATCCTGCAAGCGGCGCGCCGG
>Ga0265331_10001456_pt1 | contig 17402 bp, 20 predicted proteins | sample 41923metaG_FD_202088 | JGI IMG/M metagenome (GOLD analysis project Ga0265331, IMG submission 202088) | Rhizosphere microbial communities from Carex aquatilis grown in University of Washington, Seatle, WA, United States - 4-19-23 metaG | ecosystem: Host-associated > Plants > Roots > Rhizosphere... | reverse complement strand
CGCTCAGCCAGAACAGCCGTTTGATAAAACGCTTAAGCGCCCTGAACATCTGCGATCCAACGCTGCGTTTGCGCACCGAGCGCACCCGCTTTCCAGTTTTTGCGGTCGAGTGCGATGACCGGCCACAGGCCGATGACGCTGTTGACGACGAAGACCTCGTCGGCGGCGAACAGGTCATCGAGACTGATCGCCGCGACTTGCAGCGGAACGTTGTGTGCGTGCGCGAGTTCCATCACCAGTTCGCGCATTACCCCGGCCACGCCACAACCCGCAAGATCCGGTGTGCGCAGGGTGCCGTCCTTGGCGATGAAGACGTTGCTCATGGTGCCGCCGATCACATTGTCGCCGGTATCGCAAAGCAGGCCTTCGGCAATGTCCGGATCGCGCCATTCGGCGCGCGCGAGCACGTTCTCCAGCCGGTTCAGATGCTTGATGCCGGCGAGGACCGGTTGCGCCGCCAGGCGCAGGCGGCATAGATGAACGCCGACGCCTTTATTCGAATAATCCGCCGCGTATGCCGGCACCGGGCTGGCGATAAGCACGCGTGCCGGCGCGGGTTCGGGCGGCGGCGCATAACCGCGCGCGCTGTCACCGCGGGTGACGATGATTTTGACCACGCAATCGGATGTATCGAGTAGCGCAATATCGCGTTCCAGCGTTTGCTGCGACGGGCAGTTTATTTTCAGTGCGCGGCAATCGTGCGCGAGCTTTGCGTACTGGCGGTCCCACAACACGGGCTTGCCACCACGCACGGGAAAGGTGCGGAACACGCCATCGCCGTATGCGAATCCGCGATCGCGCACACTGATCGCTTCGCCGGCGGCGCCATTGATGAGATTCATACCGGTGCAGATGTTGCGGCCGGCGCGCGGGGCCGGGATTGCGGCAAAATCAGACGGCGCGGAATACCAGGGTGCCGTTGGTGCCGCCAAACCCGAACGAATTCGAGACGGCGACCTTGATCGGCATTTTGCGGGCTTCGTTCGGCACGAAATCGAGATCGCATTGCGGATCCTGATTGACGAGATTGATCGTCGGCGGCGCGATCTGCTCGTGCAGCGCGAGCGCGGTAAATACGGCTTCGATGCCGCCCGCGGCTCCGAGCAGATGTCCGGTCATGGATTTGGTGGAACTTACCGCCAGCTTCTTCGCATGATCGCCGAAACAGCGCTTCACGGCGACAGTCTCCGCGATATCGCCGAGCGGCGTCGATGTGCCATGAGCATTGATGTAATCGACCTGATCGGGATTGACGCTGCCGTTGCGCAGCGCGTTGACCATACAGCGCGAGGCGCCTTCCCCGTCTTCGCAGGGCGCGGTGATGTGGTGGGCGTCGGCGCTCAATCCATAGCCGGCGAGCTCGCAGTAAATGCGCGCGCCGCGCTTTTTCGCGTGCTCGTATTCTTCAAGCACGAGCACACCCGCGCCTTCGCCCAGCACGAAACCGTCGCGGTCCTTGTCCCATGGACGGCTGGCGTGCTCGGGATCGTCGTTGCGCGACGACAGCGCGCGTGCGGCGCAAAAGCCGCCCACGCCCAGCGGTGAAACGCACGATTCGGCGCCGCCCGCGATCATCACGTCCGCATCGCCGTACTCGATAAAACGGCCCGCTTCGCCGATGCAATGGTTCGCCGTCGTGCACGCCGTTACCACCGCAATGTTCGGCCCCTTGAGACCGTACATGATCGACAGTTGCCCCGAAATCATGTTGATGATGGTGCCGGGAACGAAAAACGGCGAAATCTTGCGCATGCCGCCCGCGAGATAAGCGTCGTGCGTATTCTCGATCAGCGGCAGGCCGCCGATCCCCGAACCTATGCAAACGCCGATCTGCTCGCGGTTTTCCTGCTCGAGATTGAGCCCGGAATCCCTGATCGCATCGATGGCGCCGGCGAGACCATAGTGGATGAACGTGTCGAAACGCCGCGCCTCCTTGGGCGCAAGCCATTTCGCCACTTCAAAGCCCTTGACCTCCCCGGCGATCTGACTCGGATAAGTCGAGGTATCAAAGCGCGAGATGCGGGTGATGCCCGACTTGCCGGCGACGATATTCCCCCACGCTTCTGGAATGCCGATGCCGACCGGGGAGATGATGCCGAGTCCGGTTACAACTACTCTGCGTCTTGCCAATGGGGTTCCGCGGCGTAAGCCTGGTGGAAGTTACTTGAGGTGGGATTTGACGTAGTCGGTCGCCTGTTGCACCGTGGTGATTTTTTCCGCCTCTTCGTCCGGAATCTCGCACTCGAACTCCTCTTCGAGCGCCATCACCAGTTCCACGGTATCGAGGGAATCTGCGCCCAGGTCGTTGACGAACGACGATTCGCTTTTGACATCGGCTTCGTTGACGCCCAGTTGCTCGGCCACAATCTTCTTGACACGCTGCTCTATGTTTTCCATCTAGTTCCCCTTCAGGAGTCGTCCGGTTTTTATGCAAAAAGTATTTTACCAAATCCCGCGCGCGCCACCTAACCAGCGCAATTCGCGCGTCAATCCATCAGCATTCCGCCATTGACATGCAGCGTGGCGCCGGTGATGTACGCGGCCGCCGGCCCGGCCAGAAAGGCGACCGCGCCCGCGATATCCTCGACCGCACCGAGCCGCGCCAGCGGGATTTGCCCGATCAGGGCGGTGCGCTGGGCTTCATCCATTTTGCGGGTCATGTCGGTGTCGATAAAACCGGGCGCCACGCAGTTTACCGTAATGTTGCGGCTGCCTATCTCGCGCGCGAGCGATTTGCTGAAACCTATCATGCCGGCCTTGGCGGCGGCGTAATTCGTTTGCCCGGCGTTGCCCATCACGCCGATCACCGACGTAATGTTGATGATGCGGCCGTGGCGCGCTTTCATCATGGGACGGATGACCAGCTTGGAAAGCCGGTAAACGGACTTCAGATTGGTCGACATGATGTCGTCCCACTCCTCGTCCTTCATGCGCAGCAGCAGGTTGTCGCGCGTGACCCCGGCGTTGTTGACCAGGATCGCGATATCGCCGCACTGCTTTTGCATTGCGGCAATCGTCGCCTCGACCTGCGCCGCATCGTTGACGTTCATGGCAAAGCCGCCACCTTTGATTTGTGCGGCGGCGAGGTAAGCGCCAATTGCCTGCGCGCCGGCTTCGGTGGTCGCGGTCCCGGCGACGACGGCGCCCTGTTTGCCGAGCTCCAGCGCAATCGCCTTGCCGATGCCGCGCGACGCGCCCGTAATCAACGCTACTTGTCCGTTAAGCATCACGCAGCCTCCCGCAAAGTCTGCACCGACTGCGCGAGCGTTGCCGCATCGGCGATCGCGAATCCCTGCAGCGCATTGTCGATACGCTTGGTCATCCCGGCCAGCACTTTGCCCGGCCCGCATTCGCCGACATGGGTCACGCCGCTCTTCGCCATGTGCCGGATGACTTCCACCCAGCGCACGGGGCTGCACGCCTGGCGCGCCAGCGCGGCCTTTATTTGTTGCGGATCCGTGACGACCGCAACGTCTACATTGTTGACGACCGGGATTTTCGGCGCGTGAAACGGAATGCCTGCCAGCACCTGTTCGAGACGCTGGGCCGCGGGCTTCAAGAGCGACGCATGAAATGGCGCGCTGACCGGCAGCATCACCGCACGCTTGGCGCCCCTGGCTTTGGCGACGGCAGCGGCGCGCTCTACTGCCGCTTTGTGTCCCGCAATCACGACCTGGCTGGGCGCATTGAAATTCACGGCTTCGACAATTTCACCTTGCGCGGCTTCCACGCATGCCGCGCGCACGGCATCATCGTCGAGTCCGAGTATCGCCGCCATCGCGCCTGTGCCCACCGGCACCGCCTCCTGCATCGCCTGTGCGCGCAAGCGCACGAGCGGCAGCGCATCACGCAAGCTGACGACGCCCGCCACCACCAGCGCGGTGTATTCGCCCAAGCTATGGCCCGCGACCATGGCCGGCTGCGCGCCGCCCGCCGCGAGCCAGGCCCGATAAACCGCATAACCGGCGGCCAACATCAGCGGCTGGGTGTTGACGGTCGAGTTGAGCTCCTCCGCGGGACCATCCGCGGCGAGCTGCCACAAATCCTGATGCAATACGTCGGCGGCTTCGGCAAAAGTCTCGCGCACGGGCGGGCTGTCGGCGAAGCTTTGGAGCATGCCGACCGCCTGCGATCCTTGTCCAGGGAAAACCAATGCGAGTTTCATTCCTGCTCCTACATCTGTACCAATGCCGCGCCCCACGTGAAGCCGCCGCCAACGCCTTCCAGCAACACATTATGGCCGGGCTTGATACGCCCATCGCGCACCGCGACGTCGAGCGCCAGCGGAACTGAAGCGGCGGAGGTATTCGCATGACGATCGACGGTCACGATGACTTTATCCGTGGCAATACCCAGTTTCCTGGCGGTCGCATCCAGAATGCGCACGTTCGCCTGGTGGGGAATCAGCCAGTCCACGTCGGCCGGCTGCATGTCGCACAGGGCCAGCGCCTCGCGCGCGACTTCGTCGAGCACGCGCACGGCCAGCTTGAACACGGCCTGACCGTCCATTCGCAGGAACGGATCGCCGGTAACCTTGCCGCCGCACACGCGGCCGGGCGTCGACAATATCCCGGCGTGCGAGCCATCCGCGTGCAATACGCTCGCGCGCACGCCGGGCTTATCGCCCGCCGCGAGCACGACCGCGCCGGCGCCGTCGCCAAACAGCACGCAGGTACCGCGGTCGTTCCAGTCGAGAATCCGCGAAAACACTTCCGCCCCGACGACCAGTGCGCGGTTGTATGCGCCGCTGCGGATGTATTTGTCCGCGATGTCGAGGGCATACACGAAGCCCGAGCACACGGCCTGCACGTCGAAAGCCGGGCAGCGCTTGGCGCCGAGTTTCGCCTGCAGAATGCACGCCGTGCTCGGGAAAATGAAATCCGGCGTCGACGTGGCGACGATGATCAGATCGAGGTCTGCGGCCGTGATGCCCGCCGCAGCTATCGCCTGCAGGGAGGCTTGATGGGCGAGGTCGCTCGACATCTGCGCGGATTCTGCGAGATGGCGCTGGCGAATGCCGGTGCGGCCGCGTATCCACTCGTCGGAGGTGTCTACGCGGCGGGCGAGTTCGTCGTTGCTCACGACGTTTTCCGGCAGATAGCTGCCGGTGCCCACGATGCGTGAATACCTCACGCCGCGTTTTCCTGGATCGACGACATGCGTTCGGTGATCTTGCCGAGCACACCGCTGCGTGCCTCGTCTGCCGCTCGCCCGGTGGCAATCCGAAACGACATCCGGTCGGCCGAGCCGTGGCTCTTGACGACGATGCCGCGCAATCCCAGCAGCGTCGCGCCATTGTAGTTGCGCGGATCCAGGCGCCGCTTGAACGCATTGAGCACGGGCAGCGCCGCCAGGCTGGCCGCGCGGGTCAGCAGGTTGCGGTTGAATTCTTCGCGCAGGTAGGTGCTGAACATGCGTGCGATGCCTTCGGAGGCCTTGAGCGTGACGTTGCCGACGAATCCGTCGCATACCACGACGTCGGTGGTGCCCTTGTAGATATCGTCGCCTTCCACGTTGCCGTAAAAGTTGAGCCCGCTCGTGCGCAATAATTCCGCCGCGTGCTTGACGACTTCGCTGCCCTTGATTTCTTCCTCGCCGATATTTAGCAAGCCGACGGTCGGCCGTTCCTTGTTTTCCACGGCGCTGACGAGGGTCGCGCCCATCACGCCGAACTGGAGCAGGTGTTCTGCCGTGCAGTCGACGTTGGCGCCCAGGTCGAGCATGTAAGTGCGCCCGGTCATGGTGGGCAGCACCGAGCAGATTGCCGGGCGTTCGATGTCGGGCAGCGTTTTCAGCACGAAGCGCGAAATCGCCATCAGCGCGCCGGTATTGCCGGCGCTGACGCACGCGTGCGCGGTGCCGTCTTTGACCAGATTGACCGCCACGCGCATCGACGAATCTTTTTTGCCGCGCAAGGCGCTCGCCGGCGCCTCATCCATGCCGACGGTTTCGCTCGCGTGCTGCACGGTGATGCGTGCGACGAGGTCGCCGCGGACTTTGCGCAGCTCGGCATTGATTTCGTCCTGGAAGCCCACCAGCACGATATTGACGTCTTCGCGGCGTCGCAGGAAATCGAGCGCCGCGGGAACAGTCACATGGGGGCCGTGGTCCCCCCCCATGCAATCGACGGCGACCGTTACGTCCATCTAATGTACTCGCTGGCGCGAACCGTACGCAGCGCGGCGCGCGTGAATCCGCGAATCGACACGAACCTCGCCGACCCTACTCGTCTTTGGTCTTGACGACTTTTTTTCCGCGGTAGTAGCCGGTGGGACTGATGTGGTGGCGCAAATGCACTTCGCCCGTCGTCGGCTCAACCGCCAGCGGCGGATTGGTCAGAAAATCGTGCGAGCGATGCATGCCGCGCTTCGACGGTGATTTTTTGTTCTGCTGAACTGCCATTTTGAAACTCCTTTACGTTCAATTCTTGGTACGTTCCTGCGCAAGCCGGGCCAACGCCGCAAACGGCGACGCCGCGGCATCGCCTGCCACTTTGACCGCGGGACTGCATTCATTCTCCCCATGACGCGGGGCCAGCGGAATCGCGAGCAGTACTTCATCCTCCACCAGCGACCACACGTCGGTCTGGGGCGCTGCCGGTACGCCATCGAGATCGTCGATCTCGCCGGCATCGCCCACTTCCTGATCCGTCAATACCAGCAAATTCGCTTGCACCGACACCGGAAAAACCAGCTTGCCGAGACAACGCTGGCACCGCAGATCGATGCTGCCCGCGACGCTCAGGTGCAAACGCAACCGTTCGCGTGAATCGCGCCCGCCCGCAAGTTCGAATTGCAAACTTCCGTCGGTATCGAACAAGCTGTCCGCCACCCTTGGCAGCTCACTTACCGGTACATTGCCACTCAACTGCTCGCCGGCGCGGGCAAACTCAAGACTATCGATCGAAGCCCGTGCAGACATAAACCGCGCATGATAATATTTTCAGCCTGACCTGTCAAAACAAAATAACAGAAAATCCATTTAACGCAGGGACTTAGCACTTGCAATCGATGCCCCGCCCTGCCCCCGCCCCGCTGGTCCTGGCCTCGACCTCGCGGTATCGCCGCGAATTGCTCGCCCGCCTCGATATTGCGTTCGAAGTCGCCGCACCCGATGTGGACGAAACGCCGCTGGAAGGCGAAGCGCCGCAGGCGCTCGCACTACGGCTAGCTTGCAGCAAAGCCGAGGCGGTCCGGCGCGCATGGCCGGGTGCGCTGATAATCGGCAGTGATCAGGTCGCCGTCGTCGGTGACGTGCTGCTCGACAAACCGGGAAATTTCGCCAACGCCGCCGCTCAACTCAGGCAAATGCGCGGCAAACCGGTTTACTTTCATACCGCTCTATGCCTGCTGAACACACGAACTTCCCGCCAGCAGACGGCGTTGGTTCCTGTCACCGTGCACATGCGTGAATATACCGATGCGCAGATCGAGCGTTACTTACGCGCCGAGGAACCCTATGACTGCGCCGGCAGCGCGCGTATAGAAGGCCTCGGCATTACGCTGGTGGCAAAACTGGAAGGCGAAGACCCGAACGCGTTGATCGGACTGCCGTTGATTGCCCTATGCGACATGCTGCGCAACGAGGGTTGGGAACTGCCTTGAGTTCAGCGCGGGGCGAGTTGCATCTGATTCCGGTAACTCTCGGGGATACCGACCCGCGCATGGTGCTGTCGCCGTCCGCATTGCAGGCTGCGTGCGAGCTTGACTACTTCCTCGCCGAAAATGCCAAGAGTGCGCGACAATTTCTCAAAAGCATTGCGCACCCGCGACCTGTGCGTGACCTGCAAATCGAATGTTTCGACAAGAACAGCAGTGCCGAGCGCGCCGCCGGACTATTACAACCGTTGATGGCGGGTCGCAGCGCCGCCGTCCTGTCGGAAGCGGGCAGCCCGGCGGTTGCCGATCCGGGTGCGCTGCTGGTCGCCGCCGCGCATCGCTTGCGCATTCGCGTCGTGCCGCATATCGGCCCTTCCGCCATCCTGCTCGCACTCATGGCGTCCGGCTTTAACGGTCAACGCTTCGCATTTCACGGTTATCTGCCGGTGCCGAAAGACGAATGCCGGCGCGCAATCGCCGCACGCGAACGTGACTCGCGCGAACAGGACATGACCCAGATCTTCATCGAAACGCCTTATCGCAACGACCAGTTGCTGCAGGCCTTTTGCGACACGTGCGCGGACAGCTCCCGGTTATGCGTTGCGAGCGATCTCACGTTGCCGAGCGAATCGGTACGCAGTGCATCCATCGCGGAATGGGCGGCAGAGAAAACCCAGATCGGCCGCCGGCCGAGCGTTTTTGTGCTCTACGCGCGGTGATCAGCGTAACTGCGCAGAGCTGGTCGCGGTAACCTTCACGAGAGCTTCGGCCATCGCCGCACCGAACCGGCGTGCAACCCGCTCGGCGATGTTTTCGTGCGGCGTGAAGTCCACGACGTCTTCGGCCTTGATCACATCGCGCGCCACCGAGTCCACGCTGCCGAGCGCGTCGGTGAGACCGAGTTCTATGCTTTTCGGGCCGGTCCAGACCAGTCCGCTAAAAATGTCCGGCATCTCCTTCAGCCGCTTGCCGCGGCCTTGACGCACGACCGCAATAAACTGTTCGTGAATTTCGGCGAGCATCTTCTCCGCGAATTCCTTTTGCGCCGGGACGACCGGTGAAAACGGATCGAGGAATTTCTTGTTAGCGCCTGCGGCGATCGCACGCCGTTCGACACCGAGCTTTTCCATCGTGCCGGTGAATCCGAAGCCGTCCATGACGACTCCGATCGAACCGACGATGCTCGCCTTGTCGACATAGATCTTGTCGGCCGCCGCTGCCACGTAATAGCCGCCCGATGCACAAATATCCTCGACGACTGCGTACAAAGGGATGTTCGGATACAGGCCGCGCAGCCGCTTGATTTCGTCGTTGATGTAGCCGGCTTGCACGGGGCTGCCGCCGGGACTGTTGATGCGGAGCACAACACCTTGCGTATTGCCGTCTTTGAAGGCCGCCTGCAGGCCCGACGTCACGTTGTCGGCGCTCGCCTGGGTGTCCGACGCGATGACGCCGCGCAACTCGACCAACGCGGTGTGCTTGCCGGTTGTTTTGTCGCCGGCTTTTTTGAGCCAACCCATGCCCAGAAACAGCACGACAAACAGGTAAATCATGACCAGCATCTTGAACGCCATGCTCCAGCGCCGGGCGGTGCGCTGTTCGGCGATCGCTGCCAGCGCGACTTTCTCCAGGACATTGCGCTCCCAGCCTTCTCCAGTAGTACGCGGATCCAGATCAGCCATTGCGATTTTCTCTCTTAATTAATGCAGGAACGGAACGTCCTGCGCAGCCGCGCTGCGGAATCCGTCTCGGGCCATTGCCTCAAGTTGCATCCTGGTCCAGTAAATAAACGCTGCCGTCACGTTCTTCGACCGGGGCTGCAACGAGGTGCGCGCCTTTGCATGGCCCCATGATGCAATGACCAGTGTCGGGCTCGTAAGTTGCGCCATGCGTCGCGCACACCAAGTATAACCCAGCTTTATCGAAGAACTCGCCCTCCATCCAGTCGAGCTCGACCGGAATATGTGCACAGCTGTTGAGGTAGGCGTAGACCCTGCCGTCATATCGGATAACGAATGCTGCGGCCTCTTTGCCGCCGAATTGCAGTTTGAAACGCACGCCCGGCCCGCCGTCGGTCAGCGCAGTACTGGGGCAAATTATGCGTTGTGCTTGAGCCATTGCCATAAATCCTGCGGCCGATCCAGGCATGCGAGCGGCTGCAATGCCAGCAACTGGTCGCGCGGATGCGCACCATACGTCACGGCGACACTGTTTACTCCGGCGTTGACCGCCATCTGCAGGTCGTGCGTCGTGTCGCCCACCATCACCGTTTTTTCCGGCGTGGTGTCCAGCATGCGCATCAAGTCGAGCAGCATGCCCGGTGCGGGTTTGCTCGCCGACTCCTCGCCGCACCGGGTCGCGTGAAATAGCGGCCCAAGTCCGGTTTTCTCGAGCGCCCGATCGAGCCCGCGCCGGCTCTTGCCGGTCGCGATGGCGAGTTGGTGGCCGGCGTCTCGCAGTTCCTGCAGCATGGATTCCGCGCCTGCAAACAGCGGCGTTTGCGGTTCAAGCATTCGAAAATGAATTCCGTAACGCTCGACGACCTGCGGATAAACGTCGGGGCTGACGCCCGGCAGCACGTGCGCCATGGCGTCGTAGAGCCCGAGCCCGATAATGTGTTGCGAGCGTTCGTCGGACGGCACCGGCAGACCGACATCGGCGCAGGCGGCCTGCAGTGACGCGACGATGACGGCCGTCGAATCCATCAGCGTGCCATCCCAATCAAATACCACCAGGTCGAATCGTTGGCCCAAGCGACTTTATTCCAGTTTTTCCAGGAACTTCTGTAATCCGGCGGGCAGCGGCGCTTCGACCACGAGCTTGGCGCCGCTGGCCGGATGTTTGAAGCCCACACTTGCGGCATGCAGGAACATGCGCTTGAAACCGCCGCGCGCGAGCGCCTTGTTGAGTTCGAAATCCCCGTACTTGTCGTCCCCGGCGATCGGGAAACCGAGATGCGCAAGATGCACGCGGATCTGGTGCGTGCGGCCGGTCTTCAGTTCCGCGCGCAGCAAGCTGTAATCGCGAAACGCCTGCTTGAGCTCGAAAACCGTATGCGACTCCTGCCCGTCGTCATGCACGGCGACCCGGCGCTCGCCTGAGGCCAGCAGGTACTTGTGCAAATTGAGGCGCACCGCCTGCTTCTTGTTGCGCCACATGCCTTTGACCAGCGCAAGATAGTATTTTTTGAACTGTCCTTCACGCAATTCCGCGTGCATGGCAGTCAATGCGCTGCGCTTCTTGGCGACCAGCAGCACGCCCGACGTGTCGCGGTCCAGTCGGTGCACGAGTTCAAAAAAGCGCGCATGCGGCCGCTGGCCGCGCAACTGCTCGATCACCCCGAAGCTCACGCCGCTGCCGCCGTGCACGGCCAGCCCGGCCGGCTTGTTGAGCGCCAGCAGGTGTTCGTCCTCGAACAGGACCGCCTGCTCGAGTTCTGCGCTGACGGGAGGGGGCGCGCGGGCGGGCCTCTCGGCCACGCGCACCGGCGGAATGCGCAGTTCGTCGCCGGTCTGGACCCGGTAGTCCGGCTTGGCGCGGCCCCCGTTCACCCGCACTTCGCCGCTGCGCAGGATGCGGTAAACGTGGCTTTTGGGCACGCCTTTGAGCAGCTTGACCAGGTAGTTGTCGATGCGTTGGCCGCCGGCATCCTCCCCGATTTGGTGCCGCGATACCGATTTTTTGCCCAAATCCTTCATTTTGCTTATACTATTCGCCGGTTAGCAGACTTCAGGACAATGTTGTCCTTAAGGCTCAGGCGGTCCACCGCGGCGGTTTTGCCGCAGGTAACGCCGGGCAGAATGGCCCAGCGCCATGCAGTCGTTACCCAGGTACGGAAGTCACAACGCGGGAAATGTTCCCGATGGTGCGGATAACCGGTTGCCGAAACCCAATGGTTAATGTCGCTCACCACTAAAAGTAGCGATGGTAGTCGAAATACGCGCTCACAGCACACGAAAACCTTTGTTGATGCAGCACTCGCGGTCACGGTGCAAGGCACCGGAACGCGCCGCTGCTCACTACGAATTTTAACGGCAAACAGCGAAAGTCATTTTCAACTAGTCACCCACCATTGATGATTTTTATTCGTGACTGAATGATTAAGCATTAGCGCGCGGAATTAAAGTTTCGCGCGTGAGTTTGCCCATCCCGTGTCACTGAGCGCGGGAGAAGAAAAAAATGAAACGCATGTTGTTTAACGCGACGCAGTCTGAAGAACTGCGCGTTGCAATCGTAGATGGCCAGAAACTCCTCGATCTGGACATTGAGTCTGCCGGCAAAGAGCAGCGCAAAAGCAATATCTACAAGGGTGTCATCACCCGGGTCGAGCCCAGCCTCGAGGCTGCCTTTATAGATTACGGTAGCGAACGCCACGGTTTTCTCCCCTTCAAGGAAGTCGCCCGCGCCTACTTCAAGCCCGGCGTAGACGTCGCCCGCGCCAGTATCAAGGACGCGCTGCGCGAAGGCCAAGAACTTATCGTCCAGGTCGACAAGGACGAGCGCGGCACCAAAGGCGCCGCCCTCACCACCTTCATCAGTCTGGCCGGTCGATATCTGGTGCTGATGCCCAACAATCCGCGCGGCGGCGGCGTCTCGCGCCGCGTCGAAGGCGAGGAACGCGCCGAGTTGCGCGAAACCATCGATCAGCTCGAAGTGCCCGCAGGCATGAGCGTGATTGCGCGCACCGCCGGCATCGGCCGCAACGCCGAGGAACTCGGCTGGGATCTGAATTACCTGCTGCAGTTGTGGCGTGAAATCGAGAACGCATCCACGGGTCAGAGCGGCGCTTTCCTGATTTACCAGGAATCGAGCCTCGTCATCCGCGCGATCCGCGATCATTTCTCGCAGGACATCGGCGAAATCCTGATCGACACCGAAGACATCTACGAGCAGGCGCGCGCGTTCATGGGCCACGTGATGCCCGCGAACGTGAACCGCGTCAAGCTTTACAAAGACGATGTGCCGCTCTTTTCACGTTTCCAGATCGAGCACCAGATCGAAACCGCGTTTTCGCGCCAGGTTACGCTGCCTTCGGGCGGTGCGATCGTCATCGATCATACCGAGGCGTTGGTTTCGATCGACGTCAACTCCGCGCGTTCGACGCGCGGCGCCGACATCGAAGAAACCGCATTCCGCACCAATCTTGAGGCGGCCGACGAACTCGCGCGCCAATTGCGCCTGCGCGACCTGGGCGGTTTGATCGTCATTGACTTTATCGACATGGAAAGCGGGCGTAACCAGCGCGAGGTCGAGAACCGCCTGCGCGATGCGCTGCACGTCGACCGTGCGCGCGTGCAGACCGGCAAGATTTCGCGTTTCGGCCTGCTCGAACTGTCGCGTCAGCGCCTGCGCCCGGCACTGGCCGAAAGCAGCCATATCCCCTGCCCGCGCTGCCACGGCACCGGCCACATCCGCGGTATCGAATCCACCGCGTTGCACATCCTGCGCATCCTGCAGGAAGAGGCGATGAAGGAAAACACCGGCGCCGTTCACGCGCAGGTGCCCGTCGATGTGGCGACGTACCTGCTCAACGAGAAGCGCGCCGAATTCCATTCGATCGAGCAGCGTCTCAAGGTCAACGTCGTACTGATTCCGAACATCCATCTCGAGACGCCGAACTACACGGTCACGCGGTTGAAGCACGAGGAACTGAATCAGGCCGATCTGCCGCCGCCGAGTTACGAAATGGTCGCGATGCCCGAGAAGACCGACGGCGCGTTGCCGTCGGCGCAGACCGAGCCCGCCCCGCCCCGCCAGGAAGCCGCCGTGAAGGGCATCACGCCTTCGCAACCGGCGCCCATAGTTGATCACACGCCGAAAGCGGTGGCCGTGGCCCCCGCGCAGCAGGCCGAAGCTTCGATCATCAGCAAAATATTTGGCTGGTTCAAGCGCCCTGCATCCGAAGTTGCCGAGCCCAAACCCCAGGCCATGACACGTGAACGCACCGATCGCGGCGAACGGCCCGAACGCGGTGGTCAGCGCCGCGGGCGACCGAACGGCCCGCGCCGCGACCATAAACGCGACGAACCGCGCGGCGAGCGTCCGGCCCACGCGCCTCGCGAAGGCGGTGGCGAAGGCGGTCAGCGTCAACAGCAGCGCGGCCGTCCGGGCGAACCGCGTCCGCCGCGCGAGCCGCGTGAACCGAGACCTCCGCGCGAAGGACAGGATCAGCAACCGCGCCGCGAGGGACAACAGCCGCGTCCGCCGCGCCCCGAACGCAGCGACCAAGCGCCGGTTGCAGCCGGCGGAGCGCCCGCCCAGGCACGCGAGCAAGCTCCGCGAGCCGAAGGTGAAACCCGCGAAGGCCGTGAAGGTGGCCGTCGCCGCCGCCGTGGTGGCCGCGGCGGTCGCGATCGTGGCGAACGTAACGAGGCGCACGCGAATGCCGAAGGCGCAATGCAAACGGTTGCCGAGTCCGGCAACAATGGCGTCGATCTTGCGATTGCCGCAACTGCCACACCGCTGGCGGCAGAGGTTGATTCATTCCCGACGCACCGGTTGGAAGTTCCCCAGGTGCCGACTCCGCCCGCGCCGTACGAAATGCCACAAGCCGCGACAGTAGCGGTGGTCGAAGAAGTTGCGGTCGAACACCAGGCTCAGCCCGAGTCCGTTGCAGAGCGCGTGGTCGAACACGTGCCCGCAGCGGAGCCCGTCGTCGTCGCGCCTGCGTTACCGGTGGCGCGCGAGCCCATTGTGCTGCCGTCGGACCTCGAGCAGGTCGAAACCGACGCAGAAAAGCTCCGCATCGCGGCAAGCAAAGTCGAACCACCGCCGCCTCCGCGACCGCCGCGCGTGCGACCTCCTCTGCCGCCGATCAGCAATGAACCGCTGGAGCAGGTCGAAACCAGAAAGTAAGCAGAGTTAAAAATGCCGGGAATCTTCCCGGCATTTTTTATTTGCGGTGAGATTCCCGCAATTGCGCGACGAGGCTCTCGCTCACTGCTTCTATCATGTTCAGCACCTGCTCGAATCCGTGCGGGCCGCCGTAATAGGGATCGGGCACTTCCCGTCCCGCGTATTCCGCGTGAAAGTCGCAATAGAGCACGAGCTTGTCCGCATGCCCCGCAGGACACAGTGCTTCGAGCAGGGAAAGATTGCGGCGATCCATCGCCACCACGTAGTCGAAGTGCTCGAAGTCTATTTTGCCGACCTTGCGCCCGCGCAGATTGCTCATGTCGTAGCCGCGGCGGCTTGCCGCCTGCTGCGCGCGCTGGTCCGGCGGCTCGCCGACGTGATAGCCGTGCGTGCCGGCGGAATCGCACTCGATCAGGTTATTGAGTCCGGCCTCATCGACCGCGCGCCTGAATACCGCCTCGGCGGTCGGCGAGCGGCAGATGTTGCCCATGCACACGAATAAAACGCGGATTTTCTTTGCTTGTGGCATAACGTCAGCTGGATAACCAAAAAACAATCGCAATAATACGCGCTTGAAACCTCGGCGTTTGTCCGCATTTACCGGGAATGCGCAAGTTGCCGCGGAATGAACTTTGCGTTCCACCTTCAATCAAACTCCCACCCATGATTTATCAGACCAGAATACCCGTTGGCATTGTTCCCCGGACATGGTCCGGACGGTTGGCGGCTACGCTGATCGCGGCTTCCCTCGCGGTGGTCGGCTTGTTCTTTTTGGCCTTCGCATTGGTTGCCGCGGCGCTGATTGCCGCGCTCGCGCTCGCCAGGATCTGGTGGGTGGCGAGAAAAGTGCGGGCGCAGCGCGATTCCGGCGTGATCGAAGGCTCCTATTCGGTTGAAGCGGCTTCCATACGGGTGATACGCCCAGAGAACACCGATTCAATTCCGCCTCCCCCGGATTCCCGGTAAACCCGGCCGCACCATATTTAAGGTTCCGGCGCCCGCCAACGCGATCGTCGTTGACGTGGATCAAGCCGCCGGCCGCAAACTCGCCTAGATTTCATGTGATCGAACGACGAGTCGGAGGAAACCATGAAATACGCAGATCCCGCCTGCGCGTACTGCCCGCCGGATGTGCGCGCGTGCCGCCAGGGCGAAGCCGAAGCGCGCGGTCCGGGCTTTTGCCCGAGCAAGGTCGATCCCGCCACGCAGGAGCATTCGCACGGACTCTACGATGATCCCGAGACGCACAAGATCGCGCACGAATCCGCGCTGGTCGAGTCGGAAGGCTATTGCAAATGGACGCGCGTCGAGGAAGTCGTCCAGTTTGCGAAGCGCATGGGCTACAAGAAAATCGGCATCGCGAATTGCATCAGCTTTGTCGATCACGCTTACGTCATGAGCGGCATCCTCGAAAGCCACGGCTTTGAAGTCGTTTCGGTCGCGTGCAAGAACGGCAACATTCCCAAAGAGGAGCTCGGGATTGCCGACGCAGAGAAGATTCGTCCCGGCCAGTTCGAGGCGCTCTGCAACCCGATCGCGCAGGCCGAACTCCTGAATGCGCATGGGTGCGAATTCAATATCGTCATGGGCCTGTGCATCGGCCACGACAGTTTGTTCTTCAAACATGCGAAAGGCCTGACCACGGTGCTGGTTGCCAAAGATCGAGTGCTTGGCCACAACCCCGTTGCGGCATTACAGCTCGCGGACAGCTATTACAGCCGGGTGTGGGGTCCGTACAAACCCGCGAAGGCGCCCAAGCTGCCGGCAGCGGGACGTCGCAAAGCGGAGTAACCGCGGATCGCCGTCATACGGCCGTGTTAATTCTTGCGTTCGCGCACAACGTAATCGACCTTGTCCGACCCGTACTTGCGCTCGAGCTGATCGTCCGGCAAGAACTGCGCTTCGAGTTCAGCGATTTTCGAATAGCCCATCAGATCGGTGATTTCTGCCATCCCGTACAGCAAGTCGGGCCGGTCGTGAACGTTACCCGTCTCGACGTGATCGCGCATGAGCTCGAGCGCTTTGTGCATGCCCATCAGCGCCGCTGACGGCAGCATGCGCGCCATGGTTACGCGCGCAACACCGAGCTCCGCAAGCCGCTTGACCGGAATCAGCGGCGTCGTCGGCCGCGAGCGAATGCCGAAACCGATATTGATGCTCACCGGCGCGTCGACCGCCTCGACAAAACGCTTGATCTGTTCTTCGGAATGCACCGCATCGGGAAACACCATGTCGGCACCCGCCGCTATATAAAGCCGTGCACGCTCTATGGCCTTATCCAGGCCTTCGACGGCGATCGCGTCAGTTCGTGCGTTGATGATGAAGTCGGGGTCTTTTTTCGCTTTCACCGCGGCTTCGACTTTTTTCGCCATTTCCTTCGCGCTGATGAGTTCTTTGCCCTGCATGTGACCGCAGCGTTTCGGACTGACCTGGTCTTCGATATTCATGCCGACCACCCCGGCTTCCTCGAAGTATTGGACGGCATGAAATACCGTGACCGGATTGCCATAGCCAGTCTCGGCATCCGCCATCAACGGAATCGATAGATTGCGCGCGATGTGGCGGCACGCATCGACGTTCTCCATCAACGTGAGCAACCCAATATCGGGCTGGCTCAGCCGCGCGTTCGAAAACCCGCTGCCACCGGTGGCCGCGGCCTTGAAACCCATCTTTTCGACCATGCGTGCGCTCAAGCCATCGTAGACGCCGGGCGAAACGACGACGCCCTGCTTCAACAATGCGCGCATGGTGGCGGCTTTCGTTTTCATGTTGGATCCTGAGCAATCGTTAGGTATTCGGTTTCAACTTTGCCTGACGGATCACCGTGGTCCAGACATCGATCTCGGTGCGCAGGAACTCGCGCAGCTCCGCAGGCGTATTGCCGATTGCATCTGCGCCCTGTGCCAGCAACTGCTCGGCGACTGCCGATGAACGCAGTGCTTGCGTAGC